>Ga0210377_10002624_pt1 | contig 15654 bp, 13 predicted proteins | sample PLM4_65_b1redo_FD_155480 | JGI IMG/M metagenome (GOLD analysis project Ga0210377, IMG submission 155480) | Groundwater sediment microbial communities from an aquifer in East River, Colorado, USA - PLM4_65_b1 redo | ecosystem: Environmental > Terrestrial > Soil > Riparian zone | place: USA: East... | reverse complement strand
ACCCAGTCGGCGTCGGTGCCGCTCGTCGAGGCGACCAGGTTGGCGATCGGCTGGCCGCTGATCTTCACCGGCGCGGTCAGCACGTCGGTGACGAACGTCACGACGTCGGGGCGCCCCGAGGCCTCGCGCTGGTCGTCGACCAGCCATCGGGGCCAGGAACGCCCCTCGCCCTCGTAGCCGACCGGTTGAATAGGCCGGGCGCGGAACGGCACCGGCTTCGCCGGGTCGGAGACGTACTCTTCGTACGGCGCATCGCCGGCCGTCGGCGCGTCGTAGCCGAGCTTCAGGCCGGCGCCGAGGTAGAGTGGCGTCGGGCGGATGGTACAGCCGCTCCTGCATCCGGCCGGCCACTTGGTCAGGCTCCGCCAGGCGTTGGTGCCGGTCTCGAACGCCGCGACCGGCGGCACGGCGGCCGCAGTCGTGCCGGTCGCCCCCGCGCCATCGTTCAGGTACCGGTCGAGGAACGGCCGCAGGATCTCGCGCCGGAAGTGCAGCGCGGTGTCGCTGTCGAAGCGCATGGCGCCGAGGCTGCTGCCGTCGCCGATCTCCCCGCCGTGGCACCAGGGACCCATCACCAGGTACACCATGTCGTTGTTGGTGTCCTTCGGCTCGAGGGCGTCGTAGACCGCGATGGCGCCGTAGATGTCCTCCTGGTCCCACAGCGAGTGGACCAGCATCACCGGGACTTTCAGCGGTTGCGCCGCCAGCAGCTTGTCGACCGCCTGGTCGCGCCAGAAGGCGTCGTACGCGGGGTGATCGAGGATCTTCCGCCAGAAGCCCACCTGCTCGAGCCCGTGACGCCGCCCCATCTCCCACGCCGAACCGGCGCGCATGTACATGTCGTAGTCGTCGAGGTGGTCCCGCCACCATTTGACCTCCGACTTGCGATCGGCTTCCTGGTCGTTGATGTACGGCAGGTTCTGCTGGCGGAAGGCGCCGTTGTGGAACCAGTCGTCACCCATCCACCCGTCGACCATCGGATTCATCGGCACCGCCACTTTGAGCGCCGGGTGCGGGTTGAACAGCCCCATCAGCGGCAGGAAGCCGTCGTACGAGATCCCGAGGATGCCGACGCGTCCGTTGCTCTCCGGGATGTTCTTCACCAGCCAGTCGATGGTGTCGTACGTGTCGGTGGCGTGATCGACCGGCGTCGGGTTCTGCGGCCCGCGCAGCGGCCGGTTCATGATGTAGTCGCCCTCGGAGCGATGCTTGCCGCGCACGTCCTGCACGACACGGATGTAGCCGCCCTCGATGATGACGTCGGTGGCGTTGTCGTACCCCTGGAGGACCGGACCGAGGTGGGCGCTCTCGGCATGCTGCGTGAGCTCGTCGGCATCGTACGGGGTGCGGGTCAGGAGGATCGGCGCGCCGGCGGCGCCCTTCGGCACCAGGATGACGGTGTGCAGCTTGACCCCGTCGCGCATCGGGATCATCACCTCGCGCCGGGTGTGATCGTGACCGGCGGTGGCCGGCTCGAACTTCGCCGGTGTCTCGCTCGGCAAATCCGGGTACATGGGAGCCGGCGGGGCGGCCGGCGGTGGCGCCGGTTGCGGTGTCGGTTGCGCCGCGGGGGCCCACGACCCTGCGGCCAACGCGAGAACACCGAGGGCCAACGCAAGCAATGCGGGCCGGCGGGCGTGCGACATCGGCTTCATCGGCGTTCCTCCAGTGCGCGCGGGAGTCGCGGCGGATGGGCGGAATCGTACCACCGCCGGCCGCCGCGAAGACGGCGGCGGCCGGCGCGCCCGCGGCGCCTATTCGAGGCCGTGCCGTCGCAACAGTGCGCGGTCGGCGAGCAGGGTCGCGGTCTCCCCCTGAGCGACGATGGCGCCGTGATCGAGCAGGACGGCGCGCGAGCACAGCCTGCCGACGAAATCCAGGTCGTGCGACGCAATCACCTGGGTCGCGGCCAACCCCTGCAGCAGTGCGCCCAGCTCGCGCCGGCCGCGCGGATCGAGCCCGGCCGACGGCTCGTCGAGCAGAAGCAGGCCGGGGCGGCAGGCCAGGACACCGGCGATGCACAGCCGCCGCTTCTCGCCCGCCGACAGGTGGTGCGGCGAGCGCGCGTCGAAGCCGGCGAGACCGACCCCCGCGAGCGTCTCGGCGACGACGGCGGCGACCTGGTCGTCGGGCCAGCGTCGCGCCCGCGGCCCGTACGCCACTTCCTCGAACACGGTCAGACCGATGAGCTGGTCGTCGGAATCGCTGAAGACGATGCCGACGCGCTCGCGGATGGCGCGCAGGGTCGCCGGCGCCGCGACGATGCCGTCGATGGTGACGTGCGGCACGACGTCGTGGCGGTGCACCACATCCGAGAGCGCGTGGCGGTGGACGTAGCGCCGGCACTCCGGCAGCAGCGCCGCGAGATGCAGGAGAAGCGTCGACTTGCCGGCGCCGTTCGGCCCGAGCAGCGCGACGCGCTCGCCCGGTTCGATGGCGATCCGGACGCCGGACAGCGCCCCCATTCCGTCGGGGTAGTGATAGTCGAGCCCGTCGACCGCCACCGACACCGGCCGCGGCGGCGCGCTCACGCGTCGATTCCCTGCCGGGCGCGGCGCGCCCGCTCGAGGGCCTCGGCGCGCTCGAGCGCGCGCAGCAGGAGGGCGCCCACCAGCCCGCCGAAGCCGCGCAGGGTCTCGATCGGCGCCGCCGCCAGCGCCGGCCAGGGCGCGGGGCCGATCCGGCGCGCGGCGCGCGCCCGCTGCATGCCGGCCACCTGCCGGACGATCGCCGCGAGACTGACGAGCATCGCGTGGACGATCTCGACCAGGCGCGGCGGGACCCGCAGCGCGGCGAGCCCCGCGACGAGCCCCGCGGGGCCGAGATGCGTCACCGTCGCGATGCCGGCGGAGGCGGCGCACAGTGAGCGGAGAATCAGGGCGAGCGCGATGTGGCCGCGCCGGCCGGTGGCGGCGAAGACAGTCGCGGGAAGCGTCAGCATCAGGACCGGCGGCAGGAGCAACATCAGGTGAAGTGCCGTGCGCGCGAGACCGCCGCTCGCCCGGTACAGCATGACCAGCGACGCGAGCAGGACGACGGTCCAGGAGACCCAGCTGAACGGCGGCACGGGCCGGCCGTCGAGGCCGGCCGGCAGGAGCGCCGCCGCCATGACGACGACGGCGCCCGCCGCCAGGACGAATCCGGGCCCGGGTCGCCCGGGCAGGCGCACGCCGCCCATGCTATCGGTGGGCGGCATCGTCCCGCACCGCGAGCGACCGGCTGATCGCCCAGGCGAGAACCCCGACGGCGACCGTCCCGGCGATGCCGGCCACGGCCGGCGCCGCGATCGCGAGCCGCGGCCACGGGAGACCGTATCCGGCCATCGGCGCGGTCCAGACCGGCCGCGCGGAGGCGGCGAAGCCGAGTGCCTTCGCCGTCGCGTCGAGGCCGTCGGGGAGCGCCGACGCGAACGGCGCCACGAACGCCGCCAGCAGCAGCGCCAACCCGAACGTCCCCATCGCCAGGGCCGCGGGACGTCCGTCCGCGGCGGCGGCGCCGATGCCGTTCGCGAGGTCCGGCCGCCACTGCAGCAGCGTGACCAGGACCGCCCCGGTCAGCGCCGCCTCGAGCAGGCCGATGGCGACGTGGGTCACCAGCATCACCGGCAGGATGCCGCGCAGCGGGTAGAGACCCGAGGCGGCGAGCCAGACCGCCGCCAGCGCCGCACCGCACGCGGTGGCGGCGAAGGCGCCGATGATCGCCCCGGCCGCGAGGCCGCGCGGTCCGCGCCGGCGCCGGCTCACGAGCCAGGCGACGGCGTAGCCGACCAGCGGCCCGGCGATCCCCATGTCGATGAAGTTGGCGCCGAACGAGGTGATGCCGCCGTCCTGGAACAGCAGCGCCTGCACGGCGAGGACCGCGGCCAGCGCCAGCATGGCGCGCCAGGGGCCCAGCACCGCCGCCGCCAGCATCCCGCCGACGAGGTGCCCGCTGGTGCCGGGCGCGACCGGCACATTGACCATCTGCGCCGCGAACAGGAAGGCCGCGATCGAGCCGAGGATTCCCGACGGCATCGGCTCGGCCTCGCGGCGCTCGGCGCGCAGGGCCAGCGCCAGGCTTCCGCCCGCGACCACCCAGGTCGCCGCCGCCACGCCGGGGCTCAGGAATCCGTCCGGGATGTGCATCGCCTCCGCACTCCGACCCTCAGATGTTCGCGCCCTACACGTTCGCGGAGCTCATGACGAGCTGCCCGTGCTTCACGCCCTTGAGCCCGATCATGAACGCCGCCAGGTGGCGCAGGTCCGCCGGCTTGCCGCGCAGGGCCATCACCTCGAGGCACAGGTCGTGGTCGAGGTGGACGTGCATCGTCGACAGGACCTCGTGGTGGTGCTCGTGGCCGGCCTCGACGAGCCGGTCCGACAGGTCGCGCTTGCCGTGGTCGTACACCAGCGTCAGGCTCGCGACCGCTTCCTTGCGGCCTTTCTCCCATTCCTCCTCGACCAGGCGCCGGCGGATCAGGTCGCGCACGGCTTCGGATCGGTTCCCCTGGCCGGCGCGCGCCACCAGCGCGTCGAAGCGCTCGATGAGGTCCTTGTCGATGGCGAGGCTGATGCGTTCGAGATCCATGCGATCCCCCGGTATTACGAGTGTGGGAAATTTCATACACCGGCGCGGGACGGGCTGTCAACGGCGCGGTCGTCCCGGCCCGACGGTTCCCGGGAGATAATGCCGCGCAGCATGCCGCACGGACCGATGGTGAAGCCCGCCCGCCGCTCGATCGCACTGGCGCTGACCCTGGCGTTTGCGGCCGGCCTGCCGTGTCCCGGGCGGAACGCGGCGGCGGCGCGGCCGGGGCCGTACGACCCGCTGGCGACTCCGGCCAAGGTCACACCCGGGACCCTTGACCTCGCGGTTCACGACGACGCGCGCCGGCGCGACATCCCTCTCCTCGTCCATCTCCCGCCGTCGGCGGCGCGCGCGCCCGTCGTGCTTTTCAGCCACGGGCTCGGCGGCACGCGCGAAGGGTCGGCCTACCTCGGCCTGCACTGGGCGGCGCGCGGCTATGTCGCCGTGTTCGTGCAGCACCCGGGGAGCGACGCCTCCGTGTGGCAGGGCGTGCAGCCGTCCGATCGCATGGCGGCGATGCGGCAGGCGGCGGGTCCGGAGAACTTCCTCCTGCGCGTGCGGGATGTCTCCGCCGTGCTCGATCAGTTGGAACAGTGGGATGGGATCCCGTCGCACCCGCTGGCGCGACGGCTCGACATGAAGCGCGTCGGCATGTCAGGTCATTCGTTCGGAGCGGTCACCACGCAGGCGGTCAGCGGCCAGACGTTCGCGGCCGACGGCCGCTCGTTCACCGATGCGCGGATCACGGCGGCGATCGCCTTCAGCCCCGGCGCCCCACGGCGCGGCGGCGATCCCGCGCCGGCGTTCGGCGGCGTGACGATCCCCTGGATGCTCATGACCGGCACCCTCGACGTCGCCCCGATCGGCGAGGCCGATCTCGCCTCGCGTCTCGCCGTCTTCCCGGCGCTGCCGCCCGGCGGCAAGTACGAGCTGGTTCTCGAAGGGGCGGAACACTCCGCCTTCACCGACCGCGCCCTGCCGGGCGACGCCGCGTCGCGCAACCCCAACCATCACCGCGTCATCATCGCGCTGAGCACGGCGTTCTGGGACGCCTGGTTGCGCGACGATGCCGCCGCCAGGAAATGGCTCGACGGCAGCGGGCCGTCGACCGTCCTGGAGCCGGGGGATAAGTGGCGGCGGAAGTGATGCCGATCACGGCCCGGCTGCGGCGCGCTGGCGGGCGATCGGATGATCGGGCCGATCCTCGAGCACGACGCGATAGCAGGCCCGCGCCTCGTCGGCGCGGCCCTGGCGGTGCAGCACGGCGCCGAGGTTGTTGTAGGTCTCGTAGTACCGGCCGCCGCTGTCGGCGGTGGCGGCGGCGAACGCCGCCGCGGCGCGCGGCAGGTCGTTGCGGAACAAATGGAAGAGACCGCGGTTGTAGGCCTCCGTTGGGAAGACCTGGCGATGCAGCAGCCCGTCGAGCCAGCGTCGCGCGGCGCCGGGGCGCGCGGTCGGCCCGAGACCCGGCAGGGTCGTGAGCTCAACGGGGGCACCCGGGGCGTCCGCGGCAGGATCGGGCAGAGCGGGGGCGCCGGCGGCGTCGCCGGCGCGCACGAAGATCGCCGCCAGGTGATCGAAGTGGACCAGACGCCAGCGCGCGTCGCGGCTCACCTGTCCCAGGAGCCGCGCGTTGATCGCGTACGGCACGATCATCCAGCGGACGCCGTAGCGCGCCGCGAGCGGCTCGAGACGTTCGGGTGACGCAAGCGCGGTGCGGTAGGCTTCGTAAAACTCCTCGCCCACCACCTCGAGCCGGCCGTCGATGAACACCGGCACCGGCAGCGCCCACATCAGATAACCGCCGAAGTTCAGATGGTTGAGGACCGGCCCGCCGAGACCGGCGTCGACCGCGAAGCGGGCGGCGTCGACAGGAAGGGCGATCCGGTTCCAGGCCAGACCGAAGCGCTCCGGCCGGCGCGTGGCGATGTAGTAGGCGCCGGTGACCACGCGCAGCCCGATCACGATCGATGCGACCATCGACAGCGCCAGCGCCGCGCGTCGGACGCGCAGGCCGATCCGCCCCGGCGCCCGCCGTCCGCCCTCGCCCGCCCCGGCCCGGGCGCGCCCGCGCCGCCGCGCCTCGGCCCGGTCCGCGGCGACCCGGCCCGCGGCCGCCCGGCCCGCGAAGGTGAGCCCGGCCGCCGCCAGCGGCAGCGTCGCCACGACCAGCAGCGGCAGGTTGCGCATCATCTTCGCCGCCAGCACCATGAACGGCAGCCACAGCAGCCAGGCGTGCAGCCGCCGGCCCGCCGGCGCGCGCGCAACTCCCAGCGCCGAGAGCGCGGCGAAGCACCAGAATCCCGCGAGCGGCGCCCAAGGCACGAACGGGAACTGGTCGGTGACCGTGATGTCGAAGGGCGACACGAACTCGCCGATCGACTGCGCGAAGGCGTTCCCGGCATTGAGCCGCGTCGCGAGCGTGAACGGGAACAGCAGCCCGCGCCAGCCGTACGGGTTGACGATCGGCGCCACCAGCGCCAGCGCTGTCCATCGCAGCAGCGCCCGGTCCGGCCAGCGCCCGTCGCGCGATGTCCCGAGCAGGTAGGCCGCCATCGCAATCCAGCCGAGCACGAACAGGCCGTGCATGTTGCCCCAGGCCAGGTGGATGATCGGCAGGAGCCAGAGGGGCGCGCTCCGCCCGCACGCGCGCCGCTCGAGGATGTGCACGACGGCCGCGAGCAGGAGCCACGACAGCAGCTCGGGCCGGGCCTCGAAGCGCATCTCCGCGGCCAGGCCGCCGGCGAGGAACAGCACGGTCAGCAAATGAGGGTCGACCGGGCGGAGCCGCGCCGTTCGGTACAGCAGGCCGAAGACCGCCAGCACCAGACCGGCGTGAAAGAGCACCAGCCCCGGCGCCCCGCCCAGGCGATGGACCAGCGCGACGATCACCTGGTAGCCCCAGCTCGTGTCGATGTACGGGTGGTCGCGCAGCGTGTAGGTGAACGGGTCGGTCCGCGGCCAGGCGTGCTGCTCGAGGACGTACGTGCCGGCCTTGAGGTGGAACCCGATGTCGAGGCTGCCGACCTGCCGCGTCGCCAAGAGCGCCAGCAGGATGAAGACGAGCGCCAGGCCGACACGCGCCGGCAGGGGCAGCGGCCGGCCGGGGTCCAGCGGTTGGCCGGGCTGCGGGGGCGCGGCGGCGGGGGCCGCTGCGCGCCGATCCCGGTCGGCGCCCACCCTCACGCTCTCGGGAGATGCGGTGCGCGCCGGGACCAGACCTTCGCCACTTCGGCGCCGAAGAGCAGGCTCAGCGAGGTGTAGAAGATCCATACCAGCAGCACGACGAGCGAGCCCGCGGCGCCGTAGGCCGAGCCGATGCCGGCGCGCTGGATGTAGATCCCGACCAGCGTCCGCCCCAGCACGAAGAAGCCGGTGGTGGCCAACCCCCCGACAAGGGCGCTGGCCCACGGCACCCTGGCGTCGGGGAGCAGGCGGTAGATGAGCGCGACCAGCAACGCGACCGCGAGCACCGACGCGAAACGACCGTCAGTGGGTCCGAGGGAGAAACCCCGGGGCATGACCTCCTCGAGGTGTCGGCGCGCCGCGGTGAGGACGGCGCTGGCCCCGAGGGAGGCGACCAGCACGAACCCCGCCGCCAGGACGATGACCAGCGACAGGAGGCGCGTATGCAGGAAGCCCCACAACGGGCCGTGCCGCCTCGAAGCGGGGACCCCCAGGATGCGGTTCAGCGCCGCCTTGAGCCGCACCAGGCCGGTGGTCGCGCCGAGGAGGAGCATCACCGAACCGGCGACGACGGCGGCGTGGCCGCGTTGCGATCGGCCGGCGTTGGCGACCACGGTCTGGATCACCGCGGCGGCCTCGGGGCCGACCATCCTGCCCATCTGGCTCGCGAGCTGCCCGGCGGCCGCATCATCGCCCCAGACCCGTCCGGCGATGCCGACGACGATCAACAGCAGCGGCACCAGCGACAGGAGCGTATAGAATGACAGCGCCGCGGCTTCCCCGAGCGGGTCGTTATCGAGGAACTCGACGACCATCTCGCGGACGGTGGTCACGAGCGAACGAAAGGGCCGGGTTCCCATGGCGCGGCATTATCCCACCACCGGCACGCTCGCCGCCGTCATCCTGGCCGGTGTGTTCACCATGGCAGGCGGGTTCAACGGCGCCGCGCTGGCCCAGGACATGGAGCCGCGCGCCTACGCGACCTCGCCGGTCGGGATGAACTTCCTGGTTGTCGCAGCCGGCAACACGCAAGGCGCCATCCTCTTCGACCCGACCGTCCCAATCACCGACGCCGACGCCGATCTCTACCTCGGCGTCGCCGGCTACGCGCGCACCTTCGGCCTCGGCGGCCGGCAGGCTCTCATCGCCGGCGGGTTCTCGTACGCCCGGGGCGAGCTTTCGGGGCTGCTCCAGGGTGAGGAGCGGCGCATCGGGCGCTCGGGGCTCGGCGACATGCGCGTCAAGTTCTCGGTGAACCTGGTGGGCCCGGGGGCAATGACGCTGGAGCAGTTCGCGACGACCCCTCACAAGACGGTGCTCGGTGTCAGCCTCACGGTCCAGGCCCCGACCGGCCAGTACGACGACGCCCGGCTGATCAACATCGGGAACAACCGCTGGGCGTTCAAGCCCGAGATCGGCGTGTCGGTCCCGGTCGGCCGCTGGTTCCTCGATGCCTATGCCGGTGCCTGGATCTTCACGCCGAACGACGACTTCTACCCCGGGGAATCGACACGGGAACAGGACCCGCTCTACGCCGTGCAGGCGCACGTCAGCTACACCTTCAAGACGCGGGCCTGGCTGGCGTTCGATGCGACCTGGTACACTGGCGGCGCGGCCACCGTCGACGATGGAGAGCCCTCGACGCGTCAGAACACCACCCGCGTCGGCGGCACCTTCTCGATGCCCATCACGCGGCGCCAGTCGGTCAAGGTCACCGCCAGCACCGGCGCCTCGACGCGGACCGGCTCGGATTTCGACACCGTCCTCGTCGGCTGGCAGTTCGGCTGGTTCGACCGCCCCGCCGCACCGCACCCCTGAAGGCACCGCCGCGCGCGGCCGGATCCGCTCAGCGCTCGGCCTGCGCGTGCGCCTCGACGAACCAGAGATCCTTGTCGGCGGCGCGCGAGATCTCGGTACACAGGTCGGCGGTATCCTTGTCGTTGATCTCGTCAGCCTGGTCGATCGCCTTGCGGATCGCCGCGCCGAACACCGCCAGGCCGCGCGACAGCGCCTCGACATGCTCCTTGCCGCTGGCGATGGCGAGCGGGTATTCCGGCAGGCGGGATCGGTTCGCCGCGACCTTGATGGTCCCCTCCGCCGTGCCGCCGAGCTGGACGATCCGTTCGGCGATCGCGTCGACGTGCTCGACGGCGTGCTCGTAGACGCCGTCGAACAGCTGGTGCAGCGCGATGAACGCGGGGCCCTTCACGTTCCAGTGCGCCTGCTTGGCCTGGCTCGCCAGGTCCAGCGCGTCGGCCAGGCGATCCTGGAGCAGGGCGATGATCTGGGTGCGGACCTTCTCGGGCAGGTCGTTCTTCGTCTTGTGCATGGGTGTTCTCCCGTAGGGCGCCTGACCCTGGATGTGATTCTACCAGCGTCCCCGGCGACCAGGGGCGCCAGAACGCTTGACGGCCGGCGCCTTTTGTCGTATCAGCATGCCTCGCCGTGGCAGTTTGTTGCCGCCGCGCTTCGATCACGGGGGGGTCACGATGTCGCTGTCGGAACGGGTCCTGCCGATTGTCATGCTGTCGCTGCTCGCCGGCCCGGTCTACGCGGCGAAGATCGAGCACACCAACGTCGTCGAGCCGAAACTTGCGGCGACCGCCCCGCCGGATCTCTCCGCGATCGGCCAGCCGACGCGCCTGATCGGCCGCGGCGGGACGCTCTACGTCGCCGGGGTCAACGGCATCGCGGCGGTCTCCGCGGAGGGGAAGATCCTGTGGAGCACGGCGCTCGACCCGACGGGTGTCCGTGAGATCGAGGTCGACGACACCGGCATCGCCTATACCGGCTACGAGATCGTCGGCAGCAAGACCTCGGTCTGGGCCTTCCTCGGCGAGATGCCGAAAAAGATGGAGTTCGCCCCGAGCATCATCGGCATGCTGGCGCCCGACGGCACGAAGATCTGGCAGGCGGCCGGACCCGCGTCGCGCATCTCGGCGCCATGCCTGACGCCCGCGTCGGTCGCGGTGCTCCTGGGGCAGACCTTCCAGATCTACGCCCGCACCGACGGCAAGGTCACCATCTCCAAGGTCGACCTCGACCCGGCGATGCTCCCGAACGAGTACGCCGGGCGGATGTTCCGCCCGAAGCCGCTGTATGTCGACGGCAATTTCGTCGGCGGTTATTTCTACAAGATCTACCGGCTCGGGCCGAACGGCGAGGAACAGGAGGTCGACAGCAAGAACAAGACCAACGTCGTCGCCGGTCCCATTCTCTTCAAGGGGAACATGCTCATCGGGTCGTACGGCATGAAGCCCGATGGCTCGGTCAACGAGAGCCTCGTGACCGTGCTCGAGACGAAGGGAGAATTCAAGAAGGTCATGCGCAAGGAGATTGGCGATGACCATTCCGCGACGGGCGACATGGTCGTGGAGGGCGACACGATCTACGCCTCCAGCAACTTCACGGTCAGCGCCATCGACACTGTCGAGGGAAAGCGGATCTGGGACGTCCAGGGCGAGGACGGCGCCCTCTCGGCCGGCTCGATGCGCGGTGTCCGCTTCGCACGCAACTTCGGCTACCGGTACTGGGGCGGCCATCTCATGGTCTTGGCGGGCGACCACCTCTGCCTGAGCACCCGCCGCGAGATCGCCAAGAAGACCTGGGCGGACGTGATCACGGTGCTGAACAAGAAGGACGGCACCTACGTGAAGACGATCGACCTCAAGAAGGACATCGTCGACATGACGGTCTCGGGCGATCGCCTGGCGCTGGCGACCGAGGACGGGCTCAAGTACCTGACGCTCGACTGATCGCCGGCGCGGCGATTCAGCGCGGCCGTGCGATGGCGAGCGCCCCTTCCCGCAGGAGGCGCAGGTTGACCGCCGCCCGGACGTCGGCCGGGTCGAGCGTCAGGGCGCCGAGGAAGGCCGCCTCGGCCTCGTCGTTACGCGCCGCGAGGGCCAGTGTGTACCCGAGGTTGTTGAGGGCGCGGCCGTTGTGCGGCGATTTCCGCGCGACGTCCTCCCAGAAGACCACCTCGTCAGCATAGACACGGTTGCGGACATGCGTCGCGGCGCCGAGAGCGACCGCGAGGACGAGCGCCGGGGCCAGGGCGGCCACCGGGTGGCGCCGCGCCGCGACCGTGCCGACGGCGCAGGCCACAAGCCACGCGGGCCCGGCGAGCGCCAGGTAGAGCTGGCGATCGTTCACGACATCGAGACGCGGCAGAAGCGAGTTCGTCGGCAGGAGCCAGGCGAAGAACCACAGGATACCGAAGGCGAGCGCGGGGCGGGGTCGGATTGACGCGAACCCGAACGCGATCAACGCCATGATGAACGCGGCTTCGAGGACGAGCCGCGGGGTCCAGCTCTCGAACACGGGCAGCATCGGGTCGGCGTTCAGCCGGTCGGGGCGCACCATCTGCCCCATCAGGTAGATCACCCCGTGCGCCTGGGTGAGCAGGTTGGCGCCGATGCCGCGGGCCCCGAGGCTCGTGGCGAACAGGCGCCGATAGGTCGGGCTGGCGATGGCGGCGCAGGCGGCGGCGCCGAGCAGCGCGAGGTGCGGCAGGACCGAGCGCACCCCGCGCTCCGGGAGGACCGTCACCGCCAGCAGAAGAAGCGCGAGCGGCAGGACGGCGGCGGTCTCCTTGACGAGCAGCGCCGCCGCGAGCAGGGCGGGGGCGGCGAACCGGCGCCCGCCGCTCCAGGCCAGGATGCTCGCGAGCGCCAGGAGCGCCATCAGCACATTCGACCGCCCCGAGACATAGGTCACGGCCTCGGTCTGGACGGGGTGGAGCGCGAAGAGCAGCGCCCCGGCGAGCGCGGCGACGCGTGGGACGCCGCCATTCGTGGCCTGCGGCGCGGCCCCCTTCGCGGCCCGCCCGGCGCGCGCGAACAGGACGAACAGGAGCCACGAGTTCGCGAGGTGGATCGCGACGTTGACCGCGTGGAAGCCCGCCGCCCCCCAACCGGCGGCGTTGTTGAGCGCGTACGACAGCTTGAGCAGCGGCCGAATCCCCGGCATCGACGCCCACCAGGCGGCGAAACCGCCGACGCGCGGCTGGTCGACGATGACGTTCCAGTCGTCGAACTGGAAGCACGCGCCGAGGGCGTTGGCGTAGGCCGCCAGCACCGCCGCCGCGATCACCGCGTACGGGATCCAGGGCCTCGATGCGTCCGCCTCAGCGGGGGGCGCGGGCGGCATCGAACGCCTCCTCGATCAGGGCCGCCGCGGTCCACCAGCGATCCGCGGCGTCGAGCAGCACGATCATGACCCGCGCGCCGTCGCGTTCGGCGAGCACGACGAGGCACTTGCCGGCCTCCGGCGTCCATCCGGTCTTCACGCCGATGACACCCGGCGAGCTCCCGAGCAGGTGGTTGCCGGACTTGAGCGCCACGCGCCGGCCGCCCGTCGTTCTCACCTCGGCCGATCGCAGGGCGACGGCGCGCGCGAATTCGGGATGCGCGAGGGCGGCCTCGGCGAGCACCACGAGATCGCGCGCCGACGAACGCTGCGTCGGCGCGTCGTGGCCGCAGGGGTTCTCGAAGCGGGTGGCCGCGAGGCCGAGCGCCGCCGCGCGCGCGTTCATCGCGGCGACGAACGCCGCCACGCTCCCGGCGGCATGCTCCGCGAGAGCGACGCAGGCGTCGTTGGCCGAGGTGACCAGCATCGCCGTCAGGAGATCGCCGGCGCCGAGGGTCTCCCCCGCCCGCAGCCCGGCGCGCGAGCCGGTTTCCGCCGCCGCGGCCCGGCTCACGGTGACCAGGGCGTCGGGTTTCCAGTCGCCCTCGAGCAGCACGAGGGCGGTCATGATCTTCGTGAGGGAGGCGGGCGGGCGGGGCTCGTCGGGCTTGCCGGCCCAGGCAACACGTCCGTCGATCGCCACCAGGTACGAGGTCGCGGCCTTCGGGAAGCGATCCTGGAGGGGCGCCTCGGGTGGTGGCGCCGGCGGAGCCGGTGTCGGCGCCACGGCTGCCACCGCCGCCGCCAGAGCGAAGACCGCGCCGATCACTTCGGCCAGGGGATCTTGAACCCTTTCTTGGGCTTCTTGGCGTCTTTCTGCGTGTCCTTCTGCGCGTCGGCCATCGTGTCACGCGCGTAGGTGACGCAGAACCCCTGGTACTTCGAGCCCGTCATCTCGGTGTACTTCCTTCCGGCGCACTCCTTTTGCGCCAGCGCCTGGGTCTGCTCCGGGCAGCACTTGCCGAGGAGGTTGAGATCCTCCTTCTTGAGCGCCTCGTCGCAGATCTTCTTCCTGATCGAGTCGGGGTCCTTGCCGCAGTAGGCGGCGGCGTCCTCCAGGCTGGTCGGCGGCTGCGCATCCTCCCGGCAGACGGTCGCGAAGCCCTCCTCGCTCTCCAGCCGCTTGCAGAAAGCCGCCTTCATCGTCGCCTCGTCGCAGATCGTGGCGTGGGCCTGCATGTTCTGGAGATTCAGGGAGTCCCCGGCGGCCGTGCAGCCCGTCTGCAGCACCTCGCGTTGCGTCGCTTCGGCCTGCTTCTGCATGCCCTCGATCTCCGCCTGCTGTTGCGCCATCTGCCGCCGCCCCGCGGCGACGTCGCAGTCACCGACACGGCGGCCGCTGATCGCCATCGTCATCGCGCCTTCATCGGAGGTGAACTTCATCGCCCCGGAGTAGGCGTCGGGGCTGGTGCGGGTGATCTCCCCTTCCCCGGTCATCGCCGGCGGACCGGGGCAGGTGATTTTCCACGTCGATTTCGTGGCCGTGTTCTTGAAGTCGAGCGTCCTGCACTTCTCGTCGGCCCCCGCGCCGGGGGGCTCGGTCCAGTTCTTCGGGGAGCAGACCTTGTGCGTCTGGGCCGGCATCTGCATCGGCATCCCCTCCATCGACATCCTGGAGGTCACCTCCCACATCTCGCCGGGCTCCTTCACGGGGGGGGCCGCGGCGGCCGGGAGCGCTCCCGGCGCAAGCGCGAGGGTCAGCGCGGCGAACGCCGCGGCATGGACGAACGTCGGCATGCTCATCGAATCTCCTCCGGATCGTCGTTCCTGGCCGGCATTCTACATGACCTCTCCTGGTGCTATCCTCTGCGGCTCCCATGATCTCCTTCGCCAACGTCAACAAGCAGTACGGCCGGCAGGTCCTGTTCGTCGAGGCCTCCTTCCAGCTCAATCCCGGCGAGAAGGCCGGCCTCGTCGGCCCCAACGGCGCCGGCAAGACCACCATCTTCCGGATGATCACCGGCGAGGAAACGCCGGACGACGGCGACGTGTCGGTGCCGAGGAAGCTGACCATCGGCTACTTCCGCCAGGACGTCGAGGAGATGTCGGGTCGTTCGGTGCTCGACGAGGCGATCGCCGGCAGCGGCCGGGTCGGCGATCTGCACCACGAGCTCGAGGCGCTGCAGCATGCCATGGCCGATCCGGCCCGCGCCGGCGACATGGACACCATCCTGGCGCGCTTCGGCGAGGTGCAGGAGGAGTACGACCACCTCGGCGGCTACGCCCTCGAGAGCCAGGCGCGCGAGGTGCTGCACGGGCTTGGGTTCCATGACGACTGGATCGACGGCGACGTGGGCGCGATGTCGGGCGGCTGGAAGATGCGCGTGGCGATGGCCCGTGTCCTGCTCGGCCGCCCCGACGTCCTGCTGATGGACGAGCCGACCAACCATCTCGACATCGAGTCGATCATCTGGCTCGAGTCGTTCCTGAAGGGATACGCCGGCGCCCTGCTGATGACCTCGCACGATCGCGAGTTCCTGAACCGCATCGTCTCGAAGATCGTCGAGATCGACGGCGGCGCCATCACGGTCTACTCCGGCGACTACGACTTCTACGAGCGCGAGCGCGGGCTGCGCGACACGAATCGCGAGGCGGCCTACGCCCGCCAGCAGGCGATGCTCGCCAAGGAGCAGCGGTTCATCGACCGCTTCAGGACGCACGCCGCCAAGGCGGCGCAGGTGCAGAGCCGCATCAAGGCGCTCGACAAGATCG
>Ga0210377_10002623_pt1 | contig 15655 bp, 23 predicted proteins | sample PLM4_65_b1redo_FD_155480 | JGI IMG/M metagenome (GOLD analysis project Ga0210377, IMG submission 155480) | Groundwater sediment microbial communities from an aquifer in East River, Colorado, USA - PLM4_65_b1 redo | ecosystem: Environmental > Terrestrial > Soil > Riparian zone | place: USA: East... | reverse complement strand
TCGACATCCTGAGCAAGCTGATTTGGATGATCGACGAACTCCTCAAGTTCTTCCCGCGCGTGTTCCTGCCCTGTGTCACCGGCAATCACGGGCGCAACACGCACAAGATTTGGGCAAAGGATCGCCACGCGACTTCGTTCGACTGGCTGATCTACAACCTTCTCGCGCGCCACTACGAGAACGACCAGCGTGTGACATTCCTGATCCCCGACGGACCCGACGCTTACTACAAGGTGTACGACCATCGCTTCCTGTTGACGCACGGCGACCAGTTCCGCGGCGGTGATGGGCTGATCGGCTGTCTCGGGCCCATTATCCGGGGCGACCACAAGAAGCGCAGCCGCAACGCGCAGATCGACATGGAGTACGACACGATGCTGCTGGGGCACTGGCACCAGTACATCCACCACTCGCGCGTGATCGTCAACGGTTCGCTCAAGGGCTACGACGAGTACGCATACTCCAACAACTTTGGCTTCGAGCTTCCCCGACAGGCACTGTGGATCAACCACCCGAAGTACGGCATTACCTTCGGCATGCCGGTGCAGGTAGAGCGCAACAAGGCCGTGAGCAGCGCCGGCAACAAGCCGTGGGCGTCGATCAAGTGATTTCCACTTTCATCCTCCGCGAGCGCAACGCGCCACCGGGCTACGAGCGTGTACACTTGCCGGGTAAGTCGGCTCGCACCAAGCGCGTGATGTACAATGAGGCGCTGATGCGTGACCGGCACGGGGCACAGCAGCGGTATCGCACGTTCACTCGCCATATTGAGCAGGACTTCTACAGTAACGCCCCCATCGAACGGCGGGTGTACAACAAGGGCACGGTGTCGCGGATATGAGCGAAGTCCAGAAGATTTTTTGGTCCCACTCGCGGGTGGATCAGTTCAAGAAGTGCCCGCGCATGTTCCACGAGATCAGCATCCTCAAGACCGTGCCGTTCGTCCAGAGCGAGATGCAACTATACGGCGACCGTGTGCACAAGATGCTCGACGCGCGCCTGAAGGGCACAGCCCCGCTGCCGGTCGAGGAGATGCACCTCGAACCGTTGATTGTCGCCATCGAGCGGGCGCCGGGGATCACGTACTCGGAACAGAAGATGACGATCAATGACCAGCTTCAGCCCACTGGTTGGTTCTCGAAGGACGCATGGTGCCGCATCATCGTTGATGTGATGAAGCTGAACCAGACGAAGATGTTCATGGGTGACTGGAAGACAGGCAAGCCGACGTTCGACGGGCATCAGTTGAAACTGTTCGCCGCCGTCGGATTCATCTACTTCCCCTCGGTCGAGGAGATCACCACGGCCTACGCGTGGCTGAAGACCAAGACCCTTGACCCGAAGAAGTACCATCGCAAGGATACACCGACGATGTGGGCCGAGTTGCTTCAAGAGCCCGCGCGCATGCAGGCCGCTGCCAACCGGGGTGAGTGGATGGAGAAGCCCGGCAAGCACTGTACGTGGTGCGGCGTCAACAAACAGGGCCGCTGCCGCCGTGCCGCCGGCCCATACAGGGGGAACTGATGAACCCGGAGGACATCAAGGAGATCGAAGCTGCCAACGAGCAACTCAGCGCCGAGTTGGCGGGCCGCGAGAACGGTGCGAAAGTCGTGCTGCTGGTATCTGGTAACGAGTACGGCGAGGTCATTCGCAAGTCCGAGATCGCCGTGACTCTGGCCTTCTACAACCGCTACAGCGAGATGCTCACCTCGGAGTTGGAGACCCGGGGATTCAAGCCGGTCGTCGGCTATCGGGTGCTCAAAGCGAATGGCACAGTCATGTACCTAGTACCAGTCGAGGGAGGCACGGACCTTTATACCCTCGGCAAATACTTCCCAGCGGTGAAGGCGAAGAAGTGAGCCTGCCGCGTCCACCTCGCTGCTGGAACGGGCAGCACGGCTGGGAGGAATGGAATAGTTTAAACAAGATGGCCGACGACACCAATGGTAAGTCGCCCGACCACTACTGCACTGACTGCACGCCGGAGTATCAGGCGCAGATGAAAGCGGCCGGGCGCTGCGAACATCCCGAGGTGAAGTTCGTGCAGATCGTGGAGCGATACCGGCGCCGGGCGCGCAAAGAAACGAAGACCAACTCACTACGGGGGGTGCACAGTGAAAAAGCTGGTGACTGACGAGAACGATGTGAAGGCCATCGTCAAGCGATGGTTCGACAAGTGGACCGCGTGGAGCTACGCGCCCATACAGAACGGCATGGGTGTGCACGGCATCCCCGACCGGGTAGGCTGTGTGCCTGTCGTGATCACGCAGGCGATGGTGGGCAAGACCATCGGGCTGTTCGTGGCGGTCGAGGTGAAGAAGCCGGGCCGGCGCGGGGAGAAGTTGGCCGGGGCGACATCCTTGCAACTCGGCCATCTTCGTGACATACTCGCTGCCGCTGGCTTCTCGGCACTGGTGGATCGTGATAGCGACATGGTGTTGCTCAGTCTCCAGATTACCGCGAACGCGGCGGACAACACCGAGGCAGCAATACAACTGACGAGGAGGGTAAACAACCGTGGCTGATTTCATCGACGACGCACAAGCGGTCAACGAGTTGCACCAAGAGGTGTCGCTCAAGAACCAGCAGGCGAAGGTGCTACCCGAGGTACATCCCGGGTTCGACGGCTGGCACTGTGTCGATTGCGACGTGGAGATACCAGCGAAGCGGCTGGGCTGGGGACGCGTCCGTTGCGTTGACTGCCAAGATCACAAGGAGCGCGAGGACAAAGCGCGCGAGCGCAACGGACCACCGGGGGAGGACTCATGACAAAGAACCAGTTCGAGAAGTTGATGGAATACATTGATGCACGGTGTGAGTACATCGTGTCCCAACAACTCGGGCGCGACGCGCTGAATGAGTCTATCCGTAGTTCAACCGCCCGGTCAGCCCTCGCTGCGGTCCTCGATCTCCCGAGTTGGATTTGATACCAGTAACCCGCGCTCTGTGGCTTGATCGATGGGCCAACGCCACGTTGTTCCTGTTCAACGGGGGCTCCATCGCTCTGCTCGGGATGGGCTACCCGCTTCTCGGGGCCATCTCGGGACTGCTGTCCGAACCGGCGTTTGCCTACTTCTCGTGGAAGGCGCGTAGCTGGGCGCTTGGCGCTCTTACCGCGTGGTGGACCGGCTGGTGGGCCATCGTGGCATGGAAGGCCATGTGAAGCCGCGCATCCGCTGGTCCCGGTGGTGGAGGAGATGGATTTGCTACGGCCCTCGCCCACTCCGTGGACACTGGACAGTCGGCGCGGGCCCGACGCCGCTTGAAGCCTATGGTGACTGGAGAGCCCGCTGAACTACTTGATCCATCCGCAGCGTCGCGCCGTGATCGTACCGGGGGGTGAAGACCTCCCGGTTCGCATTCCATCGGCCCGCCCTTTGATCCACCGGGGCGAGCGCCTGTGGGCCATGCCCTACCGCACGTGGGAAGCGCAGGTGCTGCGCACGATGGGTTACCTCGTGCCCTCACCCATCGGCATGTACTACGACTGGCCGCGCGATATCAGCCTGATCCCCGAGCCATTCCACAACCAAGTGGAGACCGCGGCGTTCCTCACCCTGAATCATCGGGGCTACTGTCTAAACGAGATCGGGACGGGCAAGACCATGTCTGCCTACTGGGCCGCGGACTGGCTCATGCGTGAGGGCATGATCCGAAAGGCGCTGATCCTCTCGCCGCTGTCCACGCTGGAGCGCGTGTGGCACGATGCCGCCTTCATCCATCTCCCGCATCGGAACGTGGCCGTGATGCACGGCACCGCAGCCAAGCGGCGCAAGCTGTTCGAGAACAACGCGTTCGACTTCTACGTGATCAACCACGACGCGCTCGACATCATCTCGAAGGTGACCTACCGCAAGAAGAAGGCAGGCAACGATGTGCTTACCGGCGAGGCCCTGTACGAGGAGGTGCTCGACTCGGTGCGCCTGCTGCGCGACGACATCGACCTAGTGATCCTCGACGAAATCGGCGCGTACCGCAACTCGCAGAACGTGAGGTGGAAGGTACTGAATGAGGCTCTCGAAGATGACATGTGGCTGTGGGGGATGACCGGCACGCCGATCCCCAACGCGCCGGCCGATGCTTTCGGACAGATCAAACTCGTGACGCCGGCTCGGGCGCCGCGCTACTACACCGACTTCAAGAACATGACGATGCAGCAACTCACGGAGTACATCTGGATTCCGAAGAAGGAAGCGCCGCAGATCGTGTTCGATGCCATGCAGCCAGCCATCCGTTTCGTCCGCGACGAGTGCTTCGACCTGCCGCCATGCACGTACTCGGTGCGCGAGGTGGAGTTGACAGCCGAACAGAAGAAGCACTACAAGGCCCTCGCGCAGGAATTCTACACCGAGATTGGCGAGGGCAAGATCAGTGCCGTGAACGAGGGCGTGAAGGCAGGTAAGCTGATCCAGTGCGCGCTCGGCATGGTGTACGACAATGACGGTCTGGCGCGTGAGGTGGATGCTTCGCCTCGTGTCGAACTGGTGCGCGAGTTGATCCATGAGTGCGAGCACAAGGTCATCGTGTTCGTGCCGTTCAATGCCCCGCTACGCAAGCTGGCGGACGAACTCGCCAAAGACTTCAAGTGCGCGGTCGTGCACGGCAAGGTGAGCAAGACCGCGCGAGATACCATCTTCGCTGAATTCCAGAACATGCGCGACCCGAAGGTGCTCGTCGCTGACGCTGGCTGCATGAGCCACGGGCTGACGCTGACCGAGGCGAGCACGATCATCTGGTTCGGGCCCGAGTGGTCGAACGACATCTACGTGCAGGCCAACGGGCGGATCACGCGGCCGGGCCAGAAGAACAACCAGCACATCATCCATATCGCCGGCACCGAGATCGAGCGCCGCATCTATACCCGTTTACAGGAGCGGGGCCGTGTGCAGGGCGTGCTCCTCGACATGGTGAAGGAGAACACTCTATGAAGAAACGCGTGATCGGTGTTGCCGCTGTTGAGCAGCCCGACGTGACGCGCGTGGACGAGTCGCGTTTAAAGCGCCTGCTCCAGCTATGCCACCCGGACAAGCACGGAGACTCGTCGCTCTCGACCGAGACTTTTCACTGGCTGCTTGAGGTCCGTAAGGAACTTGACAAGCGCAAATCGAGCAGGTAAGATGCTTCTTCAACCATCAATCTCATAGAGGGGGGAACGATGACCACCGAGCAACAACCGCAGCAGGAGCAACCGGCCATCAATATCAGCGCGCTGCTCGACAAGTACATCGAACTGCGTGACGGCATCGACCGCATCAACAAGAAGGCGAAAGCCGAGGCCGAACCGCTGACGGCCGCGATGACCACCATCGAGAGCTACTTCATGAAGCTCGCGAACACGACCGGCCAGACCCAGTTCGGTAACGATCACGTCCTCGCGTTCATGACGACGAAGACGGGCTGCAACATCGCGGACAAAGAACGGTTCAAGGAGTTCGTCCTGTCCGACCCGAACAACTGGCGGCTGCTCACGCTCACCGCCAACAAGACCGCCGTGGGCGAGCACATTGCCGCCGCCGGCACGCCGCCGCCCGGAGTGAACTGGACGGTGATGAAAGATGTCCAGATTCGCCGCAAGTAACAACCTAACTCAACCGAACGGAGGGATTATCCAATGGCAAACGATCATCAACTGGCTCTGAACATGGACGTGCCCGCGTACATCCGCGCGGTCGCCGAGAAGGAAGCGGCGAAGAACAAGGAAGCGATGGGTGGTATCAAGGCGGGCAGTTTCCCGCGCCTGTCCATCGGCGGCTCGAAGTTCTCCATCGTGGAGGGCGCCGAGAAAGTCCTGCTCGTCGATCCGAACGACGCGCAAGGTGAACTGCCGCTCATGCGGCTCGGTCTCGTGGTCCTCGGCTTCAACCCCGGCGTGTCCAAATTGTTCTACCCGGACGATTACGAGGAGGGCAGCGACAAAGAGCCCGGCTGTTCCAGCGACGACGGCATCACGCCGGACGCGCACATCACTGCCAAGCAGGCGGTCGGTTGCGCGGCGTGCCCGCAGAACGTGTGGGGTTCGAAGATCAGCAAGCAGGGCAAACAGGTCAAGGCGTGCTCCGACAACAAGCGGCTCGCCGTGATCATGGAGGGCGACTTCGCCAACGAGCAGGCGCTCGATCTGACGATCAAGCCGTCCTCGCTGAAGCCGTGGGCCGAGTACGTCCGCGCGCTCGATGCCAAAAGCATCCCGGTCAACCGGGTCGTGACCCATGTGACGTTCGATCCGAGCGTCACGTTCCCGAAGCTGATCTTCCGCTTCGGCCGATTCCTCACCGAGGAGGAGGGCAACCTGATCGAGACGCGCGCCAAGGGTGACGATGTGCGCCTGATCATCTCGCCGCGGAAGTCCACCTCCACCGGTCCCGTGATCCCGTTGCACCCTGTGCCGCTCGCGACGCCGGCTCCCGCCCCCGTTGCGCCCGCCGCTCCGACTGCACCCGTGGCTCCGGCAGCGCCGGCTCCCGCCCCTGCGGCGCCTGCGCCCGTAGTCCCTGCGCCCGTGTTCGACCCCTACTCCGGCCTGCCGGGGTACGTGAAGGCCGCGGTTGAAGGCGCTGGTGGGCTCGGCACCGATGGCGGGAAGCAAGCCTACGCGCTCCTGACCGGCAAGCCCGTGCCTGTGGCTACGGCCCCAGCGCCGGTCGTGGTCGATCCCTATGCGGGCCTTGCCGCCCACGTGAAGGGCGCTGTGGATGGCGCTGGTGGGCTCGGCACCGAGTCCGGCAAGGCGGTCTACAAGATGCTGGCGGGCAAGGATGCCCCGGCGACAGCGACTCCCGCTGCCACCGTACAGGCCGCTGCACCCAAGGCGACGCGGACCCGCAGGGTCGCACCGACCCAACCGCCGGCCGCACCGTCCACGCCCGCCCCTGCACCGGCTCCCGCCCCTGCACCGGCCGGCCCCAGCATGGCGACTCCTCCGGCGGCATCGGTTGCCTCCGGCGGGCTCGGCGCTGAACTGGACGCTCTGCTGGCCGGCGCGCTTGCGATCCCCGTCGCCAAGTAACTACGCCCAGCGGCCCACGAAGCCGCGAATGGCAACCCACCGGGTGCTGCGTCACCCTTAACCCGAGTTGACGACTCGGGGCACCCGGCGGTTTTTCTAGGAGGGATCATGTTCGACACGACCAAGTTCCGCAAGGTGATGGACGAGTCCGGGCTGACCAAGGCCGAACTCGCCCGGTTGTACGGCGTCTCACGTCAATCGCTCTACGCGTGGTGCGACACCGCGCCACGCCAGCACACGCTGGCCGAGCGCGCCGAGAAGTACACAGCCGGACTGCTTGCCGGCATGGCGCGTGGACTGCTCCCGTTCTCCGGCGGTCTGACTGTTGCGAAGCGGGCGATGTTGCTCGCGAGCATGGCGAAACATCTTCACCAACTCACGGCGCCGAAGTAGCGCGTGGAGACCCTAGACTTCCTTCGGGCAATCCTGCCCGAGGACTGCGTGTACTTCGCGGCCGTCCCGTCTCCCAGCGGGAAGGGCTTCGTGCATCACGCAGCCCGCTCGCTCAACGAGTTGGCGCACCGCATCGCCCACCTCGAACAGGGAGCGATCAACGTCTATTACGCATGCTCGGGCTTCCGTGAGGAGCACATCGAGCGCACGGCACAGGGGAAGAACGGCCCGGAGGTTCGCCGGGTCCAGCGGGTGAAGGAGAACGTGAAGCTGGTCAAGTCATTCTGGCTTGATCTCGACGTAGGTACGGGCAAGAAGTACGCCACGCAAGGCGAAGCCGTGCTCGGGCTCGCCGCGTTCCTCAAGACGACCGGCCTGCCGACGCCACTCGTGGTGTCCTCCGGCTACGGGGTGCACGTGTACTGGCCGCTCACCACCGCGCTCCTCCCGGGACAATGGCGAGCGACCGCGCTGCAACTGAAGGCGCTCACCTATGGGCTAGAACTGCACGCCGACCCAGTGCGTACCGCCGACGAGGCGAGCGTGCTGCGGCCGGTGGGCACGCACAACCGCAAGAACGCGGTCGCTGTCCCTGTCTTCACGATCACGCCGCGCGAGGGTCTGCCTACGCTGAGCGACCCCATCGTCTTCCACGCCACGATCATGAAGGCGCTGGAGGAGAACGACATCGACGCCGAGGACACCAACCGCAGCGGCAAGATGAAGGTGAACCCCGAGGACATGATCGTCCCGGTGGGCGGCTGGCAAAAGGTGTCAGCCATCCGCGTCGCCGACCGCTGCGCTCAGATGAAGTCGTTCCGCGAGACCGGCGGCGTGACCGAGCCGCACTGGTATCATTCGCTTCAGGTCATGCAGCACACCATCGAGGGTGAGAAGCTGGGACACGAGTGGAGCAAGGTGCATGCGGGCTATGTCGAGGCCGACACCGAGGACAAGCTGACGCAGGTGCGCGGCATGGGCCCTACACTCTGCGCGAAGTTCAAGGACGTGAACCCGGACGGCTGCAAGAACTGCCCGTTCGCCGGCAAGATCAGCACGCCGCTCCAACTGGGCACCGTGATCGAGGAAGCCAAGCCGCCAGTGGTAACCGAGGTGATCGATGGCGCCGAGCGCGAGGTGACGCTGCCCTCCCCGCCGTGGCCGTTTAAACGCGGCGCCGGGGATCAGCCCGGCCTGTACGTCGAGGTCGAACAGGGCGTGCCGGTGCGGTTCTATCCGTTCGACCTGTATCTGACCGCCATCATGAACGACGAAGGCAAGCGCGAAGGCGCGATGTGTGTGAAGCACTGGCTCCCGCAGGAGGGGTGGCGGGAGTTCAACATGCCACTGTGGCAGATCGAGACACCTCGGGAGTTCCTTGGATCGCTGCGTAACAACTTCATCAACCCGGAAAATGGAAAGTACATGGTGACCTATATGGACTCCTACCTGCGAGAATTGCAAGCCGTGGCGAAGATCAAGCAGCTTCACACGAAGATGGGCTGGCTCCCCGACCGTTCGTTCCTTCTCGGCGCGAAACGATTCGCCCGCGACGGCACGTACCCGGCGGGCCTGTCCTCCACTGTCAGCACGAAGATTGTCGCGAGTTACCACACTCAGGGTGAGCACGCGAAGTGGCAGGAGGCGATCTTGAAGTTCGACCGCCCCGGGCTGGAGGCCCACCTGTTCAGCGTGCTGATCGGCTTCGGCGCCCCCCTGTTTAAACTTACCGGCCACGGCGGCATCATCGCGTCGATGCTCGGCGAGACCAACGCGGGCAAGACCCTGAGCGCCCGCGCGATGGCGTCGATCTACGGCAGCTTCGATCCGTTCAAGGCCGGGAAGACCGACACGATCAACGCGCGCATCGAGCGGCTGGGCATGCTGTCCAACCTGCCGGTGTACCTCGACGAGACGACGAACATCGAAGCCGAGGAGGTGAGTGAACTGATGTACCAGATCAGCCAAGGCTCGGGCAAGACGCGCCTGCGCAGCGACTCGACCGTGCGCGAGGCCGCGGAGTGGAGCACCATCGTGCTCACCTCGGGTAACCGCTCGATGGTCGGCCGGCTCATGGAGGCCAAGGTCGATCCCGAGGCCGAGCTTGTCCGGCTGTTCGAGTACACCGTGCCGAAGCTGGCGTGGTTCGAGGCCGAGATGACCAGCATCTACGAGTCGCTGGAGGAGAACTATGGTTATGCCGGGGAGACCTTCATCAAGTATCTGGTGAAGCTGGACGAGACCGAGGTGAAGCTGCGCATGCGCGAGACGGGCGTGAAGTTCGCGGAGCACGTCGGCTTCGAGGGCAAGGAACGATTCTGGTACTCGCTGGTCGGCACCGTGCTCTATGGTCTGGCTGTCGCGCACCAGTCGGGTGCGCTCGTGTTCCCGAACCTCGGCGAGACCTTCGGCCGCATCCATAGCTGGTGCAAGAAGCAGATCGTGCACCAGCGCGAGACCGTCTCCGGCACGCGCGTGAGCCCGCTCGAAGCCCTGTCCATGTACCTCAACCAGCATCTTGCCGAGCGGATCGTGGTGATCGAGAACCGCACCGGCATGGGTGACGTGATGGTGGTCAAGCAGCCTGCCGCGCACGGCAAGCTGTACGTGGAGTACAACCAGACCACGGGCATCATCAACATCGATCAGAACCACGTCCGCAACTGGCTCAGCCGCAACCAATTCAACCCGGAGCACGTGCGCGACTCCCTCGTGACCGAGGGTGTCCTGATGTCATCGGGTGAGAAGTCGCGCGTGACGCTCGGCAAGGGTACTCAGTACCGCGGCGGTCAGGTGCGCGCGTGGAGGATCAACGCCAAGCACCGGCTGCTCGACGGGATCGACGCAGTCCTACAACGTGACACAGGGGAGGTGAAGCCATGATCGAATTCGTTCCGTTCCAGAAGATTCCACGCATGTCGCGCATGTGCATGATCACCGAGAAGATCGATGGCACCAATGCGGGCATTTACATTGGCGCTGACGGCGAATTCCTCGTCGCGTCACGCTCCCGGTGGATCACTCCCGAGGAGGACAATCAGGGCTTCGCGCGGTGGGCCTACGACCATCGGGAAGAATTGCTGGGTCTCGGCCAAGGGATGCACTGGGGTGAATGGTGGGGCTCCGGCATCCAGCGACGCTACGATCAGATCGAGAAACGATTCAGCCTGTTCAACGCGTCACGCTGGAACGCCACTCCACCGCCGGCCTGTTGCCTTGTCGTGCCCGTGATCTACAGCGGTGTGTTCACGTCCACGGCCGCGGACGAGGCGCTGAATCTATTGTGCACCAAGGGCAGCATCGCGGCGCCGGGTTTCATGCGCCCCGAGGGGATCATTGTCTATCATTCCGCATCGAGAGCGTACTTCAAGAAGACGCTGGAGAAGGATGCCGAGCCCAAGGGGAAGCCATGAACCTAGCTGTGCATTACTGCTGTTACGTCGAAAGCGAACTCAGAAGGGCCATCCTTGAGGCGTTCTACGACAACGAGGATGTGTACATAGTGCGGGTTAGACCCGCTCCGTGGCAAGGCCATGTTAACACCATCATATATCATCTCGGTAACCAGCAACGCATCTACCTATAGGAGGTGAAGCCATGAGAGGATTTTCGAACGTAGTGGCCGCAGTGCAGGCCGAGTTGGATCGTGCCAGAGTCAAGCATCCCGACTGGGAGGCCGACGACGTGGTGTACTGCGCGGCCATCGTCGGTGAGGAAGCCGGGGAACTGCTGAAGGCCGCGGTGCAATTCCGCGGCGAAGGTGGTACGATGGAAGCCTGCGACATGGAGGCCATTCAGACGGCCGCAACTTGTTTCCGATTTCTCATGAGGGGGTAACCTATGATCCAAACGTACACAGCGGTACTGGTGTTTAAACGGATGGATGCGCTGGTCGCGCTGGTGCGCAAGGAGTCGCAGGGGCTCCCACACCTGAACATGCGCTGGAATGGGATCGGCGGCAAGATCGAGATCGGCGAATCGCCAGTCGGGTCAGCCATGCGAGAGCTACGCGAGGAGACGGGGATCGTCGTCGAGAAGGACAACATGGTGATGATCGAGCAGCAACGGTTCGACATCCTCACCGATCACGAGCATCACATCTACTGGTACGCGACGCGCGTGCTGAACGGGACCGATCTGCCGCCGGCCAACGATGTCGGCGAGTCGCTGAAGTGGGTGCCTGTGAAGTGGGTGCTGGATGGGGCATTGGAACTCTGTCCGAACGTGGACTATCTCGTGCCCAAGGCCATCGTGTTCCTTCGCACACCATACCTTGACCGCCCAGTTTAAACACGGCATAATGACCTTGTTGCGCACTCGTCAGAGTAGCCGCGGCACCGCCAGCCCGCTCCCCCTCCCCCTCCGCGCGCTGGCGGTTCTTTTTATCTGGAGGGACTTGACATGGGCGGCTGGGGCGAATAGAATTTGAAATTCAACGGGGCAAGTACAACCGGCTGTGCCGGACGAACGAAAGTGTGCAGCGATGCACCGCCCCTCCATACGATTGCGGAGTAGAGCAGTGGTAGATCGCCGGCCTCATAAGCCGGAGGCCGTGGGTTCGATCCCCACCTCCGCTACCAGACGGTCTTACCTCCGATCCTCAGATTGGAGGTAAAAGTTTCGCCCTCGTAGCTCAGACGGTAGAGTTCCCGCCTTGTAAGCGGGCGGTCGCAGGTTCGATTCCATGCCGAGGGCACCAAGCAGAACGCCCAGCCAATCTGGCTGGGCGTTTCGTTTAAACGCTACCCTCGAACTCCCCCGGGAAGCGGTGCCGGGACTACCGGCGTCGGATTCAGTACGTCCTCCAGTGGCATCTTCTTGACCGCGTTGATCCGTCGCAGCGCCAGCGGTCGCGGCTTCATGGTCTGAGCCAGCGGCTGGTTCCAGATCAGGCCGAGGGCCTGAGCATAGGGCTGCGAGAGATCGTCCACGTTAGACCGCGTTCGGACCCATCAGAACCGCGTGCCCGTGCCAGTCCACGACGGTGTTGTTCGCGATGACGCTAGTTGCGCGCACCTCGATGTCGGTCTTCTCGGTGAACGGATGCGGGATCAGGGCGAACGGCGAGCCGAACACCTTCTCCACCGCTACGCTCCATGCCACGTGCCACGCTCCAGCAATGGCGTTGTGTCGCTCGCGCACGTCGATGTCCGCGAAGCTGGCGCCTGTCGAATCTCGCGCGGCCAGATACCAGCCGGCGAGAAGCAGCGTGTGATCGGCCGGGACGGTGTAGACCGCCATCTCGGAATGCCCACGCGCCGCACCGATGTAGGCCCGGGTCGTGCCGGCGCCGTTGTCACGGATCGTGATGTTGCCGGCGTTCGTGCCGCCTGTGCCGACGGTCTTCACGGAGACTTGGTTGATGCGGAGGAACAGCACAGCGCCGTCTACTGCCGCCGTACCGTTCAGGGTGATGTCCTCGGTGACCTCGTCGTAGTTCGCATCCAGACCCTCGATGGTGATCACGTGGCAACCCGTGCCCGCGACAAGCCCCGCGGTGAGCAGGTCATCCTCGACCGAGTCCGACACGCACTCGCAGATCGCCGCGGCCGAGCGGAACGAGTACGCTCCACCCGCCGGCCAGATGGTCTCGGGCACAGTGCCCGTGTCGATGTCAGGGTTGCGGCCAAGCAGTTCCACGAAGCGGACCCCCGGGACTTTGTTCATCGCGAGTAGAAGACCATCGAATGCGTTGATGATGCGGGACATGGTGATTCCTCCTATGCCGCCTTGGGCGGGGTTTGTTTGTTGCGGATGCCGTAGTACCACAGCACGCAGGTCGTGAATAGGAACAGCATCGTGTCCACGATCCGCACGTAGACCATCGCCATCTCCGGTCCTTGATCGGCCCCGAGGAGCGCGAGCACTGCGCGCTGCGTGTTGTACATCGAGGTCACGATATAGGCGAGGTACACGGCGAAGCCGGGACGGATGGAGCCACGGAACACGTCGAGCGAGACCGTCAGGAACCAGCCCAGCCCTTGCACGAACTTCGCAGCCCAGCCGCCCTCCGGCGGTTTCATGCCCTCGCTGTACCGCTGGGGCTCGCTGGCGAAACTCTTGGCGAAGGCTTCGCTCGCGGCCACGTCGCTCTTGCCCTCGACCTCGATGGTGGCGACCTTGGCGCGCTGGGCCCACTCCTCCTTCATGATGGCCGCGTCGGCGGCTTTCATGTCGATGGCGTGCTTGTTCTGTTCCTTCAGGATGTCGAGTTGCTGCTTGCGCTCCCACGCCTCCGCGAGCTTGGTGCCCACGGCGCCCAGCAGGCCGAAGATGCCGCCAGTCGCGACCGACAGTCCACCGCTCAGCAATGATCCCCAGTCCATTAGCGACCTCCTGCGTTGTGTTTGCGTATCGCCTCTTGGCGCCGCAGTTCATCCATAGCCGTGTCGTAGGCGCCCTGCTGCTGCTGCATCACGGTGCCCGTATCGCGCGGCGCCACGCCCGCGGCGATGGCCTGAGAGTTGGTCTTGATGTTGGCCTCGGCCTGCGCGGCCTTCTTCTCGGCGAGCATCTGCTCCATCAACGTCGGGACGCCGAAGAAGCGCCGCACCTTGTCGAGGGAACTCAGATCAACCTGCGCGGGCTCAGCCATGTGCGATCTCCAGTTTAAACGACACGTAGCTCATGTGGGCCTCGAATCGGCGGACGGCCGGCGCGCTCAGCAAGAGCGCCTTCTGCCGGTCGATCCACCCCAGTCGCTCACCCAGCGCGATGCAGCCGTTAAGCTGCGCCCGATAGCCGAGCAGCTTGTCCCCCATCAGGTTCGCCGAGTGCGCCCTGATGCCGGCGCGTGGGCTCGTCCCGAGCAGGAGGTACATCCACCGCTTGAATGCCGGTGAATATGTCCATTCAGCATTATACACCCCGACCGGCAGGCAGGACAGGTTCGGCCGGTTGTCCCGCCACGGCAGTTCCCCGGTGAACAAGACGAGCGATCCGACTGTCAAGCGGCCGAACGTGCCCTGATCCCCATGGTCCTCGCGCCGGAGGAGTACGTAGTTCATCGAGTGGGCGTCATGCCCAACGGCAATGGCGCGGGCGCCGTTGAGGCCGGCGTGACAGCGCCCAGCCGGCGGGCCCTGAGACGTGCCAGCGACTCCGCGGCCCTGCGCTCCTGCTCAGCCCTGACGCGTGCCATGAGGTCGTCGGAGATGACCGGAGCCCCCAGCACCGCGGGCTGATCCGGGGTCACTGGTGCCATGGCCGGCGCAGCTTCTCCGTGCTCGGCCAGTGAGCGCCGGGTCTGCGCGCTCAGACCATCAGCAGGAAGCCCGAGCATCTCACGGAGGAGAGGCTCAGCCATTCGGGCGGGCCAGCGCGGTGACGATCAACTCCCGAATCTCGGCGAGTTCCTCCCGAGTCGCCATGCGCTCACGCACGTCGCTCACGGTGGTGAACAGTTCGCCGAGATGATTGCGCTGCCGGTCGAACTCGGTCTGTTCGGCCTTCTGCCCGACCGCGTCCTCGACCTTCTTGATGCGAGCATGTGTGCCACGATAGAGCAAGCCCGCGGCGCCGGTCAATGCGGTGCCCCCGACTCCAATGATCCAGAGGCTGAGTTCAGGCGAGAATTCGATCATCATGAATCTCCTTGTGTGGCTTTCATGGATCAGTTTCTCCTTGCCCAAGTAAAGCCAAGCGTGGAAATGCAGTAGGTGTCAACTGTGGGGATGTTCGACCGCGCCGCAACCAATCCTGCTGAACTCGTTTGCACGTCCAACTGCGCGACGTGGCCAAAGCCGATCACAGTCTGATAAACGTTCGCGATGGGCGCCGCCACGAGACCCGGAGCTGCATCCGTCTCATCAGGGCAGCAAATCCTGGCGAATGTAGTTCCGGCGGCTGCATCAGTGATGGACGCATTGAGTTGTGCAAGTACCGAGAAATTCAATGGCACCTTTACTGCGTCGGTCCTGCGCGAGGTGGTCAGTGTAGCGGCGAGGTTGACATCCAATGTCGGCGCGCGCCAACGTACCCGGATGCCGCCTCCGCTTTCTTCCGTCACGTCCATCAGCACGTTCACGCCGCCCACGCGCTTGAACCAGCCGATAAGCCGCTTGAAGTCATAGTTCGCCGGCATCGTCGGTGCGGTTGGCGACAGCGAGGATAGGTAGTCCGTCACCCCGGTATCGGACCGGGCAATCGCAAAGAGGTAGTAGTCGCTGTTGCCCACCGCTCCCGTATCCAGCAACCCAGCGGCGTTGCCGACGGCCCACGCGACATCCGCTTGCTTGGTCAGCGCGGCAGTAGTGA
>Ga0210377_10002621_pt1 | contig 15662 bp, 13 predicted proteins | sample PLM4_65_b1redo_FD_155480 | JGI IMG/M metagenome (GOLD analysis project Ga0210377, IMG submission 155480) | Groundwater sediment microbial communities from an aquifer in East River, Colorado, USA - PLM4_65_b1 redo | ecosystem: Environmental > Terrestrial > Soil > Riparian zone | place: USA: East... | reverse complement strand
TGGAGAATACTTCTATCTCACTCAAAAGATTCATGAAGATGGCACCCCGTTTACGGGCGTATCCGCATGCGTCGAGCATCCAAACAACTGTCCCGAAGGATTCAGCGCTTGGAGCACGGATTTCTGTCTTCCCAGTAGCGATTCACGCATTACCGGCGCTCCACCTCCCGTCGTTCCTCCTGTTGTCCCACCGGGAGCTCCCCCTGCTCCGGCGTTGTTGAAGGTTACCTGTACCGCAACACAGGCAATTCTGACATGGAACATTCCCGCACGGTCAACGGAAAATGTCATCCGGAAAATTGTGAACGGCGCGACACAGGTACAAGCGTACGCCGACCCCTCACTTACCAAAACGACATTCACCGAAACATTTGTCCCGACGACACAATATTTGCACAAGAGCTCCGCCGGTACGGTTTCTAATGTTGTGCAGTGCCCGAGCGGGGGGGCGACAGCGACCCCTGCCGCAAAGACGCCATCGGTGCTCACGGCAACCTGCGGCGCAACACAGAATGCACTTTCATGGACCATGCCTGCGGGTCACGATTCTAACGGCCTTGAAAGAAAGACGGGAGTGGGTGGCAGTTGGGCGCTCATCGGCACAGGATTCACGCTCACGACGCCGACAACATACACCGATACATCCATAGCGGCGGGAGTGACCTACATCTACCGGCACAAGGCGTGGGCTAGCACGCCATCAAATGAGGTGACCTGTCCGAGTCCAACTCCGACTCCGACCGTTACCGCAACGGTGAGTGTTTCTCCTTCGCTCTCTCCCACACCGACACCCGGCCCCTCGCTCGTTCTTGCAGTGGGTGGTCGCAATGTGACGACGGCAAGCGTTCAGTCATCGATTGTGCAGGCCCAGGGCGGCCAGCAGGTTGAAGTCATCATGCTCGTCCGTAACGGTACGGAAGCAGCCCTCAATAATATTCTACTGCGCGCAACACTGCCCGCCGGTCTTACTTATGTGGCCGGTTCGACATCCGTAGCAGGTACGCCGACCGCCGTTGAGACAATCACCACCGGAGGACTTTCGTTGGGCTCGTTGGCACCGCAGGCACAGACAACGGTGGTTTTTCGTGCGCGGGTTGTGGGTTCCTCATTCGTCGTCGGTACGACACAGGTTGAAATTCCGGTCACGGCAAGCGCGGACGGTGTGGCACAGCAACAAGGCTCCTTAGTGGTGGTAGTCACGCGGGCTGCGGCCACTGTTCCGGGCACGGTCAAGACAGGTCCCGGAGATGCGGTATTGGCGGCACTGTTGATGTCCGCTATCATGACGCTGTTGTATGTCTCCTACACGCACACTTCCGCTTATAAACGAAAAGAAATCGAAGCCATCACGCGCAACCGCGACCCGATGGATTTCCGGAGTTAGCTCCCCTCCGTTCTCTGCGCCGACTCCCCGCCTTCCCGATAGCTCCCCGCCCCACCCGGGCATACGCCGGGTCCCGGTGCATGCGTCGCCATCGCTGTTCGCTCGGCTTTGGCACAGCAAGCGACCCTGCGCATGCCCAGGCGGTCGGGCTCGCGACAAAATCTGCGTCAGCATCAGTCGGCTGTGCTGACGGACCTTGCGTTGTGTATTTCCCCGCCGCTCCCGCCACGGTGTCCCAGAGAGACAAACGAAGTTGATGAGCGGCAGAACAGATGGCGAATGTCGCCGGCGTTAAACGCCATCCGCATGACCGGAGCACAAAGCGAGTCACAGACGAAGCGACTGCGGAGATTCGGATGCGTGACAGCGCCGACAGAGAGCCATACCCTACGCGATTGGCGAATCGGGATACCGTGGCGGGGGCGGCGGGAGTCGGCGCAGAAGTCGGAGGAGGGATTGGCTGCGGAGGGCAAATAATCGTGCTTTCATTCGTTTCTGCTCCGTGGTATTGATGTAAGGCATGCCAATCCGAGCATCTGACGCACAGAGAGATACATTTGACCTTGCAACGCCCATCACGCGCGTGCGTTCGGTCGGTACAAGGAGCTCCGCGCGATTGGCAAAACTGGGCATCAAATCGGTGCGACAACTGTTGTGGCACCTCCCTGCCCGTTACGAGGACTACAGTTTAGCGGTTCCGATTGCCGATGTGATACCGGGACAGAAACAGAGCATCCAGGGCGAGGTGATTTCCATCGTCAGCCGCCACATCTGGCCCAAACGCCTCACCATCACAACCGCAACCCTGCGTGATGACAGCGGCGCCATCCGTGCGGTTTGGTTTAATCAGCCGTATCTGGAAGAAACATTGACCGAAGGAACGCTCCTTTCGGTTGCCGGTAAAATGGTACTGGATAAACGCGGGTTATATATTTCAAACCCGATATACGAAAAAATAACTCCGGCGAAAACGGCAGACGCCGGGCAATTGCAACACACGGGCCGTCTGATTCCGATTTATCCCGAAACCGAAGGGGTGACTTCAAAATATCTGCGGTTTCTCATTCAACCGCTTTTGGAGAACCTTGCGCTCCCCGATCCCCTGCCTGCGGCCATCCGACGCCAGTACGACCTCACCGATTTGACCGATGCAATCCGGACGATTCACTATCCGGACACGGAGGAAGCGGTGCCTGCGGCACGCGACAGGCTCGCCTTTGATGATTTGCTATTGCTCCAGCTAAAAGCGCTCCGCGAACGGCGGCAGATGAACCGGTTGCGTTCGGTGCGTATTCCCATGGATGCTCCGTACATGCGTACACTGGTTGCGACACTGCCGTTTACACTGACGAAAGACCAGCGGGTTGCGACGCTGGAAGTGCTCAAAGATATGGAACGGCTGTACCCGATGAACCGGCTCATGGAGGGCGATGTAGGGTCGGGCAAGACGGTCGTGGCGATACTCGTGGCGCTCCATGCCGCCAAGGTCGGCCATCAGACGGTGCTGTTGGCCCCGACCGAAGTGCTTGCGCTTCAGCACTACCACACACTCCGAACGCTCGCCGGCCCCGCCGATATTCACACCGCATTACTGACCGGTTCCACCGCGTGCATTGATGACCGTGTGACGACCAAGGTCGCCGCTAAACGAACCGTGAGTACGGGGCAGGCGCACATCATTGTCGGGACGCACGCGGTTATCCGTGACGATGTGCGGTTCAAGGCGCTCGCGCTGGTGGTCATCGACGAACAGCACCGGTTCGGCATCGAACAGCGGGCCGCGCTCATGAAATCCGACCGCCACGCATCGGGTTTGGTTCCGCATCTGCTTTCCATGACGGCGACTCCCATCCCCCGCACGCTGGCGCTGACCATTTTCGGCGATTTGGACATCTCAATCATCCGCGAAAAACCAAAAGGGCGTCAGGCCATTGAAACATCGGTGGTGTCATCCGCACAACGGCCGCAGGTATGCGATTTTATCCGTCAGCAAGTAAAGGCCGGCAGGCAGGCGTTTGTCATCTGTCCTGCTATCGACCCGGCCGCACCGATTGCACCCGGCACAGCCCCTGCCACAGGCCGTCAGGGGCGTCTGTCTGCCCTGTGGGCGCAGGTGAAGGCGGTAGAAGAGGAATACAAGCGCCTGTCGAAAGAAGTGTTTCCCGACCTGAAGGTCGCGATGCTCCACGGCCGCATGAAACCCGCCCAGAAGCAGACGGTTATGCGCGAATTCAAAGAAGGATGGCACGATATTCTGGTGTCCACATCGGTCATCGAGGTTGGAGTGGATATTCCCAACGCATCAATCATGGTTGTCGAGGGTGCTGACCGGTTCGGGCTGGCACAACTGCATCAATTCCGCGGGCGTGTGGGCCGTGCTGAACACCAATCCTACTGTTTTCTGTTTTCTACCGATGACACGACCGGCAACCGCCGTCTGCAGGCGATGACAAAGACCGATGATGGTTTTCTGCTCGCCGAACAGGATATGCGCATCCGCGGGCCCGGGGAGTTCTTCGGTATCAAGCAGTCCGGCCTGCCCGACCTCACTATGGCCGCGCTTGCTAATGTCGACCTCATCAAAAAAGCACGCACCGCAGCGCGTGCCATCATGAAAATCGACCCCGATCTCAAACGCAATCCGCTCCTGGCTGCCCAGCTCGAATCCATGCGCCAATTCTCGCATCTGGAGTAGGTCTGGAGGGGCCTCGCGAGTACGCTCGCGCCCTTCCAGCGTCGCTCACGACGCCCCGCTTCTGGCGGGGCTGTTCGCTCCTGCCTCCCCCAAGCCCTCCTCATGCACGGCCTCTGGCCTCTCGCTCAGGATAATCGCTCGGACCTCGTCGGGGTCGAGGCCGGAGTTCACTAAACGGCTCACCGAATGAGCCGTTTAACTGAGTGAAGATGTCGCTCGGAGCATAGGGGTCAGATGGGTCGATGCCCAGATCAAAACAACTAAAGCACCGCTTTAGTTGTTTTGGGGAAGTGAACCTAGCTCTTCCGGCGGTTATAAGGGGACTTATTTGTTGGTCTGAGAGAAATTCCTTCAACAGCCGCCTTGCTGAAGATCGCATTCTTTGATCGGCCCATTTTAAGGGCGATGACCCCGGTAGGGGTGTTCCCTTCCGAAAGTTTCTTCAATTTCTTCACTTCTTCATCACGCCATTCTTTTCCAGAGTTTTTTGGTGCCATAGTATATGTTAATTATTTCTATCTCTCCTTACCCACTACCTGTAATACAAGATTACAGGTAGTGGGAGCAATGCCTTACGCATTCCCGCGCTTCGCAACTTCAAGAGCTGCAAGTGCATAGCAGAGTCGCCATGTTGCTCCGTCCTTCCCGAGTTTATTTGGGTTACGAAACTCAATGGCCTGCTCACAGATCGCTTGAGCCAAAGTTTCTTTTATATCCTCAAATAACTTGATCGGATCCGATTTCCAAGAGCACTCCTTTTTACCAATATTCACGAGCGGCCGAAAGGCAGCAAGAACTGGGTAAATAAAGCCGGAAGGAATCTGATACTCAGACTTTGCTCCTATATACGGAAGCTCGATGTTATTTTTTGCGCTTTTTATGGTAACAACACCGGTGAGCCTACCAAACCTTCCCCCCTGAGCAATATAAGCTGCCGGAAGTTCAAGGTGTATTGTGTCGACAAGCTGAAGTATTTTTGGCAAAAGGCCAATATATCTCTCGAGTCTAGTTCGGTTATCAGCATAGTGCTTAAGCGCAGATGCCTTACCCGAGTAGGCCACGATAGGATGTTTCGTGTCCGTAAATGTCTCGGCGTCAAAACAAATAAGATAGGAAAGAATCTCTTTAATATCTAAGTCCTTTTTTGTTCCGTCATCTAAGAGTTCGGTTTCCTTATAAGCGATACGATGAGCATACGGCTGATCGCGCAACACCACTTTGATTGCTTCAAAATGGCTGCGCAATTCCTCTAGGCTCTGCTCTTTAACCTGAGCTGAACGGTTGCGAGCGTCAACGATATCCACTACCTCATTGAGGTCGCTAAAACCTTCCAGCATTTCAACCCTGACATATGCATTTGCAAGATCGTCTCGATCGTCCTCGGTCTCTGTAAGCTCGGCTCTAATGACTCGATATGTGTGACCACCATCGAGCAAGCCGTGAATAGCAGAATCTTTCATTTCGAGACTAACTTTCCCCGATTGGTTATCGAACCGAATCTTCTGAGCAATTAGAGTTAGCCCCCGATTTCGGAAGACAAAAGCACTCGGGTCATTTACAAGTGAGGCCTGAATTTTACGAGCGACTCCTGATGTTCGTGTGGCTTCACGAGGATTGATGGTCAGCCAATCTTCAATCTCATCGGGCAGATCTCGAATATTCACTATCGCGACATAAATACTCTTCTGTTCTCCCTCGGGCGAAGTAAATACTTTTCGGAACGATGCTACGCGACTAAAAGTGATGTCAGACATTTATGTATGTTATTAGTTTGGTACTTGAACGCAAAAAGTGCGCCCACGCGCACCTTGCAATACTAGTACCTCCCCAGAGATCGACACGGGAGCGCCAGCGATGCTTGGCACCTTCACTGGTATTAAACCAAGTGACCATCGGAGTATGGGTAGCCTTTGGCATCCAAACTACCGCGGGCTGACGCACGTAGGCTGTCAGCTGGAATACGGGAATGATAGCATAGGAAGATGAAAAAAGCAATATGCCTCATCTCAAGTGGCAAACTGACGCGCGGAGTATGGGGGCCAGGTGGGAGGAGGGGGCGGCGCTATCGGCTTTTTGGGGTAATCCAGAAGCCCATATACTTTCCGAGCATCAGACGCGTTTGAGCATCCAGCGCCGGAATAGAACCGAAGAAGATGAAGTTGATGGGGAACAGCGCCCATTGCAGAACCATCCACACATAACGGAACTTGCCGAAGTTCGGAGGGCGCGGAGGGAGCATAATCATCGAGATGATTGCCGAGGAAATGAGCCCGACCATTGCCAACAGCATGATGGTTGTCGTGATGGATGGGAGGTTGTAGGACAGCACCGTTGAGCCGAAGCGGCCGGTGCCGATGGTAATCGGAAGCCAGCCAAGCAGGAAAATAATGAGCGCATTCGTGGCGCTGGAATGCGTCTTTTCTGTCATGTTGAAGGCGTGGCGGACTTTCGTGCCCAACGAGATGCGTTTGTTTTTCAGGAATCCGAACAGGAAGTAAGGGTTGTTTTCAACGCCGTAGTGCCATCGGCGGATTTGCCGGTATTGGTTGACCAGCGTTCCCCAGAATGTAGGCGCGACATTTGCGTCCATGTACACAGGATAGTGCAGCGGCACGGTGCGCCAGTCGCCATCGTACCGCAGGAGACACTTCCAGAAAATTTGGGAGTCTTCACTGACCACATTCACCTGCCAGAATCCAACATCAACCAACGCCTGCAAGCTTATGGACTGACTGGAGAATGTGACCAGCTGTTCGGGCCGCGCCTGTTGTATCATCTGCCAAAAGGTCGTGGAGAATGCGAAGACACGGGCGAAGGCGGGAGCATGCCAGATGTTGTTGCTGAACACCGGGACCGGCTGATACGAGGAGCGGAGCGGCCGTGCGGCGGTCAGGTAATGCCAGGTGAGACACGCAAAGAAATCATGGGGTGCGACCGTATCTACATCGAAGACCGATACGATGACATTGCGGTACGGAATCCCCAACCCGTCGATGACTTTCACGGCCTGCTTACCTGCCCAGGTCTCGTTGGAGCCTTTTCCGCGGACCTCACCGACGATATTATCCGGATGCTCGGTGATCAGAAAGCGCAGAAACCGCGGACCGAACTCGTCCCGTATGCGGCTGGCAATCTCCCGCCCCGACGCTCCTACCCTGCCTTCGATGGCCAGCGCCACAATCATTTTTTCCAGCGGCCAGGTGGTTTTCAGGAGGCCCTCAAAGCTTTCGCGGACCACCTCGTACGGTTCAGTTGCCATCGGAAGAACGACGAGATGACGAATATCTTCCCATGCGACACCCGACAACTCTTCGGAGAACGGGGTCGCGCCGGTGAGCATCGGCATCCAATCAACGCGTTGATTGGCGCGCATAACCCGGAAGGTATGGCTCATGTGCAACGACAAATAGATGGTCTTGATGAGCCAATATAAATCGAAGACGATGATAAAAATCGCCGCGAATACCGGAGCCCAGTATGAGACAGCGACGACGGCGATGAGGGTGAACCACGCGAACACGCCGGGCTGGAGTTCGAAGAGGCGGTAGATGCGACGGTCGCGCCGGTTAGCGATATCTGTGGCGCGCCCGTTTGAGAGATACTCGTAGGACATGTGATTCAGAATTCAGAATACCACAAAGCGTCCTTTCTACAGAGACAACAGAATAGAGAAGAGACCGTCGACCGTATCGGCTTGGCCTTCTTTGGCAGAGCGGTCCAATTGCGCGAGGCTAATGTGCGCGTGGCGGAGCTTTGCGGTGTCGGCACTGCCCGCACCGCGCATCGTTTTTGAAATAACAAACGGGTGCAGGCCGGTTGTTGTAGCTATTGCACTTGCCGGTTGGCGTCGTGTTTGCATGTCTTTGACCATGGAAAGATTACGGATGCCCGACGCCACAGATGCCAGGAGCATCTGTTCGGAGACGCCGGCCTGCAGACGCCGCCACAAGACGGCGATGGCGGAGCGCTTGTCGTGCGCGGCGAGCGCATTGGACAGCTCCCACTCGTCCTGTTCGTAGCGGGCCGGAGTCAGCAGCTGCACCGCCTGCAGAGCGATGACACCGTTGCCTGCATAGGCACATAACTTTTCCAGTTCGTTGGAAAGTGACTGCATGTCTCCGTTTGTGCGTTGCACAAGCGCGGTGAGTGCAGTAGTTTCGATGGTTGTCTTTCGTTCTTTGCAATAATCGCGAGCCCAGGCGGTCAGCGATGCGCCCGTGAGCGGTTCAAATGTTTCGGTTTTGTCGGCTGTTTTGGTAAGTGCCGCGAGTGTTTTTTTATCGCAGGATTCGTGCTTGGTGTGCTGTACCGCAATCAGTACGATGTCGTCGAGTTCCGACAGTTTGTACTGCTTGAGAATTCCGGCCATGGCCGCACCTGCGGCGTTGCAGACGACGATGAGTTTTTTCTCCTCGAAGAACGACGGGTACTTCAGCGGCCGTTCGAGCTGCTCTGCGGCATCCTCATCACTTCCGTCGACAGAAAATAGATTAACAGTCGGGCCGTATTTTCCGCGGTATGTCGCAATCAATTCCGCGGTTGCGTGGTGGAGGCGATATGCGTCAGAACCTGAATATAGAATCAGCATAAAATCATTGAGTGACAGCGGGCAGTGGAGGATCAATGAGTACCCATATCGTTCCGGGTTCCAGGGGTATCGCTTTGCCCTGACTGTCGGTGAATGTGAGCATATCCGTTGCCGTTAGCTTTTTCCAGAGTGCGTTGATGCTCCTGCCTCCCTGCCAGATTGTCGCAACCCCGGAGCCGGTTGTGCGCACGCTGATGTACTGATCGCGCAGGAATGACGATGTGGTCTTCATCATGACCACGACGCTGGTCCGTACCTGCTTTCCGGTTGTGACATCAATTTCCGGTGTGCCGCCACGCCATCGCAGATAGGTATTACTCTCTTGGTCGTAGGTAAATCGGACATCCATCCCTTGTGGCCATTGCGCGGTTGCCGTATCGGCAAGCGTGCCGAGATTGCGCCCGACCTGACCGGTGATGTGTGGGTACGCAGCCAGACTTGTGGACGCACGATATCCAAGCTGGTCGGCGCGTTCGCGTACCAGTTGAAGCGTTGTAAATCCGTTGTGCGGCATTGGTATCCCCTTCTTACGGTAGAAGGTGCTGCCCTCATATTTGAGCGCATCGACATTATCGATGGTGTGCGCGTCCAGAGCGGCAAGCACATCACGCTCTCCGCCCCAGTGCGCAAAAATAGCATCAACACCCTGCGCGAGCGGGATAAAATCCTGGCGCGCTGAGCGAATCGAGCCGATTTCTTTGGGGCTCGAGCACTGGTAAACCGCCATCAGCCGCGTGATGCCATTGGGCGTCACCGGTATCTCAAAGACCATGTCGGCCTGACCAATACCCGAAAGCGGGCGCGCTTCCGGATCGGATGCCAGCATGATAGCGATGGGCCGCACATGCGCATCGGCACACGGCAGACCGGTCAACAAACTCAACAGGCCGGCCGATTGTTCATTGTTGATGATAATGCTGGTCCCTCGGAATATCCAGACGAGAAATACCCCCACAAACACAACGGCGACCGCAATGGCGACCCAGACCGTGGTGTTCAGCGTCGGGATGCGAAATTTCGGTATGCGTAGCTTCATGCGGGTTGTGCGTGTTCGAGCGGTTTCATCTCGGCCCAATTGATGCCGGCTTTTGCATCGGCAATGAGCGGTACATCCAGTTTGTATATTGTTTCCATGATGTGCGCCAACGCATGCGCGGTTTCTTCCACTGCATCTTCCTTCACTTCAAACACCAATTCGTCGTGCACCTGCAACAGCATGCGTGCGGGGCAGTCCGGTCCGAGCTCGCGCAGGTGGCGTTCGATGGCAATCATGGCAAGTTTCATCAAATCAGCGCCGGTTCCCTGAATGGGATGGTTGATTGCCATACGCTCCGCCTGCGCCGCGAGTTGTGGGATGCGGCTATTGATATCAGGCAGCGGTCGGCGGCGGCCCAGCAGTGTGGTAACGAATCCGCGTTCAAACGCTTCCTGTTTTGTGCGCTCCATGTACTTCGCAACACCTGAAAATCGTTCGAAATATTCTTCGATGAACTGCTTCGCCGCATCGCGTCCGATGCCGGCAGCACGAGCGAAGCCGAGTACTCCCATGCCATAGATGATGCCAAAGTTGAGTACTTTTGCCTGTCGGCGCATGTCGCGGTCGACTTGCGCCGGAGCGACGCCGAACACTTCAGATGCGGTGCGGGTATGGATGTCTTCACCGGAACGAAACGCTTCGATCATAGTCTCATCATGCGCAATGTGTGCAACGATGCGCAGTTCAAGTTGTGAGTAATCCAGCGATAGGAGTTTGTACCCCGCAGGTGCCACGAACGCGGTACGGAACCGCTGTCCCAGTTCGGTGCGGGTGGGAATGTTTTGTAAATTCGGGTCCGATGACGACAAGCGTCCGGTGGCGGTGCCGGTTTGGTTGTAGGTGGTATGGAGGCGCCCATCTGCAGCAACGAGCGACGGGAACGGTTCGATGTAGGTAGTCTTGAGCTTATTGAGCTCGCGGTACTGCAAAATAAGGTCGACGACGGGATGTTCGTCGCGCAGTTTTTCCAATTCTGATGCAGCTGTCGAGAGTGCTCCCCCGCCGGTGCGGCGTACCCGCCCTTTGAGCCCGAGCTTCGTGAACAATATTTCACCCAGTTGTGCCGGCGAGTTGATGTTGAATTCACCGCCCGCGAGTTTGTATATATGCGCCTCCAGTTTGGCCACCTCGGTGCTCGCCATTTCCAGCAGGTCGCTGATGTGGGCAGTGTCTACTTTGATGCCTGCCTGCTCCATAGCAGCCAAAATCGGCAGCAACGGCATTTCGATGTCGGTCAGCACTCCCAGCATGTCCATCGACTTCAGGCGTTCCCACAACAGGGGTCGCAACTGCCAGATGGCTGTTGGCCACGAAGATTGGTCTTCATCCAGCATGAGCGCCGCTACCTCGTAGTACACACGCTGGAGTGCGTATTCGCGTTGTTCCGGATTTGCGAGCCACGCGGCGATGCGAGTATCTATGATGGTGTGTCCGACCAGCGCCGCCCGGTCCGGCATCAGCTTCATAAGCGGTTTGAAGTCATGGCCGACGATGGTTCCGTAGCGGGTGAGTGTCTGCGCAACGGCTTCCTGTGTCGGTCGTGCAAGCGCATATACTGTGACGCCGTCAGTGGTGACCCAGAGCGTTTGCAGTGTGTTGTCGGCGAAGACGCCGTGCACTGCGACCTCCGGTGCTTCCGGAAGTTGTGCGGGACCATCCACCGCTATTGCTTTTGATGCCACCGACTGGCCTGCCTGCGCAGGCAGGTACGCACCGTCTAAATCAAGCGTCTGGGCGGTCGTCGCTTTTACCGCCGCTCCTAATGCGGTATTGATGCGTTTGATGAGCGTGTGAAATCCGAATTCTTTACACAGCAGTTCAAGTGCGGGCAGGTCCAGATGACGATGCCAGTCTGCCGCCTCGATATCGAAGGCGACCGGCACATCGCGTACGATTGTCGCGAGTTTTTTACTGAAAAGCGCCATATCTTTCTGATCAACCAATTTTGCGCGCAGATTCTCGGAGACGCCTTCTTTCTTGCTGACGATAAACTCCGGCTTTTCCAGTTCCGTAAAGAGCGTTTCGATATCTCCGAATTTCTGAACCAGTGCAATGGCGGTTTTCTCGCCGATACCTTTCACGCCGGGAATGTTGTCGCTGGGGTCGCCCTTGAGCCCCTTGAGATCGGCGACCTGCGATGGTGCAATCCCATAGCGTTCGCGGACGCCATCTTCGTCGTACATGACGGTGTCAGACATCCCTTTGCGGAGTGTGAACACGACCACGGTACGGCCGCGCACTAATTGCAAGGTATCCAAATCCCCCGTTACAATGACGGTCTGCAGGTCAGGAAGGTCCTGTGTCTGCGCGCTGATGGTACCGATGACATCGTCGGCCTCAAACCCCTCTTTGGTAAGAATGGGGATGCCCATGGCGGTGAGGATGCGCTTCACCGCGGGGATTTGTTCGTACAGTTCATCGGGAGCTTTGACGCGCTGTGCCTTGTACTGCTCGTATTCCTCGTGGCGGAAGGTGGGACCGGCCAAATCGAAAGTCGCGACGATGTAATCGGGCTTCAAGTCTCCTATCATTTTCAGTAACAGGGCGGTGAATCCGTAGACAGCGTTAGTCGGTTGTCCTGTGGGCGACGACAGTGGCGGCAATGCATGGAATGCCCGGTGTACCAACGCATTGGAGTCGATGAGGACCAGTTTCTTCATGATTCACTGATGGTTACACTGCGTTTATCGTTTCCCATATGTTCAAAGTGGACTTCAATCCGGTCGCGCGGCAGGCCATCCCCTATATTTTCCGGCCACTCGACGAGAATAATATTGTTGGCGTCGGTAAATAGTGCATGAAGGTCGATTGCCACTAAATCTTTATGACTCTGCAGTCGGTAGCAGTCCAGATGCCACAGTGAGTACGATGTCCCCGGTATCGCGTACTGTTTTGCCAGCATGAATGTCGGGCTCTTCGGCATTTGCACAATGCCCAACTCGCGGGCGAATCCTTGCGTGAAAGTTGTCTTGCCTGCACCCAAATCTCCCCGCAACGCAATAATGGTTGCCGTCGCAAGCGGCATGGCAGCGAGTACCCTCTGTGTGAGCTTCGCGGCTATTGCCTGCGTGTCCTGGGCGCTTTGAGAAACATACTGCATGTCAGTATCGTAGCGTTTTACACCACATTTTTCAATAAAAAAGCCCCCGGCGCGACACACGCGCCGGGGACCGGTTGCAGGCTATCTACAAGCCCGCACAGACTTCTCTCGTTCTTCCCCGCAGATTCGCGCAGGGGTCGCGGACCGGAGGTGGAGCAGATGCCCTGGCCGCCTCGATGGTTGCCAGCCGCGCGGTTTGGGCCTGCAGCTCCGCCGCTCGGCGGTTGAAGCTCTCTTCCGCCAGCCGAGCTTTTTCCTCGGCGACGATGACGGATGCCGCCGACTGGGCTTCGAGCATCAACTTACTGATGCCCAGCTTCTCGCCACTCTTGACCTCCGTCTGGAGGACGAGTAGCTGCTCTCGGGTGGTGCAGGCGCCGTCGACCTTCTCGCAGACGGGCGCCGAGGGGCCCCAGATGGAACCCCACGCATTGGCTCCAGCTTTGACGAGGTGAACGGTTCCGGCGAAGATGCCGGAGATTAGCAGGGCAACCAGGGCCAAACCGACTACGACACCGACGATGGTTCCTATGGTTTTCCACATGTCAGTCTCCTTCCGGCGCTGTGATGAGCGCCATATTGCCCTGCCACATAATCGTGGCCGGAGCGAAGTTTCCGCTGAACTTCCCGTATGCTGGCGAGGAGGCTGCGGCGTTGCCGCGCTCGCCGGGATTCAAGTAGAATCCCTCTCCTGTTTCAGGGTTTCCCAAAAAGATCCGTCCTTGGGTGCAGTTGCGGAACAACCGAATCTCTCCCGATGTTTGTTCCTGGTCGGGAGCGTATACTTCACGTTCCCGTTCGTCGTACTGGGGCGGTTGCGTTGCGACGACTTGGTCTCTGCGGGAGTTTCCGCGATTGAAACGGAAACCCCTGTCGCGATAGTAGCCGCGACGCATCTGCCCATGCACGGAGTTCGGGTTGTATCCTGAGAAACGGCCGGCGCTGTCATAGACCTCACCGTAGCACCAGCTTGCTTCCATGGCATCGCCGCTCCCGCGGTGGTTGTCACAGAGTCGCTGCCCAAGCACCCGGATGGGTGCGGTGACAACATCACCGATGCGGTTGATTCCCCGTTCGAACTCCGAGGAGCGCGAGCGACGGTGCGATCGCGATCGGTAGTTCTGTGCAGTCGCCGGAACAGCGACTGCGAGCGCCAGCAGGATTGCGAGCGCGGACAACAGGAACTTCTTCATGGTTTCTCTCCTCGGCCTCACCTTTCGGGAGGCCTTGTAAAGGGGCGACTATCGCATCGCCTAACCCCTTAAGTATATCAGAAAACAGCAATAATGTCAATGGCCCGCAAAGCGAGCATAATGGCGTAAAATATAGGAGAAATCAACGTTTCCTACGAACTGCGGATGGTGCGAAGTGCGGAAATATCGGCCTGCCTTCCTTCAGATTGGGTCTCAAGAATCCAGTCGATTCCCGAGAATGACGCGGTCCTGAGGAGTTCCGCCAACCCCTCGGTGCCGATATAACCTTTGCCGATGTGCTCATGGCGGTCGCGGCGTCCGCCCAGTTCGGTCTTGCTATCGTTGATGTGAGACATTTTTAACCACTGCAGGCCGATGGTTGCATCGAATTCACGCAAGACCTCCGCGGCCTTTTCGGGTGTTCGAAAATCATATCCCGAGGCAAACGCGTGGCAGGTATCAAAGCACACTCCTCCGAACCCCGGGGAACCGGTGACCTTCTTCATCATGGCGGCCACCTCAGCAAAAGTATCGCCGAGCACATTGCCACTGCCGGCAGAGATTTCGATGAGGAGTTTGCAGGAGCCGGTGTATCTGTCCAAAATCCGACCAAGTCCTTCCTGAACCGTGGCCGTGGCCTCCTCGAGTGTTTGGTCGGTGTAGGAACCGGGATGGAACATCACAGATGACGCTCCGAGTCTGCTCCCCCGCTCAAGCTCCTCGCGGATGACGGCGATGCTGGAGTGGCGGATGCGACCAACCAATGATGCGAGATTGATATAGTAGGGCGCGTGGATATAAAAGCGGTCGATGCCAACTGCCCGCATGTTGGACTTAAATTGCGCAACAACCTCGTCGGTGAGTTCTGGCGCCGGTCCGCCTTGTGGCGAGCGGGTAAAACACTGAAAGGTTTCGCAACCCTCCTCAAAAGCACGATGTGGCGCATGAACCACGCCGCCGGCAATGCTTACGTGCGCTCCGATTTTCGTGGCGGACCGTTTCATTAGATATTTTCGAAATACTCGAACTGTGGCCCATGGGAATCCATAATGACCGACATGATGTCGAGCTGCCACTCCGTATCTGACCGGTATCGGTGTGACGCGAGCCATGTCTGGGCAGTTCGCTTTACTTTATGCATCTTGCGTTCATCTGCCCGCAGAAACGGCTCGAACCCCGCCCGACGCCGTGATGATGCTTTGACCTCAACGAAGCAGACGACCCCCGCGTGATCAGCGACAATGTCCAGTTCGCCCCAGGGTCGGTTCCAGTTGCGGTCCAAAATACGATATCCCCTGTTTTCCAGCCATCGGCAGGTTGCTGTTTCGGCTTCCAGTCCCAATTTCGTGCGTTCAGTAGTCATGTTCTTGACAGTATATCGGAAGATAGTGTTGGTGGGTGGTGTGGACAATCCAACGAAGCACCGTTGACCGCAGAACCTCAAAATGGTATCTTTTGCAGGTAATTCTCGCAAGAGGATTTTTGCTTTCTGCGGCGGAAATACATGTTTCTCCGGGTAAGTAGGGGTTTCCGCCACGTCGGCCTATTAGTACCAAGCTTCACCAAATCAGCTTCCGGATCCGCAGGCGCATCGCCGAAAGTCGGCCGGGGGTGATCATAGGACGAATAGCTGCAAGTCGCTATACGGAGCTCTATTCCCTGGTTT
>Ga0210377_10002620_pt1 | contig 15669 bp, 17 predicted proteins | sample PLM4_65_b1redo_FD_155480 | JGI IMG/M metagenome (GOLD analysis project Ga0210377, IMG submission 155480) | Groundwater sediment microbial communities from an aquifer in East River, Colorado, USA - PLM4_65_b1 redo | ecosystem: Environmental > Terrestrial > Soil > Riparian zone | place: USA: East... | reverse complement strand
ACACGGGGTCGGGAATTTCAGAGGCGGATCTGCCGCGGGTCTTCGAGCCGTTCTACACGACGAGGTCGAAGGGGACCGGGCTCGGGTTGGCGATCTGCATGCAGATCACAACGGCGCACGGCGGAATGATTCGCGTCGAGCGGACGGGTCCGGAGGGCACGGCCATCCTGGTGACGCTTCCGGCGGAGGGTCCGGCGAATGGCTAGACCAAAGGGCAGCATCCTGGTGGTGGATGATGAACCGGCGATGCGGCTCCTTCTGTCGTCCGTCCTGAAAGAAGAGGGGCACGACGTGACCACGGCGTCGAGCGGAGAAGAGGCGCTCCGGCTCATCGCCAAGCGTCACTACCACCTCCTCCTGACCGATCTCAAAATGCCCGGGATCTCCGGTCTGGAGCTGCTGGAACAGGTGAAACGCGACGATCCGGGCACCGCGGTGATCCTCCTGACGGCGTTCGGAACGGTCGAGGGAGCCGTGGAGGCCATGCGGATGGGGGCGGTTCACTACCTGCTGAAGCCGCTCTCCAATCCCGAGGAGCTGCGCCTCAGCGTACGGCGTGTCCTGGAAGAGCGGCGGGTGACGGACGAGGCGACCACCCTGCGTCAGGACACCGAGTCCGTGTTTCCCTTCGGCGAGATCGTCGCAGGGGACGGCAAGATGCAGGCCGCCCTGGAGTTGGGACGCTCGGTGGCGCCCACGGACGCGACGGTCCTTATAACGGGCGAGACGGGGACGGGAAAGGAGCTGATGGCGCGGGCCATCCATCACTGGAGTCCCCGGGCCGGGCAATCCTTCGTCGCCGTGAACTGCGCCTCCTTGGTCGAAACCCTGCTGGAGAGCGAGCTGTTCGGGCACGAGAAAGGGTCCTTCACCGGGGCGGTGGTCCAGCGGCGGGGGCGCTTCGAGCTGGCGCACGGAGGCACCCTCTTTCTTGACGAAGTCGGCGAGATGACACACGCCCTTCAGAGCAAGCTCCTCCGGGTTTTGCAGGACGGGACCTTCGAGCGGGTGGGGGGGGCCAAGACCGTCACCGTGGATGTGCGTGTGATCACGGCGACCAACCGGGATCTCCAGCGCCTGGTGGGGGAGCGTGTCTTCCGGGAGGATCTCTACTACCGCCTCAGCGTCTTTCCGATCACGCTGCCGCCCCTCCGGGAACGGCCCGCCGATATTCTCCCTCTCGCCGACCACGTCCTTCGGCAGGCGGGCAGACGCTTCGGCAAACGGATCGTGGGTTTCGCCGGCGAGGTGCCGGCGCTCCTGCAAGGCTATGGCTGGCCCGGAAACATCCGGGAGCTTCAGAACGTCATCGAGCGCGCGGTGATCCTTTGCGGGGAGGAGCGCATCACCTCCGCCCATCTCCATCTCCCCCTGTCCTCTCCCCCCTTGTCCCCGGGTGCGCCGAAGACCCTGCGGGAACTGGAGCGGGAGGCGATCCTGGGAGCGCTTGTCACGCACGCGGGCAATCGGCGAAAGGCCGCCGACCAGCTCGGAGTCGGTCTTCGGACCCTCTATACCCGCCTCCGGGAGTACGGGATCTCCGGCGAGTCGGTAGACGAAGAGTAGCGGTCATTCCCGCCCATTGCCGAATCCGCATGCCGACTGCGGGTTTCGCACGTTCCCACGGTCGGCGCTCAACCTCGCGCGGCCATCCGATTGGCCAGTATCTTCCCAACACATTGAATTATATTCTGTTTCCTTGCCGGACAGGAAGGTCGTCGACGACAGGTCGCCGCGGCACGCATCCTGCTGTTTAACCGGTCAGGAAGCGACAACAAACGCCGGAGAGGCGACAGGAGGGAACAAGATGAAACGGACGATTGCGGTACTCGGTTTGGCGGTGGCGGTGATCCTGACGGCGGCGACGGTTTTCGCGTGGGGGCCGGGTCCGGGGATGGGGCGGGGCTTCGGTCCTGGCAATGGCTATGGCGGCGGCCATGGCTACGGCGTGGCGGCGGCCGTTCCGAACCTGAGCGCGGAGCAGGCGACGAAGATCCGGAAGATCCAGGCCGACAGGTATTCCGAGGCGACGCAGGTCAGGAGCGAGATGTACGCCAAGAGGATCGAACTCCAGGGGCTCTTCCGCGAGCCGGTCCTGGACCATGTGAAGATCGCTTCCAAGCAGCGGGAGATCGTCACCCTTCAGGCCCAGATGCAGGAGAAGGGCCTGGCCGCCCGGACGGCCGTCGCGGAGGTCCTTACCCCCGAGCAGCGGACGCAACTGCCGGCCTACGGCCCCGGGTCCGGCGGCGGCCGAGGCAGAGGAATGGGTTTCGGGAACCGGTGGTAGGCAAGGACGTCCCCGGAGGGGCCATCGTCTCTCCGGGGACAACCACGATCGGGAGGCCACAATGGGTACGCTGAGCAACACCATCGAACCTGTCCATGGGGCACGCACATGGGCGATGCCCATCCTGCTCCTGATCGTCGGGATGTCGCTCGGAATGACGATCGCCTTGCCCTCGCCGGCTCCGGCGGCCGAGGGCTTCTGGTGGGGATCTCCCGTCAATCCCGGATTCGACCGGAACACGGTGATCCAGGCCACGGGGACCGCTTCGCAGGTGGACATCGCGGCACGCGGCGGTCCCGGCACGTTGTCCCTTCAGACCTCGACCGAGAGCATCACGGTCATACTGGGGCCGAGCTGGTTCCTCTCCGAACGGCACGCGGACATTCAGAACGGGGATTCGGTGGTGGTGGAAGGGGCAAAAATGATGGACCGCCGGGGGCACCTCCACCTGGTAGCGGCGTCGGTGACCAACCGGCGCACCGGCACGGTCCTGCGGCTTCGGGACGAAGCAGGGCGGCCACTCTGGACCGGCGGCCGTCCCTCGAGGAAGCGCTAGCCGGAAAACACGATCCGAGGTGCGGCTATCGTCGCTTCGGCATATTACTGCCGGTTTTGACGGTGATCCTCGGGGCGTGCGCTTCCGCGCCCGTCATGGACGCGGGGACAAGCGAAGCGTTGCAGGTCGAGGTGCTCCGGGTGGACCCGACTCTCGATGTCGCGCTGGTCCGGGCGATGGGATGGACTCCCGCCGCGGATCCCCTTCCGATCCGTCCGGAGTCCGACAGGCTGGGAGAAGGGCAGGCCGTGATCCTGATCGGGTTTCCGACCGGGCTGGATGCCGTTCTCTCCTAGTTGAGCGTCCAGGAGTATTCGGCCTTGTCAGGTCGTTAAGGAACTGCTTTACGCCAGGCCTTCGAGAAACGGCCTGACGATGAAGTAGATTCCTAGCCCCGCGATCGTCACGCCGGCGGCGCGGCGGAACCATTGCCCCCCCGATTGGAAACGGCTGTTTTCCAGGAGACGCTGAACCAGGGCGGTACTGGAGCCGGCCACCGCGATCGGGATGCAGTGGCCGATGCCGAACAATACGATGAACAGGATCCCCGTGGCGACCTTCTGTTGAATGGTGATGATGGCCAAGATCGGCGCGATAAACCCGAAGGTGCACGATCCGGACAATACCCCATAGACCAGGCCGAGGATAAAGGCGCCGCCGATTCCCCGAACCCGCAGCCGCGCCATGATGCCGCCGCCCCCGGACATGGAACAGGCCTGCACGCCCAGCATCCCCAGGGCCACCCAGATCAAGATGGCCCCAACCAGGATCGTCCACCAGGGCCCCACGTCCCCAAGCATGCGTCCGAGCAGCGCGCAGACGATTCCCACCAGGGCGATGGTGATGAACAGGCCTCCGGTGAAGACCGCCGCGTAGGTGGCGGCGCTTTTGGGCTTCACCCCGCGTTCCTGGCCCGCCACATAGCCGACGATCAGAGGGATAGAGGCCATGTGGCAAGGGCTCAACGCCACGCTGACCATACCCCATAGCAGGCATCCGGTGGCGGCGATGACCAACCCACCGGCCATCCAATGGTTCACTGTCAGCAGAAACTGGTCCAGCACGTCGATTAGTTCCCCTTTAGGAAACGCCAAGCTTGGACAGGATGTCGACGATCCGCTGTTTGTCCATGAATCCGATATTCCGGTAAACCTCCTTACCTTTCTCATCAAAGAATATCTGGGTGGGAATCGTTTGTATTCCGTATAATTTCGCTTGCGCCGGATCTTTCCATACATCGATGAACAAGATATCGGCTTTTCCGGCATACCGGGTTTTCAGCTCCGCAAGAATGGGCGCCATCATCTTGCAGGGGATGCATTCGGTCGCTCCCAGATCGATCATGGTGACTCTGCCGGTACCGGGCGAAGGCAGCGGGTTTGCTTGTTCCTGCAGGCCGACGGTTCCTGGCGGATTGGTCACAGGACGGGATTCCGTCACGGCGTAAACAGCCACCACGGCGATAGAGGCAAGCATTCCGATCATCCACCATTTCCTGTTCCGCTTCATTTTGCGACTCCCGCTTGAATGAGTTGTGAGGCAGGAAACTGACCCTCTGGCGGTCCCCCTCCGGACGTCCCACCTATATCGTCAGATAGGAATATAGCGGAGTGATGCCGCCCTGTCAAAGACATTCGCGGGTTACGACATTCCCGGACGTGGGGGAAATCAGGTGGGACGGAGTATCAGGGGGAATCGGGGCCGAAGAGGACCTTCAGGCGGCGGAGGAGTTCGTCCCGGACGGCTCGGAACGCATCGAGGCGGGTTTCCTCGGTTCCGGTGACGGCCGCCGGGTCGGGGAGTCCCCAGTGGACCCGGTGCGCCTTCCCTAGGAATACGGGGCAGACCTCCTCGGCGCAGAGGGTGATCACGGCGTCGACGGTCCCGGCGTCGATGGAATCCAGCCCCTTGGATCGATGACCGGAGATGTCAACGCCGATCTCCTTGAGGACTTGGATCGCCTGCGGGCGGACGGCGGCGGGGGCCGATCCCGCGGACGAAACCGTCACCCCTTGAGGGGCGAGAGAGCGGGCAATCCCTTCGGCCATCTGGCTGCGGGCCGAGTTCGCGACGCAAAGGAACAGGATATGCCGCGGCCGCTTCGCCCGGAGTTCCGCGGCCTCGGTCCTCCAGTCCCCGGGACGCGCTGTCACCGCTTTGACGCCGGACGCATCCGGGCGGGGAGCTTCATATTTCTCTCACAGATCGCGATGGGGCCGATCGCCCTCGCCATGGCCGCCCGTTCCCGGTCTTTGGCGACGACGGGATCGTCGTTCAGCCAACCCCGGAGGATCCGCAGCATCCGGGAGGCATACGGGGAGTCGCCCCCGCGGTCCAGCGAGTAGTGGACCCATTTCCGGTCCCGCCGGTCCTTGATGAGTCCCGCGGCTCGGAGCAGGAAGAGGTGCTTCGACACCGTGGATTGCCCGAGGGAGAGGATGGCGATGACCTGGCAGACGCACATCTCCCCGCCTTCGAGGATCTTGAGGATACGGACCCGCGTGGGATCCGCGGCGGCCTTCAATACGGTCTCGTAATCGCGCAGTCCCATTTGTTATCCCTTCATATCGTCAATTAACGAATTGACATACCGTACGGACGAAGCGATAATGTAATACCATATCTTACACGTTCCCGGATTCTTCGGGCAAGGAGGCGGGTCTTGAGAAAGCTGGAAATCTACGAGCCTCCGATGTGCTGTCCCACCGGGGTCTGCGGACCGGCGCCCGATCCCGCCCTGGCAAAGCTGCAAGAGGACATCCTTCGGTGGAAAAAGGTGGGCGTAGTCGTCGAGCGGCTTGCAATCAACCAGGTCCCGCAACGCTTCATGGCCAACGCGACGGTGGTCGACCTGCTGACCCGCGAGGGGCAGGAGGTCCTGCCGGTCGCCCTGCTTGACGGGAAGGTCGTCTGCAAGGGGAAATACCCGACGTATGACCAGGTCACCCGGGAGGGGATCTAGGTGCCGACCTGCGCGATGAATGAGGAATAACCGATAATGCATAAATACACGTTCTTTTCGGGCAAGGGCGGGGTGGGGAAAACCACCCTCGCGGCGGCCACGGCCGTGCGCACGGCACAGGCGGGGAAACGGACCCTGATCGTCTCCACGGACCCGGCCAGCAACCTGGCCGACGTCTTCGAACGCCCCATCGGGCCCCGGGTGACGGAGATCGCGCCGAACCTGTTCGCGCTCGAGATCGATCCGGATTTCGCAACGAAGGAGTACGGGGAGCGGGCACTGGCCCCTCTGCGCGCCGTCCTTCCCCCGGACGCCATGAAGGTTCTCGAGGAACAGTTCCGGAGCGCCTGCACCGTCGAGATCGCATCGTTCGACCGGTTCACTGATTTCCTCGAGGACACGGCGTTCGACCACGTGGTCTTCGACACCGCGCCGACGGGTCACACGCTTCGCCTGCTTGAGCTGCCTGTCGACTGGTCCCGCCACATCGAGGAGGCCGCGCAGGGGAACGGCCAGACGTGCATCGGGCCGGTCGCCTCCCTGCAGGGGGCCAAGGCGAAATACGACCACGCCATCGCCGCGCTGCGGAACCCCGCCGAGACCGAGTTCACGCTGGTCTGCCGTCCGGAGCGGACCTCCGTGGACGAGCTGCTCCGTGCACGGGAAGAGCTGCGGATGCTCGGGATCGGAAATTTCCGGATCGTGGTGAACGGGGTGATCCCGGTCGGGGCGGGGGGGCCGTTCGCGAATCCGTCCTCTTCCCAGCGGGAGCAGGTCCGCCGTCTTTCCGCGAAGCTCGACCGGCCCTGCATCGAAGTCCCCCTTCAGGGGGGGGAAGTTAAGGACCTTTCCGCCCTCGGGCGGTTCGCCGCCATCGCGTTCGACGGAAAGGAGGATTTTCTCCACGGCGGATTCGCGGGCACCCGTCCCTTCACGGGGTTCTCTCCTCCGCACGAACTGCGGATGATGGTGACCGGCGCGGCCGATGGCCATGGACGGCCAAGTGCCGAGGCAGGCAGGGATGCCCCCAGGCGGGAGGTAGCCTCGGCCGGAAGCAGGACGGTCGTCCTGACCGGAAAGGGGGGGGTCGGGAAAACGGTCGCAGCGTGCGCACTGGCGGCGCGCCTCGCGCGGGAGGGGAGTCGTGTCCTTCTGGCGACCACCGACCCTGCGGCCCACATCGGGTCGGTCCTTTCGGCGGAGGTGTCGAGCGAGGTTCGCCCCGTCCCGGGCTACCCGGGATTGTTCGCCGTTCGGATCGACCAGAAGGCGAGCGTCGAGGCGTACAAGGCGAAGATTCTCTCCCAGGCCGCCGCGTCCGGCCACACCGGAGAGATGCTTGCCGTGGTCCGGGAGGAGCTGGAATCCCCCTGCACGGAGGAGATGGCGGTCTTCGAGGAGTTTTCCGGGCTGGTGAAGCGGGACGATTTCGACGTTGTGGTCCTCGACACCGCCCCCACGGGACATACCTTGAGGCTTCTTGAGCTGCCGTACGACTACGCCCGGCAGGTGGAGATGATGGTGGCCGTACGGAAGGACGACTCCGGGGCGGCCGGCGCCAAGGGGAAGCTCGACGCGCTCGTCCGGCACCTGAAGGATCGCCGGGCGACGACCTTTCTCCTCGTGATCTACCCGGAGTACACCCCGATCTTCGAGGCGAAACGGGCGGCGGAAGACCTCAAGGAGTCCGGCATCGAGGTGCAGGGGGTCATCGCCAATTTCATTCTCGAAGAGGACGACTGTTCGTCTCCGTTCTCCATGGCACGGTACTTGATGCAGCAGCACTATCTCAAGGTGGCCGAGGAGACGTTCCGGCTACCGATCTTCAAGGTTCCCATGCTGCCGTTGGAGCCCGCGGGCAAGGATGCCCTGGACCGGGTATGCAGGGAGTTGCTCGGGATGGAACACATCGCGCTCGCCGTTCCGGAAACGGCGGCGGGAATCGAAGGAGGGGTGAAATGAAGGCGAAGGAGTTCGCTGAGCAGTTCAAGGCGCTTTCGAAGGAAGACCAGATGGCCGTGCTCCGGCAGATCATGCCGAAATTCTGCGAGAGCATGATGGGCGACCCGAAGGAAGTCCGGGAGATGTTCTCCCTGATGACGGAGGAGTGCGGCGCGCCGATGGCGAACATGATCTCCGTTATGGGGATGATGATGGGCCGCAAGGGCGGAGGCTGCTGCGGATGAGAGAGCCGGAGGAGATCAATAAGGAGGCATGACATAATGCCTGGAAACATCACAAAAAAGCTGTCGTTTCTCGACCGCTACCTTACCGTATGGATCTTCGCCGCCATGGTCGTCGGCGTCTGTACCGGTTATTTCCTTCCGGGGGCCGAGAATTTCATCAATTCCTTCCAGGTCGGAACCACCAATATCCCGATCGCCGTCGGGCTCATCCTGATGATGTATCCCCCGTTCGCCAAGGTGAAATACGAAGAGATGGGGGACGTGTTCAGGGACAAAAAAGTGATCGGTCTATCCCTCGTTCAAAACTGGGTGATCGGGCCGGTGCTCATGTTCGTCCTCGCGATCGTCTTCCTCCCCGACCATCCCCAATACATGGTCGGCCTGATCATGATCGGCCTGGCCCGCTGCATCGCCATGGTCATCGTCTGGAACGAGCTCGCCAAGGGGGACACCGAATACGCGGCGGGGCTCGTCGCCTTCAACAGCGTCTTCCAGGTGCTCTTCTACAGCGTCTACGCCTGGTTCTTCATCACGGTTCTGCCGCCGTTCTTCGGCCTCAAGGGGAGTCTCGTCGATGTAAGCATGAGGGAGATCGCCAAGAGCGTCTTCATCTACCTGGGCGTTCCGTTTATCGCGGGAGCGCTGACCCGTCTTATCGGGGTAAAGCTGCGGGGGAAGGAGTGGTACCACCGCCATTTCGTCCCGAAGATCAGCCCGATCACCCTGATCGCACTCCTGTTCACCATCCTGGTCATGTTCAGCCTGAAAGGGAACCTGATCGTGAAAATCCCCCTCGACGTGGTCAGGATCGCCATCCCGCTGGGAATCTACTTTGTCCTGATGTTCGTCGTCTCCTTCTACATGGGAAAGAAGGTGGGGGCCGACTACTCCAAGACCACCACCCTCGCTTTTACCGCGGCCAGCAATAACTTCGAACTGGCCATCGCAGTGGCCGTGGCGGTTTTCGGGATCAATTCCGGGGCGGCCTTCGCCGCGGTCATCGGTCCATTGGTGGAAGTGCCGGTGATGATCGGCCTGGTGAACGTGGCGTTCTGGTTCCAGCGTCGGTATTTCAAGACCGGGGCCTATGAGAAGGTCATCGAGCCATCAAAAGCGGTGCGAGGGTAACATGTTCAGACGCAGGGAACGAACCGAGGAGGATTTGGAACGGCTTCTGGAAGAGGAGTTGAAGGAGACGAGAAAAATTACCGACATCGCGTCGCCGTACGGGCGACCAGTTGCATTCGGATATCTTCTTTCAGGTGGGTTTCTACTCGCGTGCTGGTTCCTGCTCTACCGCAGCCTGCTGCCGTTTTCGAAGTGGTTCACGTACTCCCTGTTGTCTCTCGCTCCCGACACGCGGCTCGGCATGGCCGTCGAGTTCTTCGTCTACGACGGCCCCAAGGTCCTCCTCCTCCTGACCCTCGTGGTCTTCGGTGTGGGCATCGTACGCTCCTGCTTCACCCCGGAGCGTGCCAGGAAGATCCTCGCGGGAAAGCGTGAAGCGGCCGGGAACGTGATGGCGGCCCTCCTTGGCATCGTCACCCCCTTCTGCTCCTGTTCGGCGGTCCCCCTCTTCATCGGGTTCGTCACCTCGGGGGTCCCGCTCGGCGTGACGTTCTCCTTCCTCGTCTCCGCCCCGATGGTCAACGAAGTCGCGCTGGTCCTTCTCTACGGGCTGTTCGGGTGGAAGATCGCGGCCCTCTATCTTGGTACGGGGCTCGTGATCGCGATGGTTTCCGGCTGGGTGATCGGGCGGCTGGGGATGGAGCGGCACGTGGAAGAGTGGGTCTACGCGGTCCCCTCCGGTGGGGACCGCCGGCCGGCGGGCGAACGTCTGTCGTGGAGGGATCGGGTCCGGTACGGCATCGACGCCGTACGGGACATCGTCGGCAAGGTATGGCTCTACGTCGTGGCCGGGATCGGCGTGGGGGCGGCGATCCACGGGTACGTGCCGGAGAATTTCATGGCCGGGATCATGGGGGCGCAGGTCTGGTGGTCGGTCCCCGTGGCGGTCCTGATCGGCATCCCGATGTATTCGAACGCCGCGGGGATCATCCCCGTCGTCCAGGCGCTTCTGGGAAAGGGTGCGGCGCTGGGGACGGTGCTTGCCTTCATGATGGCGGTCATCGCCCTCTCGTTCCCCGAGATGGTCATCCTCCGGAAGGTGCTGAAAGTCCGCCTGATCGCGACGTTCGTCGGCGTGGTCGGCGCCGGGATCCTTCTCGTCGGCTACCTGTTCAACATGATCGTATAAGGGCCCCCTCGCCTCGAACTTCCCGAATCGGTATTTTCTGTTATCTTTACGAATATGGATTATCAGGAGGGCGAGGCCGTGGAATCCGAAACCAGGGCGGTGGATCCGAAGGCGTCGAATCATCGGTGGCGGTTCTTCCGCGCGGGAGGGTTCGACCAGGTCCTCCTTGAGACGGGCGCCGATCTCACGTCGCTCGAGGCGCTGGACCAGAAGCTGTGGGTGGCCCTTTCCTGCCCCGTATCCGGGATCGAGTTCGACGCGAAGAGCCTCGCGTTCGTCGACTCGGACGCGGACGGACATATCCGGGCGCCCGAGATTCTCGCCGCCGTCCGGTGGGCGGGGAAGGTCCTGAAAGACCCCGACCATCTCGTGCGCCGAAAGGACCGCCTGCCGCTGTCGGCCATCGACGACGGGACGGAAGAGGGGAAAGCGGTGCTGGGGGGCGCGATGCTGGTGCTCTCGGTCCTCGGGGAGTCCGAGGCGACGGAGATCACCCTCGACGACGTGAGCGACACGGCGCGGATCTTCTCCCAGGCGCGGTTCAACGGAGACGGGGTCGTGCCGGCGAAGTCGGCGGAGGACCCCGCGCTGGCGGCGGTGATCGAGGACATCCTCCGTTCCCTGGGCGCGGAGAACGACCGCGGCGGCGATCCGGGGGTGACGGCCGAGGCGATCGAGCGGTTCTACATCGAAGCGAATGCGATCGCGGAGTGGTGGGAGGCGGCGGGAAAACCGGAGACCCACCCGTTCGGGGCCGACACGGCGGCGCGGTACGACCTCTTCCGCTCCCTGAAACCGAAGGTCGAGGATTATTTCCAGCGTTGCCGGCTGGCGGCGTACGACGGCCGGTCGGCGGCGCTGCTCGGCCCCGCGGAAGCCGACTATCAGAAGCTGGCCGCGACGACGTTGCGGGGGGACACGGAGGCGGTGGCCGGGTTCCCGCTCGCGGTTGCGGCGGCGGGGAAACCGTTGCCGCTGGCGGACGGTTTGAACCCCGTGTACGCCGGGGCGGTGCGGAGGTTCGCGCTGGAGATCGCCCTGCCGGTCGTGGGCGGCGCGGACCTGCTGACGGACGACGGGTGGGCGACGATCCGCGAGCGCCTCGCGCCGTACGAAGCGTGGCTGGAAACGAAGCCGGCGACGGCGGTGGAGGCGCTCGGCGAGGAGCGGGTGCGGGGGATCCTCGCGGAGGACGGCAGGGCGGCGCTCCTGGATCTCGCCGCGCGGGACAAGGCCGTGGAGCCGGAAGTGACCGCCATCGCCTCGGTGGAACGGCTCCTCCGGTACTGCCGCGACCTGCATCTCCTGGCGAACAACTTCGTCTCCTTCCGCGACTTCTACACGCGCAAGGGGAAGGCGACGTTCCAGGCGGGCACCCTGTACATCGACGGCCGCAGCTGCGACCTGTGCGTCCCGATCACGGATGTCGGCAAGCACGCCGCGATCGCGACGCTCTCCCGCGTCTGCCTGGCGTACTGCGACTGCGCGCGCCGGGGAGGCGCGGAGAAGACGACGATCGCCGCCGCCTTCACGGCGGGCGATTCCGACTTCCTGACGGTCGGGCGCAACGGGGTCTTCTACGACCGGAAAGGGCAGGACTGGGACGCCACGATCGTGCGGATCCTCGAGCACCCGATCAGCGTCCGGCAGGCGTTCTGGGCTCCGTACAAGCGGCTTGCCCGCCTTATTGGGGACCAGATGCAGAAGATCTCCGCCGCGCGCTCCAAGGCGGCGGACGACCGGGCGGCGATGCAGGCGATATCGGCGTCGCAGAGCATGGCGGCGGGGAAGCCCGTGCCCCCCCCGCCGCCCCCCTTCGACGTGGCGAAGTTCGCCGGGATCTTCGCGGCGATCGGCCTGGCGATCGGAGCCATCGGCACCATGCTCGCCGCCGTCCTGTCGGGGATCCTCAAGCTCCCCTGGTGGCAGTTCCCGATCGTCATCGCGGTGATCATCCTGGCGGTCTCCATCCCCTCGGTGCTCCTCGCCTGGCTGAAGCTGCGGAAGCGGAACATCGGACCGATCCTGGACGCCAACGGGTGGGCGGTGAACGCGCGCGCGAGGATCAACATCCCGTTCGGCACCTCCCTGACGGCCGGCGCCCGGCTGCCGGAGAACGCGGAGCGGTCGCTCGCCGATCCGTTCGCGGAAAAGAAACGTCCGTGGAAGCTGTACCTGGTTCTCGCGGCGCTTCTCGCCGCCGCGCTGGCGCTATGGCGGCACGGGTACTTCGCGCGGTGGTTCGGGATGTGAGGGAACCGGAGGGGCTTAGACGTCGAGGACGACGACGGCGCGCCAACCGGAGGGGGTCTTTTCCACGGAAAGACGGTGCAGGGTGACCGCCTTCACATCCGCGAGGAGGGGGTGCTTTCCCGGGTCGATCGTCTCCCCGGACGCCTCGGCGCGGAGTCGATACCCCGACCCGGCCTCCTCGATCCGCAGATCGCGCACCCGCAGCAGGAGCCGGTCGGCGTCCTTGTGGTAGACGAGCTCCTGAAGGAGCTCGAACAGGAGGAGATCGAGGGAGTCGGCGGAAAGGGAGAAGACGCGGTGCTCCCGGGGCGAGACCGTCCGGATGTCCTCCACCATCGTGTTCAGCGTCGCGTCGGCCGCGGCGAGAAACGCCTCCTCCATCGTTGCGCCCCACGCCTCGAACGCCACGTCCGCCGTGGCGATCTCTTCCAGGTATCGGTACGGCGCGGTCATCCCTTCACGTTGCCCACCGGGAGCAGGCGGACGACCCGCCGGCTGAGCCCCGCGCGCTCCGTCGCCTCGACCACGTCGTCGACGTTCTTGTAGGCGGGGCCGGCCTCCTCGGCGAGGCCGGACCAGCTCGCCGTCCGCACATAGATCCCCCGTTCCTCCATCTGCTCCTGGAGCTGGCGCCCGCGGAATCGCTTTCTGGCCGCGGTCCGGCTCATCGCCCGCCCGCTGCCGTGCGCGGTCGTGAAGAACGTGGAAGCGGCGGAGTCGACGCCCGCCAGCAGGTACGATCCGGTCTCCATGCTCCCGCCGAGGATCACGGGCTGGCCGGTCTTCCGGTACACATCGGGGAGTCCGGGCATCCCCGGGCCGAACGCCCGGGTCGCTCCCTTCCGGTGGACGAGGAGTTCCCGCGGCTTCCCCTCGAAGTCATGCCGCTCGATCTTCGCCGTGTTGTGCGAGACGTCGTAGACCTGGCGCATCCCCAGGTCCTTCGGGTCCCTCCCGAACACCTCGGAGAAGACCTCGCGGATCCGGTGCAGGATGACCTGCCGGTTGACGAAGGACATGTTGACGGCGCACTTCATCGCGGCGAAGTAGTCCTGCCCCTCCGGGGAGCGGAACGGGGCGCACGCCAGCTCCCGATCGGGGACGTGGATGCGGTACTTCCCGTGCATCGCCGCGACGAAGATCCGAAGGTAGTCGGTCGCCACCTGGTGGCCGAATCCACGGCTGCCGCAATGGAACATGACGACCACCTGGTCGGGGAGGACGATGCCGAAGTCCCTCGCGGTATCCTGATCGAAGACGTTTTCGGCCTTGGCGACCTGGATCTCCAGGTAGTGGTTCCCCGACCCCAGGGTGCCGATCTGCCGGTACCCCCGGTCGACCGCTTTCTCGCTCACCCGCGAGGCGTCGGCGCCGGCCAGGCACCCGCCTTCCTCGGTGCGCTCGAGATCCTCCTTCCATCCGAATCCGCTCTTCACCGCCCACCGGGATCCCTGCTCCACGACGTGGCGGAATTCATCCCGGGAGATCCGGACGGTCCCCTCGACGCCCACGCCGGCGGGAACGCGCCCGGCGATGCGGTCCACGAGGCTCCGCAGGCGCGGCCGGACCTCTTCGTACGTCAGGTTCGTGAGGCAGAGCCGCATCCCGCAGTTGATGTCGAAGCCGATCCCGCCGGGGGAGATCACCCCGTGAACGGGGTCCATGGCGGCGAGGCCGCCGATGGGGAACCCGTACCCCCAGTGCCCGTCGGGCATGCAGCAGGCGTGGCCCACGATGCCGGTGAGGGTCGCGACGTTTGTGATCTGCTCGAAGACGCCGTCGTCGAACGCCGAGAGGAGCGCCTCCGTGGCGAAGATACGGGCCGGCACGAGCATCCCCGCCTTGTGGGAGACGGGGATCTCCCAGACCGTATCGGAGATGCGGATGATATCACTCGGGACCGGCACGTCGCGCCTCCCCCCGGCGGCTCTATCTCAATTATATCGCGAGGCGCTATGCGACCGGTTCCCGCCGGAGCAGCTCTTTCCCGACCCAGTGGGCGGCGAACTGGTACGCGATGCGGCCGCTCCCGTCCCCCTTCCGTTGGGACCAGAGGATCGCCTCGTCCAGCGCCTCCTTCGTCCACGGGAGGCGCGTGGCGTGTTTCCCGCACATCTTCTCCACCCAGCGTCGGACCACTTCGAGGTACAGGTCCTGCGAGAACGGGTGGAAGGCGACCCAGATCCCGAACCGTCCGGAGAGGGAGATCTTCTCCTCCACGGCCTCCCCGTGGTGGATCTCCCCACCCGCCATCATCGCGCCGCGGTTGTCGCTCTCGTATTCCGGAACCAGGTGCCGCCGGTTGGAGGTCACGTAGATCAGGACGTTTTCCGGCGGCGCGTACACCGAGCCGTCGAGGGCGCTCTTCAGCATCTTGTAGCTCGACTCCCCCGCCTCGAACGAGAGATCGTCGGAGAAGAGGATGAATTTGTAGGGGAGCCCCTTCACCTCGTCCACGATGGCGGGAAGATGGACGAGGTCGTCCTTGTCGACCTGTATGATCCGAAGCCCCCGGGGAGCGTACGCATCGAGGAGCGCGCGCACGAGCGACGACTTCCCGGTACCGCGCGACCCCCACAGAAGGATGTTGTTCGCGGGGAGGCCGGCGAGGAATTGCCGGGTGTTCTCCTCCACCACCCTTTTCTGCTCCTCGATGCCGAGCAGATCCTCGAGATGGAGATTCTCGACGTTTTCGATCGGTTCGAGGTACCCCGAGAAGGAGCGCTTCCGCCAGTTCGCGGCGACGCACTCCGCCCAGTCGATCCGGTGCACGGGGCGCGGCAGCAGCGTCTCGAGGGAGGAAAGCACCCGTTTCAGCTGCGCGGTCAGTTCCGGTTCCAGTTCCATGGCCACTCCTGTCGTCGTGATCTTGACCTCAACGCGGCGACGCTCCCGTGAACAGGGGCGATTTCCGGACGAGTTCCTCCCCGAGCGCGGACAGTTCCTCCCGAAGGTCCGGATCGAGCGCCTGCAGCCACCGTTGCGGGATCGCGGCGAGTCCGTACCGGGCGCCCGCGATCGCTCCGACGATGGATCCCGCCGTATCCGCGTCGCCCCCCCGGTTCACCGTTTTCACGACGCAATCCTCGAAGCTGCCCGTGGAGAAGAAGGCGTCGAACACCGTACGAAGCGTGTCCACCACGTAGGCCGACGATTCCCCAGCAT
>Ga0210377_10002619_pt1 | contig 15670 bp, 18 predicted proteins | sample PLM4_65_b1redo_FD_155480 | JGI IMG/M metagenome (GOLD analysis project Ga0210377, IMG submission 155480) | Groundwater sediment microbial communities from an aquifer in East River, Colorado, USA - PLM4_65_b1 redo | ecosystem: Environmental > Terrestrial > Soil > Riparian zone | place: USA: East... | reverse complement strand
GCGCGACGGACTTGACCGGTACGGGGTGGATGTCTTCGTTGCGGCTGGCCTCGAGGATACCCTTGGCGTCGGTGCGGTCGGTCTTGTTGCCGCGAACGTACGGTCTCACGTGGTGCGGCGGGAGCAGGACCACGCGGTGACCGAGCGCTTCGAGCTTGCGCCCCCAGTGGTGGGACGAACCGCAGGCCTCCATGATCACGGTGGCCGCCGGCTGCTGTGCCATGAAGGGCAGGAACTCCGCCCGCTGCAGGCGCTCGCGGCGAGCCACGTGCCCTGGCCGATCCGAGATCGCGACTTCGAAAACAGCCTTTGCCACGTCCACGCCGATGCGAGTATCGTTCCCCATGATGGGCTCCTCCTTCTTGCCTAACCAGCAGCGACTCTGGCACGTCGATGCCGACTGAGTCGCTGGAGGAGTCCATCTCATCATTGAACCTGACGAGCGGCGCCGGCTTACGATGGACGCCGCTCGCAGGTTAACGCAGTGTTAGGCCGACTACCGGATCCCGTTCGCGGAGTGCCGGCTGGCCGAGAATCGAGTACCGTGGGAGCAGCGATGCCAACTTCTAAGGTCCACCCCGCCCGCTCCGTCGTGTCCGCCGCGACCAAACCCAAGGGGCCGGCCGCGAAGCCGGCCCTCCTCGCAGGCGGCAATCCTCAGATCGCGAAGGCCGACGGCGACGCCCCCGTGCAGGCCTACATCGCGGCCATGCCGGGCTGGAAAAGCGACGTCGGGCGCCGCCTCGACGCGCTCATCGTGCGCACCGTCCCCGGCGTGCGCAAGGCGGTCAAATGGAACTCGCCCTTCTACAGAGTCGAGGGCCAAGGCTGGCTCCTCAACTTCCATTGCTTCACGAAGTACGTCAAGGTGGCTTTCTTCCGCGGCACGTCGCTGCGTCCCGTCCCCCCCGGTGAATCCAAGCACAAGGAGGTGCGCTACCTCGACATCCACGAGGACGACCAGCTCGACGAGGAGCAGATGGCGTCGTGGATCAAGCAGGCGGCCTCCATCCCCGGCTGGGACGCCGGATCCCGGCGCTACGGCGGATCCCCGCTCTAGGATGAGAACATGAAAAAGTCGGACGCGAGCCAAGGCCAGTCGGCATCGGAGCTCATCTCGAAAAGAATCGCCGAACTCGGGGACTGGCGCGGGGAAACCCTCAGCAGAATGCGCAAGCTCATCAAGGAAGCAGACCCGGACGTCGTCGAGGAGTGGAAGTGGATGGGCACTCCGATTTGGTCGCACGACGGCATCATCTGCACTGGCGAATCCTACAAGAATGTCGTGAAGCTTACCTTCTCCAAGGGCGCGTCTCTGAAGGATCCGGCCCGTCTCTTCAACTCGAGTCTCGACGGAAACGCACGCCGCGCGATCGACATCCACGAAGGAGAAGAAGTTGACGAGTCCGCCTTCAAGGCGCTCGTTCGCCAAGCGGTCGCCCTCAACAGTTCGGGCAAGTCGAAACCTTCGAAGAAAGCGAAGTCCTAAGGGATTCCGCCCCTGAACAGGTCCGACATCGGGGTGGCCATTCGAGACGTGGTGGTCTCTGTACGCGAGGCTCAGTACAAACTCACCGAACTGAAACCGGCGAAACCCGTGCTTTCTCGGCCCGGCCGCGTGGCGAGTCAGGTGTTGCAGCTTCTTACACCATCGAAGGCCGGGGCATCCAAGTTCCCGAACAGGGCTACTTCGAAGACAATCCCCACTACGTCGTCATCTTGGGCCTGAGCGATACCGGAGCCACGGTCGAAACGACGATCAAGACTGAGAAGCCGTCCGCTTCGGCCTCTAACACCTCGCTGCTGAGCCTCTTAGCGTTTGTCGATCAAATGGCACTGATCGTGTTGTAGAGTCTTCGAACACAAGAACACAACCCGGCTGGTGCCGCCTCGTGGGAAGCGCCGAGGATTTCAAGGAAACCGCCGCGACCAGGCTTCGGTCGCGCAACAAAGAGGAGATCCCAATGGCAAAAAGCAAAAAGAGCCAGAAATCAAAACCGTCCGTCAAGGTTCGGGACCTCTCGCCGAGGAAGAATGCCCACGGCGGAAGCAAGATCAACGTGGAGTACAAGCCGAAAAAAGCCGACGGCTCGTTGGACGCTGGGCTCCATTTCAAATACGACATCAAGGGCAATAAGGAGGGATGAGTCGTAAGAGGAAGGCTCACGGGAAGTGACACTGTGAAGCGGAGAGCGTGGATCGCTGCAGCTTTAGTCGCCGTTGCGGCATGCGGCGCACCTCCACGCGAGCAATCACAGCAGGCGGTCACGGCCAGCGTGGAACCCGCACCGCCGCCGCCCAAGCCGCCGGCTGCCTGGGAGATCAGGCTCGAGACTCATGGCGGGTACACCGGTGCCGGCAAAGGATGGATCGAGATCGGGTCGGACGGTACGGCATCGAGTGAGGACTGCAAAGCGGCCGCTCTCCGCGACGAGTCAGTCGAACAGGCGGTGCTGGCTGCCCAGCCGGAAAAGTGGGTCGGGTGTTATCGGCACGCCTCGTTCAGCGGCATGACCGATCAGTTCTCCTACCACCTGCGATATCGCGTCGAGCGAGAGGGTGAAGAACCGATCGCCTACGACATCTCGTGGCAGGATGACAGCGGCGGAATGCGTCCCGCCGACCTGAGCCGCGTGGCCGACACGGCGTGGGGCGCTCACAAGCAGCTGGAATCCCGCTGCACGCCCTGAGAACAGAGTAATACCGTTGGTATCACCTACCGGGTGATCTGGTCGGGGTTAAGCTATAGCCTTCGCCCTGTTAGAACAATGCGTCGACAGCAAAACGTCGAAGAAGAGCACGAGAAGACGATAGACCAGCGTAAAGGAAATATCATGCCGAGAGCGAAAACCACGAAGAGGCGTATCAAACTTGATAACTTAAAGACCAAGACGTTGACGGATCAGGATCAAGAGAAGGTCAAAGGTGGTAAGACTCCATCACCAGGTGGGCCGGTTCCTATTCCCTATCCCAATCTCTCGAAATAGAACTGCGTTGTTCGAAAGTCGCGCACGACTTTGCAGATAGGCGATGAAAGAAAAACGCATGGAACGAGGGACTTGGTTCTGCGGATCTAGTGTTGTGTGTCCATGAACGAAGCTCCAGACAAAAGCGCGCGGCCCTGGGCGCTCCCTGCAGGCTGGCTGTTCAGCATTGCGGTTGTCGCACTCATCGGAGTAGCCCTCGCACGGGCCGAGCGATGGACTGAGGTACAGAGCCTCCGCTTCTCGGCCGTCTTCTTCGCCCTCTTCGGCGTTGGATTTCTCCTGAGCAGCTACTCCCCGGAGCGGCCTCTCGTCTTTCGCTACCTCGTCCGGGTTGCTCGCAGGGGCCGTCGCTGGTTCCGGCTCTCCGGACTCCTAACCGGTGGCGAACCGAGGGCCGCCGGTTGGCTGTGCCTGGCACTCGCGGCTGCGGTCGGAGCGCTTTCGTTTCTTCTCCCCCGGCCTTGAGGTCACCGTCGTCCAGCCATCACTAACCGCCGGCCTCGATCCGCCACATCGTGTGCGCCGCGCCCTCGCTCTCGACGTGCTGCTGCAGCGCGCGATTCATCACGGATGACGCGAGGAGGAGCGCCTCGTCGCCGGCATCAAGGGCCGCCAGCCGGTAACCGAGAGCTCGCGCCACCTCGTCGACGGTGCGATCGTGATGCGCGGCGATCATCGCCGAAATGGGCTTCTCCGGGTTCATCTCATGCGTCGTCGCCAGCGCGCTGCCGCGCAGAACGAAGATGCGGCAGTTGCGGTCCGCCAGCCAGCGCAGCGCGGCGATCAACGTGATGATGTGCCAGTTGCGATGACGGCGATAGACCTTCGAGATCGCGCGGTTGCGATCGCCGGACGGCTTGAAGACATTCGGCTGGATCTCCCAGATCAGCGCGACGCTGTTGATCGCGTCGTACGTTCCGCTCGTCTCGCCGACGGAGCCGGGCGTGGTGTGCTGCTGCCCGGCGGCGGTGGCGATCGCGATCGCATCTTCGAGACCGCTGGCAACGACGTCGAACGAGACCGTATCGGCGCGGCCGCCGTAATGCGCGTTGCGGCCGAGGATGACGACGCCGTCGGGTAAGGGCTGTGCGTCTCCGATGACGGAGCGCACCGTTGCCTCATCGAGCGGCGGGAGCGGCATCGCCAGACCGGATGCCCGCCCTTCCGCCGCGCGCGGATGCCAGAGGCTCGGCGTCGGCGCCCCTTCCAGCCAGCGCGGATGACTCCGGCGCAGATACCGTTCGACGACCCGCTGCCGGATCGGCAGCGTCTCTTCCGGCGTCAGCTCCGCGATCGAGCCGAACGTCTCCGCGATCTCGCCGAAAACCTCGAGCACTTCGTCTCCCATCGAGACGTAGAGCTCGTACAGCGCGGCCTTCGTATCGGCGGCCACGCCGTACTGCGTCAGGATGCGGTCGATGTGTGATGGAAACATCAGTGCTGAGTGCTGAGTGCTGAGTGCTGAAAGAGTTTACGCAGGTCGGGTGGGACTCAGCACTCAGGACTCAGTACTCAGCACTTCGTCAAGCGGCAATCCGAGCTCGCTCGTCCAACAACCGCTGCACATCGCCGACCGACGTGATGTCCTGCAGCCCGAGCCGGATCGACTTGCCATGGGCGATGCCGCGGGAGAACCAGCCGACGACGGTGCGCGCCTTGTGCAGCTTCCACTTGTCAGGGTGCGGCGCGGTGTCGATCTTCGAGAGGTAGCGCTGCATCGCGTCGACGCGGCGGCTGATCTCGTCGACGACCGGCGCGCCGGAAGCGTGCGCCTGAATGTCGCGGAAGATGAAGGGATTGTGCAGCGCCGCGCGCCCGATCATCACGCCATCGACGCCGGTCTCCGCGAACATGCGCGCGGCATCGGCGGCAACCTTGACGTCGCCGTTGCCCCACACCGGGATGTTCAGCTCGCGCTTGACGTGCGCGATGTAGTTCCAGTCGCTCGCGCCGGTGTAGGACTCGGCGCGAGTACGGCCATGAATGGCGATCGCGGCGACGCCGATCTCCTCGAATCGTTTCAGCAGCGGCAGGACGTCGTCGCTCTCCCATCCCTTGCGCACTTTCACGGTCACCGGGATCTTCACGCGCTTGCAGATCTTCTCCACCACGCGCGCGGCCTTGTCGAAGTCGCGGAGCATGCCCGATCCCGCGCCGCTGTTCACGATCTTCTTCACCGGGCAGCCCATGTTGATGTCGACGATGTCGACGCCCTCGGCCTCGACGATCGCGGCCGCATCGTCCATGCGCTCCGGATTGCCGCCGTAGATCTGAATGGCCACCGGGCGCTCGGCGTCGGTGAACGCGAGCATCTGGTGCGAGCGATCGTTCTTCCGCGTCAGGCCTTCAGCGGAGACGAACTCCGACACGACGAGACCCACGCCACCGAGCTCCTTGATCAGCGATCGGTAGTACGTGTCCGTCACCTCGGCCATCGGCGCGAGGGCGAGCGGCGGGTCGATGAGAACACCGCCGATGCGGAAGGTTCGGTCCAGAGGGTTCATCCGGGTGTGATTCTAACGTGGGCCGGAGTGACGCAATTCCGAATTGCGGCTTCACACCGCCTGCGCGATGAAGAACAGCTTCACCGGCCGCCCTTCCCTGTCGAACGGATCGAACTCGGTCATCTCCATGACGCGGAGCCGCGCATCGCCGAGCGCCTCGATGATCTCGCGCTCCGTCCATGCGCGCTGGCGATGGCGTTCGTTGATCTCGACGCGTTGGCCGTCGACGATCGCCCAACCGGTGACCAGCCCGATTGCCGTTGCGTCGCGCGGCCGGAACGCCGTGCCGATCTCCAGACGGTAGTCGCGTCCCGCGGCCACGAACGGCTCGCGCATCCCCCAGATCTCCGGGTAGATGTCCGGATGATTGAAATCGAAGAGGAACTGCGACTCTCCGTGCATGACACGGCGAACGGAGCGAAACGCGGCCACGAGCTCATTGCGGTCGCGCACGTGATTGAAGCTGTCGTACAGACACGTCACGCGCGCGAACGTCTTCCGCAGCGGCAGCGCACGAAAGTCACCGGAGACGAGACGCGTCGCACGGCTCCGGCCGACGCGCAGCATGTCGAGCGATGCGTCAACGCCGATCGATCTCCAGCCGCGCTCCTCGAAATACTGAACGACGAGCGCGGTGCCGCACGCGACATCGAGGTGCGTCTTCTCCTTTGTCGGATAGCGCTCGAGCGCTGACTCGAGGAGCGGCCGCACGGACTTGAAGAACCGCTCGCCCAGCGCCTGGTCGTAAGCGTAGGCAAACGCGCCGTACGCCTCACCCTTCATCGTCCCAGTCGTAGAACCCTCGCCCGGTCTTCTTACCCAGCCGCCCATCGGCGACCATATGCCGCAGCAATGCCGGCGGTTCGAATCGCGGCCCGAGCGTCGCGGCGAGGTACTCGGCGATGCCGAGGCGGACGTCGAGGCCGACGAGATCGGTGAGGCGGAGCGGTCCCATCGGATGGTTGTAGCCGAGCTCCATGGCGCGATCGATGTCTTCGGCGGAGGCGACGCCTTCTTCGAGCATGCGGATCGCTTCGAGACCGATCGCCACGCCGAGCCGTGAGGTCGCGAAACCGGGCGAATCGCGGACGACGATCGGCGTCTTGCCCATCTTCTCCGCGACGTCGCGGACTTCATCGATCGTCGCGTCCGAGGTTCGCTCGCCGCGGACGATCTCGATCAGCTTCATCGCGTGAGGGGGATTGAAGAAGTGCAGCCCGACGAAGCGATCGCGCCGCTCGACATTCGAGGCCAGCTTCGTGATCGAGAGCGACGACGTGTTGGATGCCAGGATCGTCTCCTCGCTGCAGAACAGGTCGGCCTGCGCGAAGAGATCTTTCTTCAGATCGAAGATCTCGGGGACGGCCTCGATGATGAGATCCGCGGCACGGACGGCCGGCTCCAATTCGCTCGCCGTCTGCACCCGCGCCATCGCCTCGGCCGCGGCGACGTCGCTGATCTTCCCCTTCTCCACCCCTTTGCGAAGCGTCGACTCGACCGATGCCTTCGCGGCGTCGAGCGCCGCGTTGTCGACGTCATGGATGACGGTGTCGTAGCCCGCCACGGCGGCGAGATAGGCGATGCCGCGACCCATCGTGCCGCTGCCGAGCACGGCGATCTGGCGAATCATGGCGCGCGAGTCTATCGCAGCTCATTATCATGTGGGCGAACGGAGGTCCTCCATGGGACTGATCAAGGAGTTCAAGGAGTTCGCGCTCAAAGGAAACGCCATCGATCTTGCCGTCGGCGTGGTCATCGGCGCCGCATTCGGCAAAATCATTGCCTCGCTCGTCGACGACATCATCATGCCGCCGATAAGCGTGCTCGTCGGGAAACACGATTTCTCGAACTACTTCGCCACGCTGTCGGAAGGCCACTACGAGACGCTGGCACTGGCAAAAGCGGCAGGCGCGGCCACGCTGAACTACGGCCTCTTCGTCAACAACCTGGTCAACTTCCTGATCGTCGCGCTGGCGATCTTCCTGGTCATTCGTCAGATGAACAAGCTGACGCGGAAACCGGCGGAAGCGGTCGCGCCATCGACGCGCGATTGTCCGGAATGCCTCTCACCGATCCCGATCGGCGCAAGACGGTGCAAGTTCTGCGGGTCGCAGGTTCAGGTCTAAACCGCCCGCATCGCCAGCTTCAGGATCTCGCGATGCGTGAAGTAGTTCACCGCCGGATCGTCGAGATGGAAGCTGTAGGTGAAGCGCTCGTCGTTGTCGGCGATGAACGTGAAGCGGAAGTACCGATGCTCGCTGCCGTCGCCGAACTCCTTCACCGTCGGTGAGTAGCCGTCGTCCTCTTCCACCTTCAGCACGCGATACAGCTTGTGCGCGCTGATCGGCAGATCCTCGGGCGGATAGTGGATGAACTGGATCGCGTAGATCTGCTTCGGATCGATCTCGCGCTGCGGGTACTGATCCGGCGCGCCTTCGGCGGCCGTGCCGGTGAACCACGTCTCCTCTTCCTTGAAGAGCACGAGGTTCGCGGAGTTCTCCGTCATCGGCAGCATGCCGCGATCGAGATGGATGTGCTGCTCGGGATCCGCCGCGTCGCGGAGCTGGGTGAGCAGATCGATCAGGTACTGGACGCCGTCCTTCGTTCCGGTGAGCGCCACCTCGTCGTCTTCATCCGAAATCCAGACGTCGAGCCAGGCGTCCTTCGGAACCTTGACGCGGCTCTCGAGTGTGTCGAACGTGATCGCGGCGAAACCGAGGCGTTTGGCGGCCGCGCCCAGGAACTCGTTGCAGTGAGGGTCCTCGATGAGATTCTGCCGTGCGTAGTCGATCGCCGCTTCGTACGCGCGCTTGCGGCCGAAATCGTGACTCAGATCAAACGGCCGGATGATCTGGTCGAGAAGCTGTGCGTAGCGTTCAGCGGGTCGTGACATGGCGCGTGAGTGCGAAACAGAACCAGAAGAAATCTATCATATTCCGCCAGGCTCACCGGGAGCCGGCGAGCACCGGAACGACTGTCACCTCAAGCTTTTCGGTGTGTCGAATCAGCGTCAGCGTGGCCTCGATCCCGAGCTGCTCGTCGGTGAGAATCCGGTGAAGATCGTCGACGCTGGCGACCGGTTTTCCGCCGTACGCGATGATCACGTCTCCCTGCTGGAGACCGGCCTGCTCCGCGGGGCTCCCGGGCTCCGTCGATGCGACCAGCACGCCGGTGGACACCGGCACCTGGTAAAACCGCACCACGCGGCGGTGCAGGGCCACTGTCTGACCGGCAACGCCAATGTAGCTTCGCGTGATATGACCATCGCGCATGAGGCGCGCGGCGACGAACTTGGCCGTATTGATCCCGATCGCGAAGCAGATGCCCTGCGCCGGCAGAATCACGGCCGTGTTCACGCCGATGACCTCGCCGCGCGAGTTCACGAGCGGGCCGCCGGAGTTGCCCGGATTCAGCGCCGCATCGGTCTGAATGACGTTGTCGATGAGGCGGCCGCTCTTCGCGCGCATCGTCCGGCCGAGCGCGCTGACGACGCCCGCCGTCACCGTGCACTGGAACCCGTACGGATTGCCGACCGCAACGACGACCTGTCCCGGACGGATCGCATCCGAGCTGCCGAAGAACGCGGGAGTCTGCGTCGGAGCGGAAACGCGAATGACGGCGAGATCGGTGTGCGGATCATCGCCTGCCACTGACGCCTCGCAACGCGTGCCGTCGGCGAGCGTGACGTCGATCGAGCGCGCCTCGCTCACGACGTGCGAGTTCGTGAGGATGAATCCGTCCGGCGTGAACAGAAAGCCGGAGCCGCCGCCGCGCGCGTCGCTGCCGCGCGGCCCGGCGTGATGCACTTCGATGTTCACGACCGAGGGGATGATGCGCGCCGCCGCGCTCGTCACCGCGCGCGAGTAGGCATCGAGGAGCTGATCGTCTTCCGTCTGCGGATTCGCCGCTGCGAGATCCGCGACGTCGCTGGAGGAGAGGAAAGAAAGGTCCGTCATCTTGTCAATCAGAACAACGGACTATTCCCGCTTCATTCACGGGGTCCCGAGGAGCGCAGAAGTCCTGAGTGCTGAGTCCTGAGTGCTGAGTTGAGAACGACTCAGGACTCAGAACTCAGGACTGAGGACTCAGGACTCCTCGGGAGCTAATCAACCGCTCTTCTTCCGCTCCCGCGTCTTCCAGTCCTTGTCCATGTCGGCGAGGAAGCTGGCGAGGTCGTCGGCGTGCTCTTCCTCCACCCCGAGGATGCCCTCGAGCATGCGGCGAGTGGTGATGTCGTTCTCGCCGATGTAGCGGATCATCTCGGTGTACGAGTCGATGGCCACGCGCTCGGCGACGAGATCCTCTTTGATCATGTCGATGAGCGTCGTCCCTTCCACGTACTCGGAATGCGACCGCGTCAGCATTCCTTCGGGACTGAAGTTCGGCGCGCCGCCGAGCTGCACGATGCGGCCGGCGATCTGGTCGGCATGACCCTGTTCCTCGTTCGCGTGCTGCAGGAACTCCGAGGCGATCGGATCGGAGTGGATGCCCTGAGCCATGAAGTAGTGGCGTTTGTAACGAAGGACGCAGACGATCTCGGTGGCCAGCGCCTCGTTGAGAAGCTTGATGACCGTCTCGCGATTCGCGCGGTACGTGTCCGTCACGGCGCCTTCTTCGATGTGCTGCCGGGCGCGGCGGCGAAGCTCTTTGATGTCACTGACAAATGGTTTTTTGCTCATGAACCCACCTCGCCTGCAAAAATAACACCGCTCAGTCCGGTCACGCACCGAAACGGGTGTCGGCTGCGTCGTACGTCCGGCCACGCCACTGCACCTGGCCTCGCACACCAGTTCGCCAGGCCGACCGGACGTAGACCCACAGGCTGAAGACAATCATCAGAGGATGCAGAAAGAGCGCATTGGCGATCGGATAACGGACCGATGCGAACAGAATGACGCGCAGAAGCGTGAGCAGAGCAACGGCAGTGCATCCCAGCCACTCGGCCGTGGTCACCGGAGCTCCACGGACGAAGTGAAGAATCGCGCTGATCAGCAGCGCATATGGCAGCAGGTTGATCGTTGCAATCACGACAACGAAGGGCGGAACGATCCACAGGCTTCGCCCGATGGCCGTGTACATGTTCTTCGTCATTCCCTCCACGATGCTCCGGCCGCCGTGGTACATGCGGATCGACACGAGCTCCTCGGCGCGAACCACCTCGGTGCGCCCACCCGCCGCCCGCACGAGCCGCGCCAGCGCCACGTCATCGATCACCGCCTGATGCAGCGCGGCGTGACCGTCCGCCGCCCCGTAGGCGTCGCGCTTCACGAGGTTGCCGACACCGCCGCCGATGCCGAGCCACGGACGGGTCGTTCGATTCGCCAGCCAGGTCGGCATGAGCGCAAACGCGGCGAACGCGAACTGCGGCATGGCGACGTTTTCCCAGAACCCCTGCATCTCGAAGTTCGGAAAGAGGGTGAGGAGTACCGCCGGGCCGCGCTGCATGTGCGCGACGGCGGCGGCCAGCGCCTCGGGCGCATACACGACATCCGCATCGATGAAGAAAAACAGCTCGCCCTTCGCGCGAAGGCTTCCCTGATGCAGAGCCCACGGTTTGCCGAGCCAGCCTGCCGGCGGCGTCTCGCCGCGCACCACCGTCACGCGTGGATCGGTCGCCGCGATCTCCGCGACGGCCGCGGCGGTTCCGTCGCTCGACTGGTCGTCGACGACGATCAGCTCGAGATTGCCGTACGTCTGCGCAAGCAGCGCGCGCACCGTGCGACCGATGGCCCGCTCCTCGTTACGGGCAGGGATGATGATCGAGACGAACGGCTCACGCTCGGGCTGCCGCGGCTTCAGCCGGGGAACGAGTGCGAGATTCAGCAGCGTGCGGCCGAGCCCGAAGACCCAGGCGCCGACGACGATCGCTGCGAGGATGATCATTCGAGGTTCGAGGTTCGAGGTTCGAACTTCGAACTTCGAACCTTGAACTTCGCGTTCGCTCAGGCCGGTCCGACCTTGCGCTGCGCCTCGATCGCGTACGGCGAGTCGGGGAACTGCGACACGATGCGGCGGTAAGCGTCCTTCGACTTGTCGGAGCTTCCCTGCGCGTCGTACGCATGGGCGAGCAGCGCGAGCATCGAATCGGGGGGCAGAACCTGGTTCTCGTTGCGGGCCAGCTCCTGATTGAGCTCGTTCGCGACCTGCTGCGCCTCGCCGTTCTCGATCCGCATCTCGTACAGGCTGTACCGCGCGGCGCCCACCAGCAGGGTCTTCGGATACTGGCGGATGAACTCCTCGAGCAGCTTTCTCGCACCGGCCACATCACCGCGGGTTCCGGCGATTCTCGCCAGATAGAGATCGGCGACGCCGGCGGCGTCGGTGCCGGCGTAGCTGTCCTTCACAGCCTTGAACTGCTTCTCGGCGGCGGCGATCTTCTCGTCGTTCGTCTTGTACTTCGCCAGCGGATTCGGCTGCGGAGAACCCGCCGGCTGCAGGAGCGGCGCATCAATCGTCACCATCGCCTCGCCGAGCGCGTCCTGCGCCTTCCGCTCGCGGTTGGAGCGATAGAAGTAGATCCCGTAGGTGACGAGTGCCATGGCCACGGCGGCTGCCGTCAGAGCCAGGAGAAGGCGCTGGTTGTCCTTCGCCCTCTGGGACAACGAACCCATCTCGTCGACGAACTTGTCGTGTTTGAGCTGCCTGCGGTGCGTACGGTCCATTTGGGGGAAAAGCCTCCGGAATGAAGAAGGGGAATGTAACCCAAGGGGCCTGAACGGTCAATTACGCCCGTCGCATTCCGGGGACGCGTTCCAAGTCACAATCTGAGCGGGGGGAACAGGCGTAAAATCAGTGTCCTCAGGTCGCCGGCACCAGAACCCGAGGCATTCATGTTGCACATGGGGAGACCCTCCTCTCGAATTCACTGATCACGGAAAAACCATGACCCGACGGGTTCTGCTCCTAACGATCGCCCTCGTCAGCCTGGCGCTTCCTGCGTTTGCAACGCGCATCGCCGCCATCGACATGGACGTCTCGGCGCCGATCGTCCTCTGCTATCACATCGTCGAATCCCCGCAGGACCCGCGGATGGAAGTGAGCCGCGAGACGTTCGTGCAGCACATGCGATACCTCGCGCTGACCGGGTACAACGTGATCCCGCTGCGCGATGCCTACGAATACGCGAAGGGCAAGCGCGCGTCGATCCCGCGCAACTCGGTCGTCATCACGATTGACGACGGATGGCGCAGCACCTACACCGAAGTGTTCCCGGAGATGCAGAAGCGGAACTTTCCGTTCTCGGTCTTCATCTATCCGCAGATCATCGGCAAGACCGCTCTGGCCCTCACCTGGAGGCAGGTGAAGGAGATGGCGGACGCCGGTGTCGATATCCAGAGCCATTCACTCTCGCACCCGTTCCTCACCCGCCGCCGTCACGAGACCGTACCCGACAGCGAATACGACGATTGGGTGAAGAAGGAGCTCGTGCAGAGCAAGAAGATTCTGGAGCGCGAGACCGGCAAGGCCGTCGACTTCCTGGCGTATCCGTACGGCGAATACGACACGAAGCTGACGCGCGCCGTGGCGCGCGCCGGATACGAAGCCGCGCTGACGTGCGAATTCGGCCGGGTGAGACCTGGAAGCAATCCGCTGCGGATGAAGCGCTTCGTGATCGACAAGAGCATGGACTTCGCCTCGTTCCGCCACTACCTGGGCGCCGGATCGATGTCGATCGAAGACGTGACACCGCTGCCGAACCAGATCTTCGAACCGGAGCAGCCGATCGTCGTGTCGGCGAAGATCCCGAACTACAAGTCGCTCGATCCGCAGTCGGTGGGGATGGCGCTGGTGAGCGCGGCCGCCGTTGTGCCGTACTCCTACGATCCGAACGACGGCTCGATCAGTCTCGTGATTCGCAATGCGTTCGATTCGCTGAAGGGGAAGGCGGCCCGCGCGCTCGTGTGGGCAACCGAGCTCAAGAGCGGCAAGCGCGTCGAGGCCTCGTGGACGTTCCACGTTCCCGATCCGAATGCGCCTCCTGAGTCGCAGGCCGCGCCGGCGATGGCTCCGCAGAACATCGGCCCGGAGAACGGGGCGGGAACGCCGACCGGCGGCGGGCATCAGGCCGCGAAGGAAAGCCGGGTCGGAGCTCCTCGCGCACCGCGCTGATCCGCTCTTATCATTCCGAGCCGCCCGTTCGACTCCGCCTCACTTCGTTTGGCGTCGCTCAGGGCAGGCTCCGACGGCGAAGGATCTCGTCGGCTGAGATCCTTCGTTTCGCTACGCTCGCTCAGGATGACGTCCAGTCACTTCGGCAGCTCGATCTTCGGCTTCTCGTCGCGCGCCCGATAGAGAATGGCGGTCTTGCCGATGATAGCCGCGATCTGCGCGTCGGCGGCCTGCGCGAGCCGTTCGGTGAGCGCGCGGCGCGCTTCGGAACCGGCTGCTTCGACGCGCACCTTGATCAACTCGTGCGCGAGAAGCGACTTCTTCGTCTCGTCGATCACCGCGTCGCTGACGCTGCCTTTCCCGACTCGGACCACGGGCGAAAGCGGGTGCGCCAGGCCCTTCAGGAACTGCCGCTGCTTCGGCGAGAGCGCCATGAGCGCGCGATGGTAGCAGACATGCAAGGCAGGCTCAGGGGAGGTACCCATGTGCCGCAAACTCTCGCTGCTTGTCGCCCTGGTGCTCATGGCCGCAGGAGCCAACGCGCAGACGACGAATTCGACGTTCAGCATCGGACCGCGCGTCTCGAGCTACTCGACTGACATCGACGCCGGACCGGCGCCGATCAAAACCGGACGCCAGAGCTCATTCGGGCTCGTCGGCAACTACCGCGCGGGCAATTTCGTGCTCGATTTCTCGTACGACCACGACCCGTCGAACGGCATCCGCCTGACTGACATCATCGTCGACGTCGGCGACTACCAGCGCGATCGCGGCGAGGGGACGGTGGGCCTCGCACTGGCGCCGGTGCTCGACATCGAAGGCGGCCTGCGCATCGAGTCGATCCGCGTGGGCGGATTCTCGCTCTTCGGCAGCAATCTCGGCTCCGATCTGAACCTCGATCATCAGGCCATCACGGCGGGATTGAACCTTCACTCCGACCCGCGGCAGCCAGTCGGATTTCACGTGAAGGGGCGCGGCTACATCGGATCGGCGAAGTTTGACGACGCCTTCGGCCAGCGCGTGAACACCGACACATCCGGATGGCGCGGCGAGGCGGGGCTCGACGTGCGCATCGGTGAGACCAACTGGTGGGTCACTCCCGGCGTCGAGTACGAGCACATCGAAACGAAAGATTACGACCTGCGCTTCAACACGAACCGGTTCTTTCTGAACTTCGTGTTCAAGGCGCGATAGAAAAGAAGTCCTGAGTGCTGAGTGCTGAGTGCTGAGTGCTGAGTCGTTCTCAACTCAGCACTCAGGACTCAGCACTCAGCACTCACTTGACGCTTTGCGCGCGCGGCAGGAACTTCTCCGGCGGCTCGAATCCCGTCAACCGCGCCGACGTGACCTCGTTCCCCGAAGCGTCGAGGAACACGATCGTCGGAACGCCGACGATTCCGTACTGCTTCGTCAGCGCCTTCGTGGCCGGATCTTCCGCGGCGGTGAGATCGGCTTTGATGCGCGTGAAGCGTTGCAGCTCGTTGCCGACGCGCCCGTCGCCGAACGTCTTCTCGTCGAGCTCCTTACACGGCAGGCACCAGTCGGCGTAGAAGTCGATGACGACCGGCTTCGATCCGTGCGCCGTGGCAAGCGACTTCGCATCGTAGCGATCCCACGACACCGCCGACTTCGCGCCGCCGCCGCGTGGGAACGCGAACGCAGCGCCGGCGACGAGAAGCAGCGCCGCGCAGGCGAGCCGCATCACGCGCCCACCCTGCGTGCGACGCAGGAAGAGGAACGCCGCGCCGATGAGCAGACTGATTGCCACGCCCCATCGGAACACGTCGTCGCCGAGAAGCGGACGAAGGAAGTAAAACGCCATAGCCACGAGCACGAAGCCCATCGCTTTCTTGACCTGCACCATCCATTCGCCGGGGCGAGGCAGGGCGTTGAGTGCGATGAGATACGGAAATCCGAGTCCCAGCGCGAGCGCCGCGAACATGACGAACCCGAGGAGTGGACTGCCGAGCGATGCCACGAGCGTGATGAGCGAGACCACGACCGGTCCCACGCATGGCGCCGCGACGATGCCGACGAGCAGACCCATCGTCATCGCGCCCGCCAGACCCG
>Ga0210377_10002617_pt1 | contig 15693 bp, 14 predicted proteins | sample PLM4_65_b1redo_FD_155480 | JGI IMG/M metagenome (GOLD analysis project Ga0210377, IMG submission 155480) | Groundwater sediment microbial communities from an aquifer in East River, Colorado, USA - PLM4_65_b1 redo | ecosystem: Environmental > Terrestrial > Soil > Riparian zone | place: USA: East... | reverse complement strand
CGAGCCGAGGCGCACGGCGATCGAGATCGGCCCGGGGCGAATCGAGGCGGCGCGCGCCGGCTGGGTCGCGCGCACGGGCGAGGCGCCGTCCCCGTCGGCGCTGAATGCGCTCGTACAGCTCGAGATCGACGAGGCGCTCCTGCTCGCCGAGGCGTGCGCGCGCGGACTCGAGGAGAGCGATCCGGTCGTGCGCGCGCGGCTCGCGCGCGGCGTCGGGTTTCTCGAGGCCGAAGGCGAGCGCGCGGCCCCCGCGGGCGATGCGCGGCGGGTCGAAGACGCGCTCGCGCTCGGGCTCGCGCGCGGCGACCTGGTGGTGCGGCGGAGACTGCTCGAGCGCATGCGCGCCGAGCTCGCGCGGGAAGGCGATGCACCCGTCGGCGAGGCCGAGATCGCCGAGCGCTTCGCGCGCGACGCCGAGCGCTTCGCGAGCTCGCCGAGGGTCCGGCTCTCGCACGTGTTCCTCGCGCGCGACCGGCGCGGCGCCGCGCTCGACGCCGACGCGGCTCGACTTCGCGACCGGATCCTCGCCGCAGGCCTCGACACCGCGCACGCGATCCCGCTCGGCGATTCGTTCCTCTCGGGTCATTCGCTTCCGCCGCGAACCGAGACGGACCTCGCGCGCGAGCTCGGAAGCGAGGTCGCGCGCGCGGCATTCGCGCTCGCGCCCGGGCGCTGGTCGGAGCCGATCCCCTCGAGCTACGGATTGCACCTCGTCTTCGTGCACGAGCGCAGCGCCGCGGCGCCCGCAACGCTCGCCTCGGCGCGCGCGCGGATCCGCGAGGAGCTCTCGCGCGAGCACGCCGCCGCCGCGCTGCGCCGCTCGCTCGACGCGCTGCGCGCCCGCTACGAGGTTCGCGTCGTGGGTGAAGGAACGTGAGGGCGGCTCGCGCGCTCGGACTCACCGCGTTCCTCGCGGCCAGCGGACTCTGCGTTCCGACCGCGCGCGCGCATCCGCTCGCGCCTTCGCTGCTCGAGGTCCACGAGTCACCGGGCGGCCGCGTCGAGCTCGTGTTCCGCACGCCGCGGGTCCGCGCCAGCGGCGTGGTGCTGGCGCCGATCGTTCCCGCGGGATGCACGGAGATCGGCGCGCCGCGGATCGAGCGCGACGCGCAGGCCGAGATCTCGCGCGCGTCGCTCGACTGCGGCGCCGCGCCGCTGGCGGGCCGTGAGCTCGGCGTCGCGGGCTTGCGCGAGAGCGCGACCAATGCGCTGGTGCGGGTCGAGCTCGCGGACGGCACGCACGCGCAGACGGTGATCGACGCCGATCGGCCGCGCTTCACCGTGCCGCAGCGCGCGAGCCGGAGCGAGACGTTGCGCGCGTACCTCGCGCTCGGCGTGCGGCACATCCTCGGCGGCTTCGACCATCTGCTCTTCGTCGCGGGCCTGGTCCTGCTCGTCTCGGGCGCGCGCGCGCTCCTGGCCACCGTGACCGCGTTCACGCTCGGACACGCGCTCACGCTCTCGTGCGCTGCGCTCGGCTTCGTTCGCGCGCCGGTCGCCGCCGTCGAGGTCGCGATCGCCGCGAGCGTGTTCTGGCTCGCCGTCGAGCTCGCGGGACGTCACGGCGCCGCGCGCCGTCCCGCGCGCATGGCCGCGGGCTTCGGGCTCCTGCACGGCTTCGGCTTCGCGGCCGCCCTGTCCGAGGCGGGGCTGCCGGGCACGGACGTTCCGCTCGCGCTCGCGGGCTTCAACGCCGGCATCGAGCTCGGGCAGCTCGCGGTCGTCGGCGTGCTCCTGCTGTTCGTGCGCGCGCTGCGCCGCTTCGAGCGCCCGCTCGCCTACGCGTTCGGGGCGCTCGCCGGCTTCTGGCTGATCGAGCGGTCGTTCGCGGCGCTCGGCCTCGGCTGATCTCGCTACGCGATCTTCGCGAGCACCTCGTCGCGGAAGCGGTCGAGCGAGTCGTTGCTCGAGCCGCCGATCGCGAACGTCGGAACGATCAGCCGCTGCACGCCGAGCTCCGCGTAGCGCTTGACCGCGTCGATGCCTTCCGCCGCGGGCACCCACATCGCGGAGATCTCGACGGTCTTGAGGTCGCGGCCGACCTTCGCGCAGGCCTTGCGAAGCTCGCCGATCAGCTCGCCAAGCTGCTGGACGTTTCCGGTCGGAGCGTACCAGCCGTCGCCGTACTTTGCGATGCGCTCGAACGCCTTGCCCTTGGAGCCGCCGATGATGATCGGCACGCCCGGCCGCTGCACGGGGATCGGGTAGCTCTTGAAGCCGGACCAGCTCAGGAACTCGCTCTGGTGCTCGACGACCTCGCCCGACCAGACCTTCCGCATGGCCTGCACGTAGTCGTCGAAGCGCGCGCCGCGGCGCTCGAAAGGCGCGCCGAGCGCGTCGAACTCCTCGCGCAGCCAGCCGATGCCGACGCCCAGCATGAAGCGGCCGTTCGAGACGAAGTCGAGGCTCGCGGCCTGCTTCGCCATGTACAGCGGGTTCGTCTGCGACAGGATGTTCACCCCGGTTCCGAGCCGGACCTTCTGGGTGCTCGCCGCGATCGCCGCGAGCGCGATCAGCGGATCCACCAGGTTCGTCTCGGGCGGCGCGCCCATCTTCCCGTTCGGGCTGTACGGGTAGCGCGACTGGTAGTCGACCGGGATCATCACGTGCTCGAACGTCCAGAGTGACTCGATGCCGATCGCTTCCGCCTTCACGGCGGCCGCGACCATCTGTCGAACGTCCGTGACGGCCATGTTGACGGGGATCAATCCGATCTTCATCTGGCTCATGACAAAAGCTCCACGGTGTCGCCGACGGCGATGCGTCCCGGGCGCGCCACGCGCACGTACACACCGACGTTCTGGTTCGCTTCGCGCACCACCGTGCGCATGAGGCCCGGGTCGCGCGGCAGGTCGTCGAAGGCGTGCGTGATCATCACGCAGCGCGGGCAGGCCATCGCGATCTCGAGCTCCGCGTCGCCGACCCGCAGGCGCCGGCCGATCCAGCCGAGCTCGACGAAGTCCTCGACACCGTCCGGCGTCTGCACCACCAGGTTCGGGCGGAAGCGCCGCACGTCGATGACCGAGGCGGGCGCGAGCTTCTTCAGCTTCGCGAGCGTCGCGTCGGTCAGGAGCAGGATCGGGAACGCGTCGAAGTACGTGCCGGGCGGGGACTCGAACTCGAAGAGCTCGGGAGGGAAGGCCGCGAAATCGGGCAGCGGCTCGTCCTTCGTGCGCCCGAAGATCGCCCGCATCTCCTGGTCGAAGTCCTCGTGGGTCGGCGCGCCGCGGCGGTAGTGGTCGACGCGATCCGCCGGGAGCAGCGGCCAGAGCGTGACCTTCTGCTCGACCGCGCCGCTCACGCGCTCGGCGGCGCCGGGATCCGAGGCGCGCAGGGTCGCGCCGTCGGGAAGGCGGATCTCCGGCGGCGGCACGCGGCCGAACGCCGGCTCTTCGAGGTAGCGCGCCCCGCAGCGCATCAGCCCCGCGATCTTCTTCGCGCCGCGGATGCCGCCGCGCTCCTCGTCGCGCACGGCCCAGGCGCGGTCGCCGGGAATGCCGTTCGCGCCGAGCTCGGCGCGCTCGATGCGCTCGCCCATCATCGACTTCACCGGGTGTCGCCAGAGCTCGCGGATCCGACCGACGTTCATCGCGTGTGCTGCCTCCCGCGCTCGCGAGCGTAGCATGCGGATATACTGCGCGGAGCCGACCCCGATCCGGCCAAGGAGATGCAATGGAGATCCGAACCAGCAAGGAAACCGTGACCACACCCGACGGTGCGATGCCCGTCTTCGTCGCCGAGCCCGCCGCGCCCGGCCGGCACCCCGCGGTGATCGTGATCATGGAGGCCTTCGGCCTGAACTCGAACATCGAGGAGATCACGCGCCGGATCGCGGGCGAGGGGTACGTCGCGCTGGCGCCCGACGTCTACTGGCGCAGCCTCCCCGACAACAAGGTCGGCTACGACGAGCTGCCCAAGGCCATCGGCCTGATGCAGAAGGTGAAGGACCCGAGCGCGGTCCAGGATCTCGGCGCGGCGCTCGACGCGCTCGCGAAGCGGCCCAACGTGAACGCGGCGAAGGTCGGGGTGACGGGCTTCTGCATGGGCGGGCGGCTCGCGTTCCTGCTCGCGGCCGAGCTGCCCGATCGCATCGCGGCCGCGGCGCCGTTCTACGGCGGCGGGATCGCCGCGCTGCTGCCGAAGGCCGACAAGATCAAGGCGCCGCTCTATCTGTTCTTCGGCGAGAAGGACGCCTTCATCCCGATCGATCAGGTGAAGGCGATCGACGCGAAGCTGAAGGAGCTCGGCAAGAGCTACACCCTGAAGAACTACGCCGGCGCGGATCACGGCTTCTTCTGCAACGAGCGCGCGTCGTACAACGCCGCCTCCGCCGCCGACGCGTGGACGGAGCTCAAGGGGTTCTTCGCGAAGCACCTCGGTAAGTAGTGCGCACGCCGTTCACGGAGCTCGTCGGCTGCCGCGTGCCGATCCAGCTCGCGGGAATGGGCGGCGTCGTGACACCGGAGCTCGCCGCGGCCGTCACGAACGCGGGCGGGCTCGGCATGATCGGCGTGCCGATGCTCCCGGCGGAGGTCGTCGCGTCGCTGCTCGAGCGGATCGCAAAGCTCGCGCAGGGGCCGTTCGGCGCGACGTTCCTCATGCCCTTCCTCGACCGCGAGGCGCTCGAGGTCGCGGCCTCGCGCGCGCGCGTGGTCGAGCTGTTCTTCGGCGATCCCGACGCGGCGATCGTGGACGCGATCCACCGCGGCGGCGCGCTCGCGAGCTGGCAGGTCGGGTCGTGCGACGAGGCGGTCGCCGCCGAGCGCGCGGGCTGCGACCTGATCGTGGCGCAGTGCGCGGCGGCGGGCGGACACGTGCGCGGCACGATCGGACTCATGCCCCTCTTGTCGCAGGTGCTCGACTCGGTGCGCGTGCCCGTGCTCGCGGCCGGCGGGATCGCGACCGCGCGCGACGTCGCGGGAGCGCTCGCCACGGGGGCGGCGGGCGTGCGCATCGGCACGCGCTTCCTCGCCGCGGCCGAGACCGACATGCATCCGACCTACCTGGCCGCGCTCTTCGCGGCGCGCGCCGAGGACACCGTGCTCACCACCGCGTACTCGGTGGGCTGGCCGGACGCGCCGCATCGCGTGTTGCGCTCGGCAGTCGCCGCCGCAGAGGCGCTCGACGCTCCGATCGCGGGCGAGACACCGATCGGGCCCACGCGAATGCCGATCCCACGCTTCGGTGTGTACCCGCCGATCGGAAGCACGACCGGCCGCGTCGACGCGATGGCGCTCTACGCGGGCGAGTCGGTCGGCGCGGTCAAGCTCGTGCAGCCGGCCGCCGAGATCCTGCGCGAGCTCGCGGAGGGCGCGGACAGGATCCTCGGCGCGCCGCGAGGCGCCTAGTCGCCATCCGGCTCGGTCGCGCCCTGCGGGCCGAAGATCGCCGACGCGCGCGAGACCTCGAAGTCCGCCGAGACCAGGTCGAGCGTGGTGCTCGTCCCGTCGCGCCGATCCTCGAGCACGATCCGCTCGGGCAGATAGCGATCCACAGAGCGGCTGTGGATCACGTGCGCCGGGTCGATCGTCTGGACCTTGCGGAGCTTCCCCTCGGCGTACATCTCGCTGCGCAGCGGCAGACACGAGATCCGGTCCACGCTCGCGACGATGCGCGTGTATGGGGACTTCGCCGGGTCCACGGGCTTCAGCTCCACCACGAAGACGTCGCGGTCGGCGACGCGCGTGTCCGGCAGGCGGCGCTTCGTCATCGGGCTCGCGAGCCCCTGCACGCTCGCGAAATCCGCGAACGAGAAGTCGCTGCCGAAGAGCGAGCCGAGCTCGTCGACGCCGCGGATCCGTTTGGGCGCGCGCAGCTCCGGGGAGCCGAAGAAGATCACCGTCTCGTCCTCGCGCAGGGTGAAGGACAGGAACGTTCCGCGCAGGTCCTCGGGGCGCGTCGGCCGCACCAGCAGGCGGATCGCGCCCGAGCGACTGCGCTCGCCGTAGAGGTTCGCGCTCGCCACGGACTGTCCGCCACTCGGATCGCGCCGCGTCAGCTGGATGGTCTGGATGCTGTCGGGCTCGGGCGGGCGCGGCGTCGTGCACGAGTCGAACTCCGCGCTCGGCGCCGGCATGGACAGCGCGAGGGCGAGCAGCGCGGCGAAGCCGGGCGCGAGCGGCATCCGCCCACTCTAGCGCGCCACTTCGCGTATAAGGGCCTCGAGCCCACGGAGCTCCCGAGCCGCGATGCCCAAGCCGATTCTCCTGAACGCGTTCCACATGAACACCGTCGCGCACCAGTCGCACGGCATGTGGACGCACCCGCGCGATCGCTCGCGCGACTACAACACGCTCGCGTACTGGCTCGAGCTGGCGCGCACGCTCGAGCGCGGCTGCTTCGACGGGCTCTTCCTCGCCGACGTGCTCGGCGTCTACGACGTGTATCAGGGCAGCCCCGCTGCGGCGCTGCGCAACGGCATGCAGATTCCCGTCGGCGACCCGATGCTCCTGATCCCCGCGATGGCGACGGTCACGGAGCACCTCGGCTTCGGCGTCACCGGCACGATCAGCTTCGAGCCGCCTTATCCGTTCGCGCGCCGCATGTCGACGCTCGACCACCTGACGAAGGGACGGATCGCCTGGAACGTGGTCACCGGCTACCTGAACAGCGCGGCCCAGGGCATGGGACTTTCGAAGCAGGAGACGCACGACCGGCGCTACGACTCCGCCGACGAATACATGGACGTCGTGTATCGCCTGTGGGAAGGCAGCTGGGAGGACGACGCCGTGCGCGCCGACAAGGCGACGCGGGTCTTCACGGACCCCGCGAAGGTGCACCGCGTGCGCTTCGAAGGCGAGTTCTACAAGCTCGACGCGATCCACCTGTGCGAGCCGTCGCCCCAACGCACGCCGGTGCTGTTCCAGGCCGGTGCGTCGGGCCGCGGTCGCGCGTTCGCCGCGCGCCACGCCGAGTGCGTCTTCGTCGTCGGCACGTCGAAGCCGGCGGCTGCGTCCCTCGTCGCCGACCTGCGCGAGCGCGCGCTGGGCCGGGGCCGGCGCGCCGACGACGTGCGCATCTTCAACATGGCCACCGTCGTCGTCGGCCGCGACGAGGCGGAGGCGCGCGCGAAGCTGGCCGAGTACCGCAGCCACGTCAGCCACGAGAGCGCGCTCGCCGTCCTCTCGGGCTGGAGCGGCGTGGACCTCGGCAAGTACGGGCTCGACGAGCCGCTGCGCTACGAGAAGACCGAGGCCATCCAGTCGTTCATGGACATCTTCCGAGGCGGCGACGCGCAGCGGCCGATCACGATGCGGGAGCTGGCGGAGCGCGCGGCGATCGGGGGCAGCAGCCCGCTCGTCGTCGGCTCCCCGGCGCAGGTGGCCGACGAGCTCGAGGCGTGGGTCGACGAGACGGGCATCGACGGATTCAACCTGGCCTACGTGGTGATGCCCGAGACGTTCACCGACTTCGTCGACCTCGTCGTCCCCGAGCTGCAGCGGCGCGGGCGCTTGAAGCGCGCGTACGAATCGGGGACGCTGCGGCAGAAGCTCTTCGGGCGCGCGCGCCTCCCGGATTCGCACCCGGCGGCGGCGCTTCGGCCGAACGCCACGCGCGGGAGTCGAGTGTCTTGAACGACGAAGAGATCGCGGACAGCCTGGTCGCGCTCGCGCGCTCGGGCCGATCGGACACGCCCAAGCGTCTGCGCAGCTTCGTCGGCGCGCACCAGTACCTGCGCCTGTACCACTTGTTCCGGAAGTACGTGCCGAAGTCGGCGCGCGTGCTCGACTGGGGCGCGGGCAGCGGACACTTCTCGTATTTCCTGTCGCGCGCGGGCTACCGCGCGAGCGGCTTTTCGTTCGGACCCTACAAGTTCGCGGGCTGGCTCGACGATCCCGCCTACGAGTTCACGGCCGGATCGCCCTCCGAGCCCACCCGTCTTCCGTACCCCGATGCGAGCTTCGACGCGGTGAGCTCGATCGGCGTGCTCGAGCACGTGCGCGAGACCGGCGGGAACGAAGCCGGCACGCTCGCGGAGATCGCTCGCATCCTGAAGCCGGGCGGTCACTTCATCTGCTACCACTTTCCGAACCGGCTGAGCTGGATCGACTTCGCCGCGAGCCTCGTGGGCGGACGACACCGTCACGAGTACCGCTTCACGCGCGCCCAGGTCGAAGCGCTGGTCCGCGGCGCCGGCCTCGAGCTGCTCGAGATCGAGCGCTACGGCGTGCTGCCGCGAAACTCGCTCCGGGCCCTGCCGGCGCCGCTCGCGAAGAGCCGTGCGTTCGCGCGCGCGTGGGACGGCCTGGACGCGGCGCTCGCGATCCCGCTCGGGCCGATCTGCCAGAACTGGGCGTTCGTCGCCCGAAAGGAGGCGCGCGCATGAAGGGCAAGACGCTCCAGACCCGGGTCGACGAAGGCGTCTTCGTCATCACGCTCTCGCGCGCGGCCGAGTACAACACGATCACGCCCGAGCTTCGCGACGAGCTCGCCGCCGCGATCGACGCCGGCGACGAGGACCGCGACGCGCACGTGATCCTGCTGCGCGCGGAGGGTCCCGCGTTCTGCGCGGGCTACGGCCTCGATTGGTCGACCCGCCCGCGCGGCTTGGTGGAGCCCGGAACACAGGAACGAGTCTGGGACTCCGTCGCCGACCTGCGCATGATGGGCCGGTTCGTCGAGACCTACATGAAGCTCTGGTACGCGAAGAAGCCGACGATCGCGGCCGTGCAGGGCTGGTGCGTCGGCGGCGGCACCGACATGGTGCTCTGCGCGGACCTGATCGTGGCGGGGGAGGGCGCGCGCTTCGGCTATCCGCCGTCGCGCGTCTGGGGCACGCCGACGACCGCGATGTGGGTCTACCGGATGGGGCTCGAGCAGGCCAAGCGCTACATGCTGACGGGCGACGAGATCTCCGCCGCGAAGGCCGTCGAGATCGGGCTGATCCTCGAGGCCGTTCCCGATGCGGAGCTCCAGGCCCACGCGCTCGCGCTCGCCAAGCGCATGGCGCGCGTTCCCGTGAACCAGCTGGTGATGCTGAAGCTGCTCTGCAACCAGACCGCCGAGAACATGGGGCTCGCCTCGAGCCGGCTCCTCGGCACGCTCTTCGACGGCGTCGCGCGCCACACGCAGGAAGGTCTCGACTTCGTTGCCAGCGCGCAGGCAAAGGGCTTCCGCGAAGCCGTACGCGACCGCGACGATCCGTTCGGCGACTACGGCAGCCGCCCGCGCCCCGGGAAGGGCAAGCGCAAGCGCTAGGCTTGCCTGGAGCCCCGAGGTGCCGCACGATGCGCGGCCATGAAATCCCTCCTGGCCGCATTCCTGGCGTTGACCCTGTTCCCCGCAGTCGCAGCCGCGATCGACGACGCGCCGCCCGCGAACGACGCGATATCGGGTAGGGAGATCTTCCAGCGCGTGATCGACAACAAGCTGAACACATCCTACCTGGAGCACCGCATGCTCTCGACCGATCCGGGCGGGAGCGTGCAGACCCTGACGTTCTGGTCGCGCTTCAAGGACCTGCGCACGCCCGAGACCGCACCGCCGGGCACGGTCATCTCGAAGACGGTGATGAAGTTCACCGACCCCTTCGACAAGCGCGATACCGCATACCTCTTCATCGAGAAGCGCGGCACCGAGGACGAGGGCTTCCACTATTCGCGCAGGCGCACGCGCGTGACGCGCATCGCCCCGGCGAAGGAGTCGATCTTCGGCACCGACTTCAGCCTCGACGACCTCGCCGTCGTCCGCCACATCGAAGACGCCACCTACGAGCGGCTGCCCGACGAGGAGGTCCAGGGAAAGATCGTCTGGGTGGTCGACGTGGCGCACAAGCCCGAGACCGATCCGGCCTACGCGCGCAGCATGCTCTACGTCGACAAGGAGCGGAACGTGCCGCTGCGCACGCGCCACTGGGACGAGGCCGGGGTCGAGGTGAAGCAGCTCGACATCCCGAGCGACAAGATCCAGCTCTTCGCCGGCGTCTGGATCCCGATGGAGAGCACCATGCACGACCTCTCCGAGAAGACGCAGTCAGTGCTCTACGTCGATCGCGTGGTGGCGAACCCGGAGATCGCGGACATCGTGTTCACGCCGCAGAAGCTGCCGAACCTCGACACCCTAGGCGCGGGCGCGGACGAGCAGAGCCGGTAGCATGATCAGGTCCGCCGCGAGGCAGATCACCATGGTGAGCGCGGACAGGTAGCCGAACTCGACCAGGCTCGCGAAGCCCGACACGGTGATGGTGAGGAAGCCCGCGATCAGCATGAGCGCGGAGATCACCATCGGGCGGCCGACGCGGCGCACCGAGAGCAGCATGGCCTCCTCGGGCTGCGCGCCGCTCGAGCGCATGCGCCGGTAGGTGACGAGCATGTGCACGGTGTCGTCGACCGCGACGCCGAGCACCACGCAGCCGATCATGCTCGTCGGCAGGGAGAGCGGCGCGATGCCCAGGCCGAGCATGCCGAAGAACAGGATCACCGGGGTGACGTTCGGGATCATCACGAGCATGCTCACGCGCGTGGAGCGGAAGACGAAGTAGACGAGCAGGAAGACCGTCGCGCTGGCGAGCGCGATGCTCGAGACCTGGTTTCCGGCGAGCGCGTCGGCGCTGCGATTCAGGACGACGGCGTTGCCCGTGACCTCGACGCGCAGATCGGGCTCGAGCCCGAGCCGCGCCACGACCTCTTCGATCCGGGCCACGAGCGTGCGCACCGCGCGCGAGCCGAGCTCACCCGTGCGCACGATCACGTTCGCCGCGCTGTGGTTCGAGTTCGCGAAGCGGCGCATCTCCGCCTTCGGCACCATGAAGACGAGGTCGCTGATCTCCTCGCGCGAGTCGGGAATGCGCTCCTCGGCGGGATCGCCGTGCTCGAGCGCGCGGTTCAGCACCTTCAGCGGGTCGACCATCGACACCGTCGCGGAGACGCCCGGCAAGGCCTCGAGCTCGTGCTGGAGCCGCTCGATCTGCCGCAGGCGTTCGGGCTCGCGGAACGTTCCCTCGTCCTTCGCGATCAGCTCGACGTAGAGCGGCACCGGCCCGATCAGCCGCGCGTTCACCGCCGCGAAGTCGCGGCGCACCTCCGAGCGTTCGGAGAAGAACGTCAGGTAGTCGGTGTCGACCACGATGCGCGGGATCGCCGCGAGCGCGATCACGGTGAGGAGCGCCCAGAGCCACAGCACCGGCGTCGCGTGGGCCGAGCAGATTCCCGCCAGCCGGACCAGCGCATCGTCGAGGCGCCGCCCGAACGCGGCCCCCGCGGCGGTGGTCGCGCGCCGACCCGTGCGGTGCGGCAGGAGCGCGAGCGAAGCGGGAATCCCCGCGAGCGAGATCAGGGTCAGCATGGAGCAGCCGAAGAACGCGAACAGGCCGAGCTCCTCGATGCCCGGAATCCCGCCCGGGATCAGCGCGGCGAAGCCCACCGTGGTGGTCACGCCGGAGAGGAACTCGGGCAGGAAGACGTCCTTCAAGGTCGCGAGCGCGGCGTCGCGCGCGTTGTCGACGTGCTCGCGCTCCTCCTCCCAGCGCGCGACGATGTGCACGCCGTAGAGTCCGCCGAGCGAGATGAGGATCGGCGCGAGCACGAGCGTGAGCAGGTTCACCGGCGTGCCGGTGAGCGCGAGCAGGCCGAAGGTCCAGAGCACCGACATCAGGCAGCCGAAGAGCGGCAGCAGCACGCCGCGCGCGGAGCCGGTGGTGAGGAAGACGACGAGCGCGGCGACCGCGACCGCGAGCGGGATCAGGCGCGTGAGGTCCTCGTTCATGATCACGGCCGTGCGCGACTTCACGTGCGGCCGGCCGGCGAAGCGGAACTCGCGCCCGGGCGCGTTCTCGGCCAGCGCGATCGCGCGGATCCTGTCGTCGAGCCCCTGGTCGACGAAGTCACGATCGCTGATCTCGTGGAACGAGAGGTTGATCGCCGCCGCGGAGCCGTCGCGCGAGACGACGAGCTTCGGGTAGATCGGATCGGCCAGCGCGCGCCGGCGCAGATCGGCGATCTCGTTCGGATCCGTCGGCAGCTCGTCGATGAAGCGCGCGACGTCGAGCCAGTCCTTCTCCGCGTCCCAGCGGTACATCGGCACGTCGACGAGGCTCTCGGCCCGCCGTACGCCGGGGAGCTTCAGCACTGCGTGGCTGATGCGCCGCAGCGCCGCGAGGTTGTCCTCGGTGAAGACGTCGTCGGCGAGCATCGCGATCACGTAGATGTCGTCGTTGCCGAAGGCGCGCGTCGCCTCCGCGTAGATCTCGCGCGCCGGGTCGCCGCGCAGCATCAGCGGCTCCTCGCTCGCGTCGAGGCGCACGCGTGGCTGCCAGGTCTCGGGGTCGATCAGCGCGGCCGCGGCCGCGACCGAGATCGCGGCGAAGAGGCCGAGCACCACGATCGGATGGTCCACGACCCAATCCGGCCGCGCGCGCACGACGGCGAGACCCAGATAGGCGAGCACGACCCCGGCGATGACGAGCCAGAGCGGGGCGATCGCGAGCGGGATGAGCTCCAAGGCAGCGTACGCTAGCAAAGCCGCGCGCGTGGTACGGTTCGGCCCTCGGAGGAGGAGAACCGGCATGCCCCTGGTGCGCTACACCGTCGATGGCCCCGTGGCGGTCGTGACGATCGATCGACCCGAGGTTCGCAACGCCGTCGACGGCCCGACCGCGGCCGAGCTCGCCGCAGCCTTCCGCCGCTTCGACGCGGACGAGTCACTGGCCGCGGCGGTGCTGACGGGCGCGGGCGGGACCTTCTGCGCGGGCGCCGACCTGAAGGGCGTCGCCGAGGCCCGCGGGAATCGCGTGCGCGAGGACGGCGACGGTCCGATGGGTCCGTCGCGCATGCTGCTCGGCAAGCCCGTGATCGCGGCGGTCGAGGGCTTCGCGGTGGCCGGCGGGCTCGAGCTCGCGCTCTGGTGCGATCTGCGCGTCGCCGCCCGCGACGCGGTCTTCGGCGTGTACTGCCGCCGCTGGGGCGTGCCGCTGATCGACGGTGGCACGATTCGCCTCACGCGCATGCTGGGCCACTCGCACGCGCTCGATCTGATCCTGACCGGACGCGGCGTCTCCGGCGAGGAGGCGCGCATGATGGGGCTCGCGAACCGGCTGGTCGAGCCCGGGCGCGCGCTCGAGGAGGCGGTTGCGCTGGCGAAGCAGCTCGCGGCGTTTCCGCAGCGCTGCCTGCGCAGCGATCGGCTGTCCTCCTACCGCCAGTGGGAGCTGCCGCTCGAGGAAGCGCTCGTGCTCGAGACGCGGCTCGGCAGCGAGGTGATCGCTTCCGGCGAGACGCGCGAGGGCGCGGCGCGCTTCGCCAGCGGTGCGGGCCGCCACGGCAGCTTCGAGCGCTGAGGACGGAGCGCGCATGGAGCTCGGCTTCGACACGATCGGGAACGCGACGGTCATCGCGCACGACCGCGGGCCGGTCCTCGTCACCGATCCGTGGCTGCACGGCTCGGCGTACTTCGGAAGCTGGGCGATGCGCCACGAGATCCCCGCGCAGCAGCTCGCGGACGCGCGCGCGTGCCCGTTCGTCTGGCTCTCGCACGCGCACCCCGATCACCTGAACGCGGAATCGCTCGAGTCGTTCCGCTCGGCGACGCTGCTTCTGCCCGATCACTTCGGCGGCCGGGTCGCGCGGGACCTCTCGGCGCTGGGCTACAACGTCCGCGTCCTGCCGGATCGCACCTGGACGCCGCTCTCCGACCGCATCCGCGTCTTCTGCATCGCCGACTACAACCAGGACGGGATCCTGCTGATCGACGTCGGCGGAACGCTCGTGGTGAATCTCAACGACGCGAACGACTGCGGCTGGGGGCGCGTCGTGCGCGCCGAGGTGGCGCGCTTCGCCAAGAGCTTCCTCGTCTGCCTCTCCGGCTACGGCGACGCCGACATGATCAACTTCCACGACGAGTCAGGCGTGCGCATCGCGCCACCGGCCGCGGCGAAGCGGCCGTTCGGCGCCACGATCGCGCGGCGCGCCGAGAGCATCGGCGCGCGCTTCTTCGTGCCGTTCAGCTCGATGCACCAGTACCAGCGCGCGGACAGCGTCTGGGCGAACGAGTACGCGACTCCGATCGAATCCCACGCCGTCGGCTTCGAGTCCGCGACGTGCGAGATCCTGCCCGCGTACATCCGCTACGACGTGCTCGCGGATCGGGTCGAGGAGATCCGGCCGGCCGACGTCTTCGTCGAGCCGCTCGAGCCGCGCGTCTTCGGCGACGACTGGAGCGAGCGGCTCGAGCCCGACGAGGCGCGCGCCGTGCAGGCGTACTTCAAGCGCTTCGCCCACCTCGGCGACACGCTCGACTTCGTCCGCGTCCGCGTCGGCGGCGAAGACCACGACGTCGAGCTCTCGCGCGGCCCGTTCCGCAAGGGGCTCACCTTCGAAGTGCCGCGCGGCTCGCTGGTGACCGCGGTCAAGTACGAGGTCTTCGACGACCTCTTGATCGGGAATTTCATGAAGGTGACCCTGCACGGCGACTGGGATTCGAACCAGCCGCTCTATCCCGACTTCGCGCCGTACCTCGCGAAGTACGGCGACAACGGCGGCGCACACACGCGCGACGAGCTGCGCGCCTACTTCCAGGAGTACCGCCGGCGCGCGGGCTTCGACTATGTCCGCCACCGCCTGGAAGCCGAAGGGATGCGCCGTTTCCGGCACTGGGTCGGGCCAGGCACCCCCCTCTGGTCCGTGGCGCGCAAGGCGTACTGGTGGCTGAAGTCGGCGCCGAGCGCGCGCTGAGTTCGCCGTTCCTCGCTACGCGAAGCGCTTGAGCTCGCCTGCCGGCGGAAGCTCGCCGATCGCGTGCTGCCCCTTGAAGCGGCGCTCGCCGATGCGCCAGCCGGCCGGCGTACGCACCAAAGAGTCGCGGTAGAAGCCGATCACGAACCAGGTGCCCTTCTCGCCGGTCTTCCGCTCGAAGCCGTGGGTCGCAATCAGCCGCGTCTCGGCCGTGGCTGTGTCGCCCGCGAGCTCCACGAGCGGGGGAGAGATCAGGTGCGAGGTGAATGAGAACACCGAGCAGAAGCTCTCGAACAGCGCGCGCATCTTCGCGTAGGTGGTGCGGTTGCCGATGTCGTCGACGCCGCCGAGGTCGTAGTTCGTGACCGCGTCCGCCGTGAATACGGTGTCGAGCAGCGCCCAGTTCTTGTCGTCGAGCGCCTTCGCGTAGCGCTGGAGCAGCTGCGCGATCTCGACGTGATCGGAGAGCGCCTGCGCCGAGAGCACGCGCCGACTAGGCCTTCTGCGCCGCGTTTACCTGCGCGAGGAACTCGAGCGCGAGCTCCTTCATGCGCGGGTGCGTGACGGCGGTGAGGTGGTCGGCGTCGGGCACGATCGCCGCGCGCGCGCCGGGCAGCGCCTGCGCGAGCTTCTCGGGGCTGCCGACGAGCGTGTCCTTCGCGCCGGTGAGGACGAGGATCGGGAGCCGCAGCTTCGAGAGCGCGTCGAGATCGGGGAGGGCGGTCGGCGCGGACTGGACCGCGGCGAGTGCCAGGAGGTCATTGCCCCGGCCCTCCGCGAACACGCGGAATGCGCGTGCGGCGGGATCGCTGACGGCGCTCGCATCGGGCGCGCGAAGCGCTGCCGCGACCGACTCCCGGCCGGGCCGCTGCCGCAGCATGCCTTCGCCGACACCGCCGAGGATCGCGGAGCGCACGCGTCCGGACTTGCGCTCGAGCAGGCGCAGGGTGACGAACGAGCCCATCGAGTAGCCGAAGACGTCGACGGTGCGCGCGTTCGCGTAGCGCAGCACCTCCTCGACGTCGGC
>Ga0210377_10002616_pt1 | contig 15697 bp, 18 predicted proteins | sample PLM4_65_b1redo_FD_155480 | JGI IMG/M metagenome (GOLD analysis project Ga0210377, IMG submission 155480) | Groundwater sediment microbial communities from an aquifer in East River, Colorado, USA - PLM4_65_b1 redo | ecosystem: Environmental > Terrestrial > Soil > Riparian zone | place: USA: East... | reverse complement strand
CAAACATCAAGGCCCAAAATAGGCACGTTTCCGTGCATTAGAGGACTATTTTGGAATGAGTGACGCTTAAGGCTCAGCTTTCCATCCGGTGTTTTAATAAGAAAGGCCCAACCACTGCCGAAAACGCCCATGGCCTTCTTGGTAAATTCTTCCTTGAACTTGTCCATGCTTCCAAAGGTAGAATTAATAGCCTCAAGAACTTTGCCTTCAGGCTCTCCACCCTTAGGATCCATAATCTTCCAGAAGAAGCTATGGTTGGCGTGTCCGCCTCCATGATTAATTACAGCTTGTCTAACACCTTCGTCTACCTTATCAACATCTTTCAAAAGCGCTTCTATGCTTTTACCAGACAGATCGTCCTTGCCTTCAAGAGCCTTGTTCAGATTGTCTACGTATGCCTGATGGTGTTTATCATGATGAAGATGCATTGTCTCTTCATCTATATAAGGCTCTAAGTCCTTATAGCCATAAGGCAAACTAGGTAATACAAAGGTCATTCTAGTTACAATATATCAAAACTCTTAGGGATTAACAAACGCCCCATCTTGAACGGTAAGTGAAACTGATTTAATTAGTCTCCATACTCCATTCATGTCTTGATACGTGTATCTAACTCTGTAATTTCCTTGTCCCAACAAATATGTTGGCGCGTTAAACTCAAATGCCCAGTTTCCTGTTGTTGAGTTATAAGCGTTAAGCTGAACGGTCAAGCAACCCAAGTGTGTTTTGTGTCCTGTTGCAACGTTGAAAGCTTCAACACAAACCAACCTTGAGACATCCATAGGAACAAAGTTATCTACTCTTGCGACCGTCTCTCTTGTAGTTCTATTCGTATAAGGCCTGTAAGCGTGTCTTACTGATGTGCTGTCTACGTCGTGTGAGGCTTTTGCGTCACTGGTACCTACTAACAAAACTCCGAGTGCTAAAACCAAAGCTATAAGTATTCTTTTAAGCATTAAATTCACCCCCTTTCCCAATCATTCAAATTTACCTAATACAATTTGAAGTATTTATAGTATTCTGTCAAGTACTTATTCGTACCTAAGAGCTTGAATTGGATCTAGCTTTGAAGCCCTAATTGCGGGAGCAACCCCAAATACAACTCCCACAAACATTGAGAAGCCAAAAGAAACAGCAATTGACCATATAGTAATAGTCGTTTGGATAAAATTGTTTAAGATTAACGAAAAAACTACACCTAAAATAATACCCACAATCCCTCCAATTGATGAAAGTACAATTGACTCAATCAAGAATTGATCTCTAATATTTTCAGATGTTGCACCGAGTGCTTTTCTTAAACCAATTTCGCGAGTTCTCTCTGTAACTGAGACGAGCATTATATTCATAACTCCAATGCCACCTACAATTAAAGATATTGCTGCAATTCCACCTAGGGCGACAGTTAGGGTTGAAGTTATTTGAGAAACCGTGGACAAGGTTTGCTCCTGGGTCATTACAGTAAAGTCATCTTCACTTAATCTTTTTGACAGTATTTTTGCTACATTTGCTTGCACTTCTTTTACATCTTTAGTATTTAGAGCTGAGACATATATTGTATTTAGTCTATCTATCCCAAATTGTTTTTGAGCAGTTGAAAGGGGAATCAGAATTGTATTGTCCTGATCGACCCCAAACGTTGAACCCCTCGTAGCTGCAATTCCAACAACTTGATATTTAAGACCAGAAACGTCAATTATTTTACCCACCGCATCTGCCTGTCCGAATAGATTTGTAGAGACAGTCTTACCTATAACTACTACCTTCTTACCAGAATTTGCCTCAGAGCTAGAAAAAAATCTACCACTGTCAAGCTTGAAAGAAATTATCTTTGGATAGTTTGGCTCGACTCCAAACACGGTTGCCGCTTTATTACTTTTACTGCCGAACTTTAATGTCGCACTTCTCTGAATTACGGCAGAAACTTCGGCTTGGCCGGTTAATTTATTTCTTAAGTTAATAGCATCCGACAAAACGATTCTATTGGCTTGGACTCCGCCTGGGCTTCTTGATCCGCCGACTCTACCTGGGATTACAAAAATAAGATTAGAACCAAGCCCTTCAATTTGACCAGTAATATAGCTTTTTAAGCCCGATACTAAAGCAACAAGGAGAATTACTGAAGTAACACCAATTACAATTCCAAGAATTGTTAAAAAAGATCTAAGTCTATTAGCAAAAATTGCCGTTAAGCTCGAGTTTAATGTTTCAAGAAATTCCATTTATTATTCCTCCATCTTTTATTCTAACCACTCGCTTGGCTTTTCTGGCCAATTCATCTGAATGGGTTATTAAAATAACTGTTTTTCCTTTTTTATTTAGTTTTTCAAAAATTGAAAAAATTTCATCGCCAGTTTTAGTGTCTAGATTTCCAGTTGGCTCATCGGCCAGAATTATCTCCGGGTCGCCTACAAGTGCCCTTGCTATTGCAACTCTTTGTTGCTGTCCTCCCGAGAGCTGATTTGGTTTTGACTGATATTTATCAGATAAGCCAACTTCGTCTAATATTTTTTTAGCTCGCGCCATTCTTTCATCACCCAAAACCCTCGAATAAACCAAAGGAAGCATGACGTTATGTAGTGCCGAGGTACGAGAAAGAAGGTTAAAGCTTTGGAAAACAAATCCAATTTTTTTGTTCCTGACTAAAGCCTTACTTTTATCAGAAAGTCCGGAAGTTGTTCTCCCATCTAATATATAAACCCCGCTCGTTGGGCTATCTAAAAGACCTAGGAGATTCATTAGAGTAGATTTTCCAGATCCGGAAGGGCCTACTATGGCAATAAATTCACCTTTTTTTATTTTGAGGTTAATATTCTTTAGGGCCTGGAAGTTGGGGCCATCCCCCATCTTAAAAACTTTATTTACCGCCTTAAGCTCGACTGAATATTTCATCTCCCAGTTCGAAATCTGAAAATACTAGAAAATGGATTTCTTTTTGTGGCATCTAACATATTCACTACCTCTGGATTTGTAACTATCTCATCAGATTCTGAAAGGCCCGATACGACTTCGACATCTGTATCTGACATTATCCCCAGCTCGAGCTTTCTTTTTTCATACTTTACTCCAACCTTAACCAGTACTTCGCCATCTCCAATAATCGCTGTCTGTGGAATAATTAAAACGCCATTTTTTTCTGATGTAATAATATTTACTTGGCCATTAAGTCCATTGACTGATAATAAGTCAGAATTTTGAAGTAGAATTTTAACTACTACAACAGTTGCCCCGCTATCCGACTTCTTTGTTTGTGGGACAATATTTTTAACAATTCCAGTAAAGACTTTGTCTCCATATGAATTTAGCGTTATTTCTGCTTTTTGGCCAATCTTAATGTTGCCAACGTCATTTTCATCAATATCTGCCCAGAACCACTTCTCTGAGAAATCAACAATTTGAGCAACTAAATCAGAAGGTGTTATATTTTGCCCGACAACTAGAGTTGCCTGAGAAGAAATTATTCCACTAATTGGCGCGAATAATTTGGCATCTCTAAGGGACTTTTGAGCCGATTTAACTGCATCGTAGGCGTTGTCCCTAGCTACTTCTGCTGAAGTTCTAGCCGCCTTTTGAGCATAAGTTTCATCTCCTGCATGGTCTTTTACTTGGTCAAGAATATTTTGAACCGTTGCTTCTTTGTCCCTTAAAGTATTTAAAGCTTGCTGGTAAGTTGTATTAAGTGTGGTCGTGTCTAAAGAAGCTAACTGCTTTCCCCTAAAAACCATGTCACCCGGGGTAACTGATAAATAAATCAGTTTTCCTGAAAGAGGAAATCTCATATCGGCCATTTGTTTTCCGGTTAATACCCCAGGTCCCGCTATAACTTGTTTTATTTCGCCCTTTTCTACCTTAAGTAGATGTACAGGCTCAGCCTGCTTTTTTGGAAAAAGTAAAAAACCGATGGCAGCTACCAAGATAATTGCTAAAACTATCTTGACTTTTTTATTTAGTTTTTTAAAAAACTTAAGTAATTTCTTAATAAGTCCCATGCCGGGACATATTCTACTCCTTTGGAGGATCAAAATCGAGCGCGACCGAGTTAATACAATACCTCTGACTCGTGGGTTTTGGCCCGTCGTCAAAGACGTGTCCCAAATGACTGCCGCAATTTGCACAGGCTACTTCGGTCCTAATCATGCCCAAACTAGTATCTTCCTTTTTACTGACAGCTTTTGGATCTGCCATGTCCCAAAAAGAAGGCCAACCGGTTCCGGAATCAAATTTCTCTTCAGATGAAAACAAAACATTTCCACAAACTGCACATTTATAAATACCCTTCTGGTGGAGTTTGTCATATTTTCCAGAAAACGGAGACTCAGTTCCACCTAAGTGGCAAACATTCACCTGCTCTTTTGTGAGCTTCCCTAGAAGTTTTTGATCCTTAATCATTACTCGACAATAAAGGCCCCTACCATCCCGCTTTCCTTGTGGTTTCCGACACTGCAGTAATATTCAAATTGACCAACCTTATCGGCCAAAAAAGTTATTGAATCTTGTGTCCCGCCTTTTATTATATTCGTCTTTACGTTATATCCATCAACCACCAAGTTATGCATCCCATCAAGATCTTTAAAAGTAATTTTTACAGTGTCACCTTTACTAACCTTTATTTCTTTGGGAACAAAAGAAAAATTGCTTCCATCAATCGTAAATTCTTTTACAACTACTGCACTAGCTGGACTACTAGACGGTTTAATAGTTGGTTCACTGGAAGGACTCGCTTCTTTTGCAACAGTATCTACTGCAGCAATATTATTTTCACTGACAGAAGTACTACTATTTTTAGTCTTGGAACTCAAAAAGAAAAATCCACCTCCAGCCACTACTAAAAGCAAAACAACCGTTAAAATTACTTTTTTGTTCATAAAAATCACTTCCTTGGATTTTATTATATACTCCGCGCGAGAAGTTTTCCATTATCTAATAGGGGAATTGATATGATAATGAATAAAAACTAAATTGTCGTGAAATCTAATTTCCTCTTCACCAACTTCGACAGGTATTTCCTTTACTGATTTCAAAACTTTATAAGAATAGTTCCAAACGCCTTCAGTTGCCACTGCATCCTGATCTTGTCTTGTCTTTTCACCTAGCTGGTTAATAAAGAAAATGAGTTTTTCAATTACGTCTTTATCTGTTAACCATAGCTTTTTCAAACCATCCACGTCTAACGATCCACCAGCATAAACTCTAGTCGCTTTCCCACCATTGGCCGCTTCAGCTATTTCTTGACCACCACCATTTTGATGACCAGCCCATTCATCACGATATTTGCCCTCCAAACCTTGATATTCATTCGTTTCCAAACTGATACCAATACGGACAGCTTTACCACGAACACCTTTACCAACATAGCCCTCGCTGAGCCCTTTTGCCAAAATTGCTTTAATTTCTATATCCATGGCCATATTCTAGCACAAAAAGATTTTACTGAAAGCTGATGACAAGTTTTGTACCAAGAGCCTTGGCGGTTTTTTGAAGAAATTCTAAAGTTGGGTTGTAATTACCAGATTCCAATCTTGCAATCGCAGACTGTTTTGTTTCCATCCTTTTAGCTAAATCTCTTTGAGTCAATCCTTTTTTAATTCTTGCTCCAATAATCTGAGAAATAACGGCATATTGAGGCTCAAGCCTTTTATATTCCTTATATACCTCTTTATTTTTGAGGAATTCCTTTTTAACTTCGTTCCATTCTTGCATATTTCAAATATAACGTATAAGTTATACCTTGTCAAGTGTTCTTCTACGATCTTCAGCTAACTTTAATTCTTTGTTCGGAGTCTTTTGAGTTTGTTTTTTAAAAGCGTGAATTAGATAAATATTGTTCTTTGAAAATGTATATAAAATTCTCACCTCTTCTTTTCCTCTTACTCTCAATTCACTTATTTCCTTTGTAAGTTTCTTTGAATACGGCATACCCAAAAATGGACCACGAATCTTCAATAAATCTATATTTTGTGAAACTTTACCGATCGTTTTTTCTTGAAGATTTTTTATAAACTCTTTAACAACTTTTTCTCCTCTCGAAGTTTGGAAAAAATATACATTCCAAGCCATAGGAATTAATCACTACACCCACTACCTAAACCGCCAACACATTCTTCAGTCGGGGGCTTACCTCGCTCAGGACAAGTTTCAGAATAAATACAAGCAAGATCAGTAACTGAATTAATCTGGCTTTTTAATTGAGTATCAGTATAATCTCCATATGTAACCAGAACCCTATCTAGGTCTTGTGGGACGTAGCCTAGAAGATCGTTTACTTCCTTTCCGTTAACAATAACTCTTAGAATTTTTTCACCGTTGTTTTCAGGAAAAGTTAATTTAATAGACTTAAAAAGCTGATCAAGAGAAACATCTTTCTTATGAAGATGTACTACTTTCCCATTGCTGTCGTGAAGATGAGTGTCACTGTCCAATTCGGATTCTTTGGTCGACTGATACTTTGAAAGACTAAGGTCAACAATTTTTCCATTTAAATAAACCTTCAAGTCAAAGTGGGCGTGATAACTGGCATCTGCTTCTATTTCTGCTTTTTGTTTTAAAATAGCTGCTTTTATAAGAGTACCAAAGTTCTCATAGCTACCAGGTGAGTTAATCTTCTCTCCATTTATGTAAAAAGTGGGGGTTGAGTCAACAGATAAGGCAAGCCCATCAGCTGTATCTTTATCAACTTTTTTCTTTACTTCCTCAGAGACAACGTCTTCTTTAAACTTACTAAGATTTAATCCTATGGTCTTTGCATACTCAAGAAAAATAGATTGGGCATCAGTTGAGGTTGACCATTTATCCTGGGTTTCAAAGATCATATCGTGCATCGGCCAGTATTTGCCTTGAAGTCCGGCAGCTTCAGCTGCATAGGCTGCAGGAAGAGCATTTTTGTGTATATTCAAAGGAAAATTTCTATATACAAAAGTTAGATTATCTTTGTAATCAACCAGAAGTTTCTGGACAAGTGGATGATATGCTCCGCAACCAGGGCATTGAAAATCTCCAAACTCAACAAGAACAACTTTCTCAGAAGGAGCTTTTACTTTTTGGCTATCACTTCTGACTAATAAATCCTGATTTACATTTGAAGTCTTGGTTGTACTTTGCTTATTGAAGAGAAAAACTCCGCCGGCTATTATTGCAATTGTCGCTAAGATTCCTGCAATAAAAACTTTTGTATTCCCAGTCATGCATAAGAGTCTAACACGAAAACTTTTGCTTCTCAATCAATATCTAATCTCTCGGTTAAATCTCCAGATCGCCAGTATCTCTGAACAGCACCGAATAATAATTGTACGTCCTCATCTTGTGCACTAAAGATTGCATCACTCTCTTCTGGCTTTCCATTTATAAAAATCGAGGTTCTTAGTCTTAATTCTTCCTTAACCCTGTCCCAATCGACCTCACTAGCCCCAAACTCACCCCTTGCTTCTAGTTTTTCCATAATATGTCTGATGTCTCGATTGTCCTGCCATGAAAGTCCATTAGTTTTAACTAACCTCGTGGCTAGATACCAAGCTTCGAAGATTTTTAATGGCGAATCTAAGTTGATTTCGGTATCAATGTCCTGATTGTTATCTACTAGGTCCAAAACAGGATTTTCCCCTGTAAGTAGATCAACTCCTTTTATTGTATTTGTATATTCAAATAACTCGTCTAAGTTCATACCCTGGTATGCAGGTATTTGGTTTAGTCTTTGATAAACTTCTCTTCTAAGTGGTTCGCCATCAAACATTGCCAACTCTTCTTCTGATAGTGGTAGGATTACTTCTGTTCCCCTTATCTTTTCCATCCTTGAAAAATCCGCTTGAATTTTTCTAGCAAGATTGTTCCAGTTTCCAGCAACTCGAACCAACAGAATTTTTTCATCAAATTCAGCAGTCACACCTTTTGGAAAAATCTCCATAACTGCGTCTGACAATCTAACCCCATTCCTGGGCTCATCAATCAACCGAAGCCTTGCCTTTGAGGTTAAGTACTGAACATCAGTAAGTGGCCTGTCTTCTTTGTCGATACTCTTTCTACCTTTACGCTTGTGTTGCGGTACTTCAACTTCTGTCTGAGATTCTGGTTCCTTTTGACGAATGTTATCAACTACACTGATTAAAAATTCGACAGAAGGCTCTTCTATACCATTATCTGCAAGAACTTTTAAGACCTGGGGAAGAACTACGTTCTCTATCGTCTTTGCCCTATTGGCTCCAGCGTCAAGAAGGCTTCGCGCTTGTTGGTTTAATAGGCTTATCTCTTCAAGCGACTCTCCCGCCCTACTCTTTTCCGCCGCCTGCATATATACGTCTGCAAGCTGAGACATCAGTTGCTCTGAAGTGTCTTGGCGAAGCGCCATTTGTTTAAAAATTTCTCTAAATCCCATAATCAGTTTTTACTTTCTATATTGTATACCTCTTGTCAAGCTCCTCGAGTTTTCTTACAACTTTTATAACTTCTATCGCAATATCTCTTTTTCGTAAATTCAAATAGCCAGCGATTTTTATTGGACTTAGAAATAATTCAGGAATACCACTCAACCCAAAAAAATGCTCAAAAATTTGACCTGAATCACTGCCTATAAAATCCTTATTTCGGTTATAAAGTAGTCTGAGTCTATTTACATCAATATCAGGAAAAGATTTTAGGTTACCATTTGAAAAGGCCTCCGGATTACTTCTCGTCATTTTCCCTAAATTTTCCCAAAGTTGAAACCTCCCTGCCTCAAAAACAACCGCTACTTCACTACCTTTTACAAACTGTCCCCGTCTTACGGCTAGTGTTAACGCAATTTCATTAAAATCAAGTTCCCAAAATAGACGTCGATATACAACCAGCGCTTCATCTCTTGGTAAAGAAAAAATTGCCCTTTCGAATGTCGAAAGTTTTCCTCTCTCTTTGCCTCCCAAAAAAAGTGCTTCTGGATCCTTACTTTCCAAGCTAGTTAGTGATTCGTGATCTTCGTTGAAGCCACGCCAAACTTTAGTTAAAGAACCCCTAAGTTTATCTTTGGCACCGTTTTCTAATTGCCGAATACGTTCCCTGCTTAGCCCGAGCATTTTTGCAATTTCATCTAATGTGTGTTCTTCTTGGCTTGCTACACCTCGTTTCTCTAAAATAAAAATTTCTCTTTCAGTAAGTTTACATTTAATAATCTTTTTTATTATTTGTGTATCTATAATATCGCCTCCTGCATCTAAATCCTGATCTGGATCATTCGTTTCATCTTTGATAAAGTCATAAAGTTCTGAATCTTCGTCCTCACCAACCTGTGCATCAAGTGATGTTGTGTGTCCTGAAGCTTTCAAATAGGTCTCAATCTTTTTGATAGGTATTCCTAGCTCCTGACTAATCCTTTCTAAAGTTGGTTCCTCGCCGGTTTGTTGAAGCATATTTTGAACACGATGAATTTTGTCTAGATTTTCCTGCATATGAACTGGTAGTCTTATCACCCTAGCCTTATTTCTTATGGCACTAGTTACCTTCTGCTCTATCCACCAAGTTGCATAAGTTGAAAATTTATGTCCCCTTCTCCAATCAAATTTTTCGATTCCCTTTCCCAAGCCAACACTCCCTTCCTGAATTAGATCGCCCATAGAAATTCCCCGATTTTGATATCTCTTGGCGATTGATATGACTAGCCTTAAGTTAGCTGCGAAAAGAATCTTTATAGCTTCTTGCCCCTCATCGCGCACTCTTTCTAAAAATTCTCTTTCGCCTACTTCAAAATCTACTCCGCGGTTTAGTCTTTTAACCGCTTGTTCTGCAAGTTCTTTTTTAACCGAAAGCGCAATTTCCTCTTGATGGTTTAAGAGTGGTTCCCGAGCTGCATCCTTAATCATTAAATCTGTAGCGTCCTCAAATTGTCCCTCCATCGACTCTTCTACCTTTTTCGTCTGGTCAACCCAACGGCCAATAGATCCGACTGCCTTTTCAGTATCACCTTTAGCATCAATTGTTAATCCCCTTAGAAGTCCTTGTTTTTGAAACCAGCTAAGACTGAAGTCTTTGGGCAAATTGAGTGGATCTAACCCAAATTGATCAGTCCAAGCGTGGTAGAGCTTTCGTTTAAAAAGCGGGTCAACTTGTTTTTCTTCTCCTTCAATTCTTGTTGGCATTACAATTTATAGTTTCTGTGTTTATACCACACAACTTAAACTTTGAAAAGGACCTTTAAAATTGTTATTTTTTCACTTGATAACAAAATTTAATCTGAAGAAATTATGGTAGGTGGTTTATCTTTAAAATTTGAATATCTCCACCAAGTTGGCGTAAAAACCAATAGACAAGCTCCAGGTTCATCTTTATACCTCTTAGAAGATGGGTTTTTCGTATAATGTATCTCAGAAATTTCTTCTAGGTTTTCCTTGGCAATCTTAACTTCGCCATCCATTTGTAAAGTAACCCATTCTTCCTCGCTAAACCCTGTAACAAATGATGCTTTGGTTGAGCCTCCAGAAAGTAATGCATCACATTTTTTACTTGTAGTTTTGGTTGCAAAATATAATTCAAATGGATCGTCCTTGTGAGAAAAATGCATAACAGCAGCGTGGGGTGTGCCATTTGACAGTTGTAGTGTCAAAGTAGAAACATTGTGAGTTTTTAAGAATTCTAAAATTTTATTATCCATAGATCATTATAACAAGTGTGTCACTAAATGCTACAATTTAAAAAATGACTATTCCTAAAATTAAGTTAAAAACTATTTTTTTTCTTTTCGTCTTAATATCAGTTTTGTTTGTTTTTTTCTCATTTAGACTTGCTGATACTCCAAATGGAATTAATGAAGACGAAGCCTCATATGGATATAATGCAATTTCACTTGCCAACAACTTAAGGGATCAGCATAGACGATTTTTACCAATATTTATTCTAGGAACTGACAATCAAACTTGGTATCCACCTTATATGCAGTATTTAGTAGCCGTGCTTTTTAAATTCTTTGGTCCTTCAGTTTATGTAATGCGTATGGCAACAGTGTTAGTTACAGTTCTTTCAGCCTTACTGACTTTTTATTTTGCAAAACTATTATTTGATAAAAAAGCTGCGTTAATTGCTTTAATTTCTTTTTTAATTATTCCTGAGGTAATGATTGAAACCCATACACCACTCGAGCATATGATTGTTGTTCCCTTTGTCCTTATTTGGCTTATTAGCCTGCTCAAATACAAACGAAGCTCAAATAATAAATATTTAATCTTTGCAGCACTCAGCTTAGGACTGGGCTTTTACTCATATGGAGGAATCAAGCCATTAGTCCCTATTTGGATTTTAATTAGCATTGCCTACATTATTTATCTAGGCTGGCCAACTCAAAAATTTTCTTTTCAATCTCTGAGGACAAAAAAGTTTTTATTACCACTCCTTACGTTTGTCTTAACTGTGTTCCCGTTTTTTGCCATAATTCCTACCTTAGAATTCTATTACTCGGGTGCAGTACTCAGTCGGGCAACTTTTAAGATTGATTCAATTTATAATTTTTTTTATTATTATCTAGCCAGCTTTGATATTTCTTTTTTGTTTGTGACAGGCGATAAATTATTAATCCAATCAACCCTGCGTCACGGAATGTTCCTTGTATCTACATTGCCTATATTTGCAATTGGAATTTATCAAACTTTTAAAAAAAGATCTGATTACTTAACGCTTCTAGGAATAATATTTTTAACTTCACCGCTTTTATACGGTTTTGTAGGTTCGGCCTATTTTGCACACAGACTACTATATATGGTTCCTTTCTACACAATTTTTTTAACACTTGGAATAAAAGAAATAATAACAAACAAAAATAGGTGGTTAAAATACATTGGCTACACCTTATTTGTCTTAGTAGTAATTAATTATTTCGATTTTTGGAATTACTATATGTTTTCCTACTCCAAAGATACTAGTCATATCTTTCATCACATTGAAAATTATGACAAACCCTACAAAGAACTTGCGAGAGAATCAAAAGAAAAAAAATTACAGCCTTTTCTGTCCCCGAGGGTAGCACACCTAGATGGATTGAATATCAGCGATCCTGAGCTGTTTACAAGAGCAATTTATTTTCCAAAGCTACCTAGTGTTTTAAATGAACAAGACTCACTACCTAAAGATGGAATATTACTATCAGACAGAGACAGTATAGAAGGTTTAAAAAGATTGAATTCTAATGCGCTTCCCTTTTATATTTATGCTCAACAATAAATCAAATCAGCTGAACAGTGGGGTCTCAGACCATTTGAGCCTATAACTAGTCAAAAATAAACATCGATGGATCGGGATATTTAATCATATTTTGCTTCAATCCTTGTTTTGTAGAATAACCGATTGGCATTGGATTGTCGATTGAAAAATCGCGGATCAATTGAACATGAAGATGTCTAGACCAACCCCCATTTTCAAATTCTTTATAATCACCGAGTTGACCAATAACCTGACCTTTCGAAACTCTGACTAGTGAAGGCAACTTTTTAGACAAATGTCCAAGAAAAATATAGTCGCTTGTAATTGAAACGTTAGGTTTAATGATTACGAAGTGTCCCCATCCATGGTTTCCTTCTTCTTTTCCTGTATAAACGATCTCGCAATCGCATGGAGCAGATACGGGTTCTAAATCTTTAGAAAAGATATCTATTCCGAGGTGAAAAGTCCTTCCTTCTTCTGCGATTTTTGATCCACGAAGCATTTCAATACGATCCTCCGTATATCGACTAAGTAAGTATCTTTTGTTAGATTTTTCTATAAAATTATTATTGAACTTTTGTCGATTTTCAGGTTGTTTTGGGTCAACCCCTGCTCTTTTGCTATTTTCAAAAAATAGCTTAATATTCTTGAAATCCGCAATATCCTTTGGAATTTGATTAAAATCAAGAATCATCAATTCAAATCTGGAATGTAGATCGGGCATTAGTGGATAGAATTTGTAATTCATATTTGCTGGGGGATAGGGACTCGAACCCCAATTCCATGATCCAGAATCATGTTGCCTACCGTTAGCAGATCCCCCAATCAAGCTATTTTACCACGCCTTGCGTGGCCAAGCTACGCTTATCACTTTGAAGCTACTTTTTCTTCTTTCTAGGCTTGAGGTCTTTTAAAATTTCATCTTCTAAAGTTTTCATTTCTTCAGTAATTACTTTTTCAAAATCTTTTCCTGTTTTTTCATTCAAAAAAACAAAAAGTCTTTCTTCGTATGGAAATTCTGTAAATTTTTCCATAAATTCTGTGTGGTGCTCCTCAGGCAGGCTTCCAAGGATTAGATCCATTACTCTATGGTGCACCAGTTCATCAACCAGTTGCCAAAGCTCTTCTCTTTCTTCAATGTTTTGAGAAATAGCCTTAACATGGGCATCAACTCTGGTAAGAACAATTAAATGATCAAAAAATAATTTACTCATACTTTTAAAATATTCATGCCTGTACTCATTGTATTATATTCAACCGGACCCAGGGGAACCTTGTTTTCAGGATCATCTACAAAAAATATTATTACTGGTCCTTTTTTATATCTTGCTCCTCCCAAGTAGTTCATTACCTCAGGGCTTCCCCCAAAGCTTTTGCCGGTCCAGGCGGCAGGGCCCGAGTCTGCAATATCTGCAACAACTGCATTTCCATTATCAGTGTTTACTATTAAAACTTTTCTATGCTTGTACCACTCGCGAAGATATGGAAGTCTCGCTTTCCAGTCTGGAAGATATAAAGTTTGCACAACTGCATACCATTTTTCTTCTTCAACAATATCAGAAGTCATTTTATCTTTTGAAGGAGCAAAATAACCCCAAGCCCCAAGACCAGGTGCCATTCCCTCATCTCCAGCTTTAACTTTAGGGTGGGTTGCTATGGTATCTCCCGGATAACGTCTTAGGTGCTGCTCTGCACCAATTAAGCCGTATGTGGTATTCAGGTGTTCACCTTCAAGGCTTGCTTTAGCCTTTACTCCAATATTTTCACTAAAAATCTGCTCAATATGCTTTTCTTCTTCTCTGGTAAGTGGCCTCGTTCTTTTGGGAAGAGTATCTCTTAGTGAGCTAATTAGATTCTCCTGGCTATTTTCAATTGGAGTTGAGCTCTCTCCTAAAGTTTTTAAATTTTGAACAATCTCAATTGGAGTAATTTGCGCTGGCATTGTAGGAGAATTTAAAATAAGTGCTCCTGTCAAAGCTCCTGCTCCCATTAATTTTGCTGAGTGTTCTCTTAATTTTTGAAGAGTTAGATTTTTTTTCTTGAGTACGTCAGCCGCTCTAGGATATTTTTTTAAAAATTTGTCACTAATTTCAAAATTTTTAAGCTTTAGCTTGTTTCTAAAAATCTCGTGGTATGTTTGGGTAGGTTGTATTCCACTCATATAACTTTTTTTATTCGCTTTAAGCTTTCTTCTTTTCCTAAAATCATTATAGATTCATTTATGGGCGGGGTGAACTTTGATCCTGTTATTGCAATTCTTAGGTCCATAAAAAAGTCACCTGTTTTAAATTCTTTTTCCTTTACAACTTCCATTAAATCCTTACCAGATTCAGTTGCAGCCATTGCTGCTGTTAAGTGTTCCTTGTATTTTTTTCCAAAAAGCTTCTTGTCTACTTTAGGCTGTGTAAAGAAAAATCCAGCAAAAGGTTCAAAATCGGATAGTTTCTTAATTCTGTCTTTAACAATTGGAGCGATTTTCTTGAGTAAGCCGTTTTCATATTTTTCTTTGTGAAAGTCTGATAGTTTTTTTACAAACTCCTCATCAGATAAATTTCTTAAGTACTCGCCATTTATCCAGTCAAGCTTTACCACATCAAACTTTGGTCCAGCTTTTCTGACTCTATCCATGTCAAAGTTTTTTACAAAATCAGAAAGGTTAAATATCTCTTTGCCTTCTGGGTGCGACCAGCCCTGCAGGCACATAAAGTTAACCAAAGCTTCCGGTAGGTAACCTTGATCTCTAAACACTCTAAGATCAACAGTGTCCCGTCTTTTGCTTAGCTTTTTTCCAGTTTCATTGTTTCTGAGTGTTGGCAAATGCCCATAAATTGGGGGAGTAACGCCAAAAGCATCATATAGGGCTAAGTGCTTAGGGGTATTTGAAATATGATCCTCGCCCCTTATTACATGGGTTATGTCCATAGAAATATCGTCGACTACAACACCAAAATGGTAAGTTGGAAATCCATCAGACTTGAGAATTACAAAATCTGTTATCTCACCCCCGGGGAAAGAAACCTCTCCGCGAACCAAATCCTTCCAGGACATATCTTTACCAGTGTTTTTAAACCGGAGAGCCCCGTCCTCTTCATAGGCCAAGCCTTTATCTAAAAGTTCTTTGGCTCTTTTTTTGTAAAGATCGAGCCTTTCGGACTGCTTATATGGACCATATTTACCTCCAACATCCGGACCCTCGTCCCAGGAAAGACCCAGCCAGGCAAGCCCTTTATAAATTGCTTCTTCTGCTCCTTTAATTTCTCTTTTTACATCTGTATCCTCGAGCCTTAAGACAAAAATTCCTTTTTCTTTTTTTGCAAAAGCGTAATTAAACAAAGCAATATATCCCGTTCCAACATGCGCAAAACCAGTAGGTGATGGAGCTATTCTTACCCTGACCATGATTGTATTATACTACGTATAATTTCGGTATGTTTCCGTAAATATCCGACACTATCTTTCTAGTGGCGGTCTCATACCAAGACTTATATGTGGTCTGTGGTAGTGATACCTCTCTAGGTAGTTTATCACCCTATTGTTCATTTCACCCACC
>Ga0210377_10002615_pt1 | contig 15697 bp, 13 predicted proteins | sample PLM4_65_b1redo_FD_155480 | JGI IMG/M metagenome (GOLD analysis project Ga0210377, IMG submission 155480) | Groundwater sediment microbial communities from an aquifer in East River, Colorado, USA - PLM4_65_b1 redo | ecosystem: Environmental > Terrestrial > Soil > Riparian zone | place: USA: East... | reverse complement strand
ACCGAGAGGGAAGATCAGTTCGGCAGGTGGATACCCAATGGGATGTTCCAAATCATCCGGATCATCCACGACCAGCACGTTATATTCCTTGCCTTCGATAAATTCCTCCATGCGCGCCGCACCGAACTCCGCACAGACCCGTTCCACCTGCGCTCGTAATTGCTCCGGCAATGTCACTTTTGACTCTTTGAACATACCCGTGCTGCCATAGCTCTTCGGGTGCTTGACCATGATCGGGAAGCGCAGGTTCTTCACCAATCGTTCTGCTTCCTCCACCGATGTGACCTGATAGCCTTTCGCAAAACCCACGCCATTCGCATCTGCCCGGGCTTGCATCTCTTCGCGTGTCGGGTCGAAGAATCGTGAAGGCGCACCGGTAAACGGCAGGTTCAGTTCTTCGAGCGCCTTCACTACATCGATGCCCTGATAGCTTTGCTCCTCCGTGCCGTCGAGCTCATACCCTTCACAAAGGTTCAAATAGAGATCGAATTCCCTGCGGGCATCCAGCGCGCGCAGAACATCGATAACCGGGTCGGTCATTGTCACCACTTCAAAGTCAAAGCCTTCCAAAAAAGGAGCCGGGTCGAAATCTTCGATCACTTCATCTGTCAAAACGCAAATGCGCATGCTTCACCTCAGAGTATTGGTTTTCAAAACATTATGACATGATTTGTAAATCTGAATCACATTTATTAAGATTTACTTCACTTCTACGCCCGCCAAACCGAAATCGCTTCATGGTCGCAAGTTTTACCAGGCAAAGCCTGATCGCCTCTGGTCTCATCAAAGTCGCTTGACGAGTCCGGGATGATGTGGCGTAGTTTTAACGCGAATTCCGCAAACGGGGCGAAGTATGCGAAACCCAAAAGAAATTCGCGCCATTCGCGTTGAGAGTTTCTCGACTGTGAGAAAGCCATACTTGATCACTATGGTCTTTGCAAAGTCCGTTGACAGACTTTTGATTTTGTGGTGCAGTCTTAACGCGAAAGGCGCAAAGGAAGCGAATGTTCGCGAAAAATAAAAATTTCGCGTGTTTCGCTCTTTGTAGCGGACTTCGCGTTAAAAAATTCCGACTTTGCAAAAGCCATGACTTGATCACAATACGCCCTTGACGCAATGTTCTTTCTTTGCTACAATAATTTAGGTTAGCCTAAATTTTACTTTTATCGAGACAAACATTTATGGAAACAACTGCCTTTCGCATTACCGGTCTTATCGCCATCATTGGCGCCATTCTCTATGCCATTGGGGATGTACTTTTGCTGGCAAGCAAAGCCTCATTGGAAGATTATCCAAAACTCAAACCATACGCCAAGTTACTATCCGATGCTGAAAAGATGGTCGTGCTCTCCCCCAATCGTTTGATGTGGGGCGCATTGATCGGCGTCTTTAGTACACCATTGGTGATTCTCGGCTTCTGGCAGGTATATCAAGGCTTGGGTGGTGGGAACGCTCCGGTTGTGCTGGCAACATTCGGCTTGTTCGGAATCGCCTCCGTCATCGGCGCGTTCGTCCACGGAAGTTTCTATTACATGGGTGAATATATCCAGGCGCTGAATAAAGTGGATGATCACTCGCAAGTCATCATCGCAGATATGATCGCGCGTCACCGCAAGGTCATGATCATCACCTATGGTCCATTGCTGGTCTTCATCATCATCGCCTCCATTCTATTTTCGGTTTTGGTTGCATCAGGCAGAACCATGTTCCCGGTATGGATGGCAGCGATCAACCCCGTCACCATGACCATCGCCTGGATGCTCGTCAAACGCATCCTGCCACAATTTGTCCGTGATTGGACCGAAGGTGCAGGCTTCAACATCGCCTACCTGATCTTCTTTACCTGCACGACCATCACTCTCTGGAATCAATAATGGAACAGACTCTCACCATCTCCATTCAGGATTATCTGAAACATATTTATGAGCTAACCGAGAACGGTGAAAGCGCCAGCACGAACGCGCTCGCCAAAAAGCTCAACATCAGCGCGCCCTCGGTCACAGGCATGGTGCAAAAGCTCGCCTCCGCAAAACCGGCGTTGGTGGAGTATCAAAAACACCAGGGCGTGACGCTGACCAAAGAGGGCAGAAAAGCTGCCTTGGAAGTGATCCGGCATCATCGCCTGCTTGAGGCATGGTTGGTGCAGACGCTTGGCTACTCGTGGGATGAGGTCCATGAGGAGGCGGAGCGGCTAGAGCATGTCATCTCGGAGGACTTTGAGAGGCGCATCGCTGCCGCCATGGGAAATCCGCTGCGTGACCCCCATGGAGAGTTGATCCCGACTGCCGATCTTAAGATGCCATTGGACGATTCGACTCCGCTCTCTGCGCTGCGCCCCAATCAGACCGGCACTGTCCAACGCGTGAAAGCCGCAGACACGGAATTGCTCCGTTATCTCGATGAGCTTGGGCTTGTCCCCGGCGCGCAGATCGAAGTCAAGGAATATTCGCAGTTCGATCACAACCTGACCGTGAAAGTCGTCGGACGCAAGACATCTGTACTTGGGTTGAACATTACCAGCAAAATATTTGTTGATGAAGACTGATTGGCGTCATTGCGAGGAGGCTCGCGCTGAGCGGAGTGAGCCGATAGGCGAACGAAGACGAAGCGTAGCCGACGACACTTGCATCTGCATGCAAGTGCAGGTGAGCAATCTCCTGTCGAGTTGGAGATTCTTCGTGGCGCCACTCAGAATGACATAGCAAGGTAAACAATGGAAACAGAAACCATCCTTAGAATTTTATTGCCACTCTTAATTATAGCCTTCGCCGCGCATCGTGGATACTACGTCAAAAACCATAGCAAGCCTGAAGATGCCACGTTGAAAAAACGAGAAGAAGGACTCGTCTCGAAGATCGCTGGATTGTTGGGCATGATCGGGTTTCTCTCCGTGCTCGCGTTTGCCATCAACCCGAGCTGGCTTGGCTTTGCTGATCTACCCTTCCCCGTCTGGTTGAGATGGCTTGGTGTGGGAATTGCTCTCACTGGCTTCGCTCTGCTGCAATGGGCACAGAGCACGCTTGGGAAAAGCTGGAGCGACACGCCGCGCATGATGAAAGAGCAGACGCTCATCACCAGCGGACCCTATCGCACGGTGCGACATCCCATTTACACGGCTTTTATTCTGATCCTCGGTTCGACCCTTTTCATCTCATCGAACTGGCTGATCGGACTGTGCTGGGCAGGGATGACTATCCTGGAAGTCGTATCACGGATCGGATTTGAAGAAGCGCTGATGCTCGAATACTTCGGCAATCAATATCGTGAGTACATGAAAAAGACGGGAAGGCTGCTCCCGAAGGTATAGATTTCGTCATTGCGAGGGCGGAGCCCGAAGCAATCTCCTCATAAGGGAGTATAGAGATTGCTCACCTGCACTTGCGTCAGGTGCAAGTGTCGTCGGGAAGTGACGTGAAGCGTCCTCGCAATGACATGAAAATAAATTAGAGGTAAACAATGAACGAAAACATTTTCCGTATTCTTGCCGCCGTGATCTTGTTCACCAGCGTAGGCATCTCGGTCTACTACCGCCGCAAGGCAGATAGAGACTCCGGCGAAAAGATCTCCCGCAACGTAGATGGTAACGCCATGATGACCGCCATCCAACTTTTTGGATTGGCTCTCTGGTTCAGCCCGCTGGTGTATCTGCTCAACCCGCTATGGATGACCTGGTCAAAGATCGGGCTTCCCGACTCAGTCCGATGGTTTGGTGTAGGGCTCGGCATCCTCTGCGTGATGGGAATTTACTGGCTGTTTAGCAGCATCGGCACGGGCATCACGCCTACCAGCGCTACGCGTAAAGAACATACCCTCGTCACCAGCGGACCGTATCGCTGGGTGCGGCACCCACTGTACACGGTTGGGTCGTCCCTCTTCGTGGCATTTGGCATGATGGCGGATAACTGGTTCGTCGCGGCGCTTGGCATTCTCGCCTTTATTGCCATGGCGATCCGCACACCCAAAGAAGAAGCCAATCTCATCGAAAAATTCGGTGATGAGTATCGCGACTATATGAAACATACCGGCAGGTTCCTGCCGAAATTATTGTAGAGGATATTCAATGAAGAAACAAATCTTAATATCGTTCATCGCAGTGTTTATCGTATCGGCATATGCCATTATGCGGATCGGTTCAACTGGAGCGGCGCCAGCGAGCGAAGTCAGTTATGCAAGGGATGTGCGTCCCATCCTGGAAAGCCGCTGTGCGAGCTGCCATATGGGCGAGTTCGTCAGCGAAGGCTTGGATATGAACACCTATGAATCCCTGATGGAGGGCTCGCAGAATGGACCGGTCATCATCCCTGGTGACGCAAAGCATAGCCTGTTAGTTAAAAAAGTGACCGAGGGCAAAATGCCCAAACGCGGACCCAAACTCACACCCGCCCAGATCGAGATCATTACGGATTGGATCAATGCTGGCGCACGGAATAATTAAGATCTATCCGGAAAATAAAGTTTCTTCGCGTTGACATCGTGCCCGCAGGGTAGCGGAGCGTAGCGCAGTCGAAACGCTATACTTTTCATAACTGCCAGTCCTTCGACTACGGGACTGCAACGAGTACGCAGTCCCTCCGCTCACATCGTCCCGACACTTGCACCGAGCGCAAGTACGGTGTGTCCTTCGGGAGGACGAAGTTCGCGCTGACATCGTACCCGAAGGGTAGCGGAGAGCGGGTGTTTGTTCCCGCTCGCAGTCGAGCCGCAGGTACGCAAAGTGACTAACTAAATCAAACGTCCCGCAGGTTCTCGGTTTCTAACCTGCCTTATCAGCTAAACCTGCGGGACGGTATTTCCAAATAATGGAGACGGTATGAATAATAAAATTTCAAGAAGAGATTTCCTCAAAATGGGCGGACTCGCCGCAGCATTGGGTACCACGGGCGTTGTAGCGATCAATCAGACCAGCCCTCACAAGGATCGTAATCACTCCATAGCTACGCCGTCTCACGCCATGCAGCAAGGCGATCACGGCGACCTGCCCGGCACCGTCGGTGAAGTGGACCATGAAGCCAACGGCTTCAACCCCACCGACATTCTGACAGACTTTGATTACGGTGAAGTTTCCACACTGCCCAACGGACAGACCTTGAGGGAATATAACATCGTCGCGATCAACAAGAACATCGAAGTCGTGCCCGGTATTGAATTCCCCGCATGGACCTATAACGGACGAATTCCCGGTCCCACACTGCGCTGCACCGAGGGCGACCGCATCCGCATACACTTTGCCAACGGCAGTAACCACCCACACTCGATGCACTTTCACGGTATCCACTCCGGCGAGATGGATGGCGTACCCGGCACGGGACCCGGCGGCTTCGTCGAACCGGGAGGCAGCTTCACGTACGAGTTTGACGCGGAGCCTTTCGGTCTGCATCTCTATCATTGTCACGTCTTTCCGCTCGCCCGTCACATCGCAAAGGGACTCTACGGCGCGTTCATCATCGACCCCAAGGAAGGGCGTCCGGCGGTGGACCGCGAAATGGTGATGGTCATGCATGGCATCGATATTGACTTCGATGACGGCAACGATTTTTACGCCGTCAATGGCATCCCGTTCCATTATCAAAATCATCCGATACAGATCAAGACCGGTGAAACGGTCCGCATCTACCTCGTCAATATTTTGGAGTTTGATTTTGTCAACTCCTTCCACTTGCACGCAAATTTTTTCAACTACTACCCCACCGGCACGAGTCTGACTCCCAGCGAATATACCGACACCGTCATTCAGGGGCAGGCACAGCGCGGTATTTTGGAATTCAGCTATAAACATCCCGGCATGTACATGTTCCATGCGCACGTGACGGAATTCGCAGAACTTGGCTGGAACGGCATGTTCGAAGTAACGGCGAGGAGGTGACGTCATGACTCAATCCACTCCTCAACTGACGAAGAAACGCTTCAGCTTTCAAAGCCTTATCTTGCTCCTGATCCCGATCATTCTCCTCGCTGGAGTGATCGCGCTCTTCCTCACCACCGGCGGAGGGCTCGACCTGGACTCTGCCGCGCCCGTGGAAAACCTGGACATCGAACGCTACACCCTCGAACCCAACAAGATCACACTTCACGTCCGCAATACGGGACCGAGTCAGATCACCATCGCCTCGGTCATCATCAACGACGCGGTGATGCCGTTCACCGTCAGCCCGGGTTCGGATGTGCCGCGTCTCGCTCAGGCGGATATTCACGTGAACTACTCGTGGACGCAGGGTGAAGCCTATGGCGTCCGAGTCTTCACCAGCAACGCCATTCCCTTCGACGTGGCAATTCCCGTCGCGTTTGAAACGCCCCAGCCCAGCGGCAAAACCTTCTGGAGCTTTACCCTGATCGGTTTGTACGTGGGCGTCATCCCGGTGCTGTTGGGCATCTTCTGGTTCCCTGCGCTGCGCCAACTCGGTCGCCGCACCATGACCTTCCTGATGGCGGCAACGATTGGCTTGCTCATCTTCCTGGGTTTGGATACGATTTCGGAGGCGCTGGAATTTGCAAGTGAAATCCCTTCCGCATTTCAAGGCATCGGTTTGATCGGCATCGGCGCGGTCACCACCTTTATGATCCTCGAAGCCATTTCCAGACAACAAGTCAATGCCAGCGGTGACGAATCACAGCGACGGCTGGCGGTAGCGTTTATCATTGCCGTTGGAATTGGTTTCCACAACCTGGGTGAAGGTCTCGCCATCGGAGCGGCGTATAACGTGGGCGAGATCGCACTGGGGACGTTCCTCGTGGTCGGCTTCATCATCCAAAATATCACAGAAGGCTTGGGCATCATCGCGCCGGTGCTACGTGACCGACCCAGCCTCGGCAGGCTGGCGGTCATGGGACTCATCGGCGGCGCGCCCGCCATCCTCGGCGCGTGGATCGGCGGCTACACTCCCTCTCCATTTCTGGCTGTCCTTTTCCTTGCCATCGGCGCGGGTGCGATCTTCCAGGTCATTTATGAGATCTCGAAACTTGTTCAAAAAGATGTCCAGCGCGAAGGCAATGCCATGTCTGGCGCCATCGTCAGCGGCGTGCTCTCCGGCATGTTATTGCTGTGGGTGACGGGCTTGCTCATCAAGTAAGCCACTTTGCCCGGCCCTCAGAGAGAGACGAGTAACATCCAATAAGTAACTTACCTTACTGCGCAATCATACAATCCCGAAGGGATGGCAGGATTGTAGGGCTTGAGCGAAGAATCTCCAAATCCCGAAGGGATGACATGATGCACCCGAAGAACTATGACACCCCTTCGGGGTTCGGGATCGTTACCATCGGCATATCTATAGTCATTCCACTCCTTCGGAGTTGCTGTGTAGCGTGAGAAAGTGATTTATATGATTGTTATGAAATAAGGAACTCTATGACAAATCAATCACAGGACCCTCAACGAAGAGTTTCATTATCAGAAGTCCATGAAACCATTCTAGTTCCTACCCGCGGATCAAAATGGAAGCGCTGGCTGGCGATCACCGGACCGGCGCTCATGGTCTCTGTTGGCTACATGGACCCGGGGAACTGGGCAACCGACCTGGCTGGCGGCAGCCGCTATAGTTATGCCCTCATTTGGGTACTCTTGATGTCCAACATGATGGCGATCCTGCTGCAGAGTCTGGCTGCCCGGCTGGGAATTGTCAGTCGCCGCGACCTTGCCCAGATCAATCATGAGGAATTCCACCCGGCGATCAACATTCCACTGTACGTGTTGGCGGAGATCGCCATCACTGCCTGCGACCTGGCGGAAGTATTGGGCTCCGCCATTGCCTTGCAACTGCTCTTCGGTCTGCCGCTCATCTACGGCGTGATCCTGACCGCGCTGGATACGTTGCTGCTCCTGTTGCTTTCCCATGCCGGCATCCGTAAACTGGAAAGCGTAGTACTGGCATTGGTGGGGACCATCGGTGTGGCATTTATTATCGAGACATTTCTTGGTCAACCCGATTGGGGTGGCATCGTGCGCGGATTCGTCCCTTCCCTGCCGGATGCAGCTGCGTTATACATCGCCATCGGCATCCTGGGCGCGACCGTGATGCCGCACAACCTGTACCTGCATTCCTCCCTCGTTCAGACGCGCAAGATCGGCAAAAAACCGGAGGATGTGCGCGATGCCATTCGTTGGAACAATATCGATTCAGCGGTGGCGTTGAACCTGGCTTTCTTTGTGAATGCAGGCATTCTCGTGATGGCAGCCGCCGTCTTTTTTCGGAATGGTTTTTTCGGAGTGGCTGAGATCCAGGACGCTCATCGTTTATTGGAACCAATCCTCGGGGCGTCTGTTGCGCCGCTGGCTTTCGCCATCGCCCTGCTGGCATCGGGACAAAGTTCCACGATCACAGGCACGCTGGCGGGGCAGATCGTCATGGAAGGGTACCTCAACCTGCGCATCCCGCCCTGGCTGAGACGTCTGGTCACCCGTCTTTTGGCAATCATCCCGGCGATCCTGGTCATCCTGTATTTCGGCGAGCACGCCACCAGCGCCATGTTGGTCCTAAGCCAGGTGATCCTCTCGCTGCAACTTCCCTTTGCGATCATTCCCTTGATCCATGCGGTATCCGACAAACAGCGCATGGGAGAGTTCACCATTCGCCCATGGATCCAGGGACTCGCCTGGCTGGTGGCTGGTGTGATCGTATCTCTCAATGTCAAGCTGATCATGGACCAGATCGCAGGCTGGCTCGAAGCGGCTGGAGACAAAGCATGGATCCTGGAAGTGACGGTCGTTCCTCTCACAGTTGCCATCGGCTTGCTGTTGGTCTATGTGACGCTGCATCCGTGGCTGCGTGAGCGCATCAAACAGATCGGCGCGCGAAGAAGGTCTGCTGGCATTCATCAGCAAGCCGTGGAATTGGATTCTGCAGCGTTGACACCACCTCCCGCCTACAAACGCGTGGCGGTTGCCCTTGATTTTTCCGGCAAGGACGAGAAGCTGCTGACGGAAACACTGCGCTTCATCGATAAGGCGCAGACACAGGTCACGCTCTTGCACGTGGTGGAAAGCCCCGTGGCGCGCACGTACGGCGCAGAAGCCGAGGACCTGGAGACGTTGAAAGATCGCGAGCATTTGGAACAGCTTGCTCAGAAGATGAAACAAGCCGGTGTGAACGCCGACTGGCGATTGAGCAGCGGTGACCCGGTGGCTGGGCTGGCAACCATGATCAACGAGTTCGGCGCAGAAATGGTGGTGGTCGGCAGCCACGGTCACAGCGGCGTCTCGGACCTGATCCACGGCACGGTGATCAGCAATCTGCGGCACCATATCAAGGCAAGTGTGGTGATCGTGCCGATGGGAACGTAGTTGATAGGAAGAAGCATGTCGTTGCGAGCCCGAGAGGGCGAAGCAACACCTGCACGTGCGCCAGGTGCAAGTGTCTCCCGCTAAACGGGATTAGCTCGTCGATGAGGATCAACCGTTTAAGAGGAGATTGCTTCGTCGTCGCTCCGCTCCTCCTCGCAACAACATGTTCCGTCGAGCACGTAATAAATGCGCCTTGTCGGGCATCTTGTACGGTACTTTTAGAGATACCCAGGTCAAGGAGCATGAGCATGTACACGCCAAAGGAATTGTACTGGAGGGATGAGATGACAACGGGCGTCGTGGAACTGGACGCCCAACATAAATATCTGATCGATACCTTCAATGATCTCGGTCATAGCATCGGCAGGGGTTATGACCCGCAGGATATCAACAAGGTCTTGAAGATGATGAAGTTTTACGTGGAGTGGCACTTCGGCAAGGAAGAAGAATGCATGGCGCGCTATCATTGTCCCGTTGCAAAGAAGAACAGCAAAGCCCATGCCGTATTTACCCAAAAGCTGCGCACCTACCAAAAGGAATTCGAACAATCCGGCGGCTCCCCTGAGCTTGCCGTCAAGATCCACCAGGAACTCGCCGACTGGATCTTCAATCACATCCTGGTCGTGGATACGCAACTATATCCGTTCAGTCAGTAATACGTTCTGGACTCCAAAGTCTCCTGACTTTGGAGTAACCAAAAAGCTCTTCCTTGAGGAAGAGCTTTTCTTTTTCCGCACTCTCGTCTACAGTCTTTCTCCAGAGCAGTGTTTCGCAAAGACTTGGGACTCCGGATGCCTATTTCGATATAGGACGTAACCGTCCGGCAATTTCCTTCACCAGGTCCAAATCCCCTTCGCCGCCGATGGACAGATACTGGTCACCCACCGCCGCGAACAGGAACAGCACCTGCTTCCCATCGGGAGTCTGGACAACAAACTGCTTCGCGGCAAGTCCCAGATCGAGCACAGGTTCTTCCTCTTCCAGGATGGTGAAACCAGACGCATCCCAGGCGGTTTTGCGGACTTCGACAAAGGCAGCCAGATCGTTCTTTGGCTCCCATTGATAGACCGTCACAGAGACGCGCGTCGCGCCTGCGGGCAACTCCGCCAACTCTGCGATCTCCGGCGTGGAGAGCAGCAGCGTCTGCGAACCACGGTCGCCGACCATGGATTCAGTTGCCGTCCAGTTGGCGGGATAATCGAGCGCAAAGCCAACCGTTTCGTCCACGTAGGTCTGCGATTCGAACGATGCCGCGGGAATCTTCCCTTCCGGCACGACGATCATTTCGGTGGCGGCGGGTTCGCTCCCCACAGGAATAATCGGCATCCCGCTGCTCTCCACACTCTCCGGCGCAGATGTGGCTTCGGGGGCAGGCGTCGGCTCGGGCGCCGAACAACTCGCCAGCCACAAGACCAACACTAATACAGCTAAAGCTATTCTCTTCATTCGTACCTCCAAGTTCCTTTCGTATTGGAATATGGACGATGAAGGCAGGAAAAGGGTTCCCGGTTGAAGGTAGACAGGTAAACAGGTAAACAAGAAAAGAGCGACGATGCAAACTCGTCGCTCTTTTCAAATGGATGGTCTGTTATTTTGTATTGCCCACTCTCATAAGGATGAGAGACCTTCGGTCAATTCTCGGCGGGGTCGACCCTTTACAGGGTGCTCCGCAAAAACCACCGCCGAGCAGAGTCATTGAAATTAACCGGTTGATATAAGATCACTTATCTTAACCAGTTCCGCTGCTTTTGGGAGTGGTGGTTTGTGCAGCGTGCGGGTACCCGCACGCTGCACAAAAAATTCGGACGCGAGACCTCCTGAGAGTAGAATGAGGTTACCCAACCAAAATTCTGCTACACAGGAGGTATGTTCATGCTATCGGAAATCGAGCGTTTCGTCAATTGGACTCGCAGGCGCAGTCCAGAAGCGCGGACCTGGAAGGACTATGGCTATGATCTGCGCTTTTTCGTCGAGGTGGTGGGGGATCGTCCACCGAACGAGATCAACTTCAAAGACATAGACCGTTTCGTTGCCATTCAAAGCGAGAAAGGATTCAAACCATCCACGATCAACCGTCGTTTGGCGTCGGTGATCTCACTATATGGGTTTCTCGCTGTGGAAGATGAGGAACTCATCTGTCCGGTCATCGTGCGGAGACACCATGTCAGAGAACACCAGAGACTGCCGCGTCCAGTGCAGGAAGACGACTTGAAGCGATTCTTTGCGGTCATCACAGATCCAAGAGATCGTGCTATGTTCCTGCTCATGCTGCGCTGTGGATTGCGCATCGCGGAAGTCGCCAGTTTGCTCCTGGTGGATCTATTCCTGGAAGAAGATTATCCGCGTTTAGTGGTGCGTGGCAAAGGTTCGAGGGAACGCGGCGTGTATTTGTCGCCGCAGGCAAAACACTGTTTGCAGGGATATCTGGCGGAACGTCCCACGGTGAAGAGCGAGTATGTCTTTCTCAGTTATCTCGAAGAAGGACTGTCCACCACCTCCATTCACAATCGGTTGTTGAAGTATCGTGAAGAATCAGGGGTGCAGATCACCGCTCATCGTTTGCGTCATTCCTTTGCCAATGACATGCTCAATGCGGATGCGCCCATCACCTCCATCCAGAAGCTCATGGGACATCGCTGGATCGAGAGCACACAGACCTATGTCATGGCGAACGACAGACAGGTGTGTGAGGACTATTATGCTGCCTGTGCCAAGCTGGAAGGATGGGTACTATCCCACAGGGGGACGATGTGAGTCCCTGGCACAAAGTAACAACGCTGGCAGAACGCTATGATCTCTCCCGCCATTACATGTGGGAGGAGAAGATGCCTGCCGATGCACCGCGTCCACTACCCACCAGCCATTGGTCCAAAGAAAACATCGCATTCCTCGAGCGCTATCGCGACTGGCTTCTCATTGGTGGCACCAGCGAGATGGTCACGAACAGCTACCACATCATGATGGCCGGTCATGTGTTCGGGCTCACGCTCAAGCCATACCATGAGCTCGATCCGGACCAGGACTTGAATTGCGCTTTGGAGTATGTACAAGCCAAAAGCCTCAGCCCTAATTGGATCAAGAATTGCCGGAATTCCTTGAATAAGTTCCGCCGGTTTCTGAGACTCGAACGCGGACTGGGCGAAGAGAGCAAACAGACGCCCTTCGACTCCGCCCGGGTCACCGAGGGTCTTCCTGCCTGGCTGGTGAGCGAACTGGATCGCTACCAGCATCTCATGCAGCGGAACTGGCGGGATGCACGCTTGGAATCCAACATCCGCCAATTTTGGTCCAGGAATCTCAGAATGTGGCGCTTCTTTGTGGAACAGAAAAAGGTATGGGAATTCAAAGACCTCAAACGCCAGCATTTGCTGGATTACGTGGATCACTGCCTGGGGAAAGGCTATGCCGTGACTGGCATAAACAACGACGTACGCAACCTGCATACCTTCCTGGTCTTTTTGCAGGAGGAAGGGTATAGCGTGCCGCACTCCCTGCTGAAGATCCCCAGCCTGAAGCAGCCCGATCCACTACCCAGATATCTCACCGATGAGCAGGTGAAGAAGCTGCGAGAGGAAGTGGAACGAAGGGTGCAGGAGGTCCATGTAGTGAGCTACAGAAGGCTGGCATTACTCACCCGCGCTGCCTTCTATTTGCTCTGGCAAGGCGGCATGAGACTGAGCGAAGTGGAGGAATTGCGCCTGGAAGACCTGGATTTCGCCCAAAAACGCCTTTCCGTGCGAAATGGCAAGGGTAAACAAGATCGTACGGTATATCTCACCGAGACCACCATTCATGCCTTGCAGGCGTTTCTGGCGGTCCGGGGAGAAGGCAGCGGCGATCATGTCTTCCTGTACCGCAATGCGCCTTTGAAGAGGGATCTCATCCGCAACCAGTTGAAGATCGCCGGGGAGCAGGTGGGTGTGAAGGTCTATCCCCACCGATTAAGGCACACCTGCGCAACGCAGCTGCTCAATGCGGGCTGCCGGGTGACCTCTATTCAGCGTTTTCTCGGACATAAGGATCTTGCCAGCACGATGGTCTATGCCCGCGCGCATGACCAGACCGTGGCAGAAGATTACTTCGCCGCCATGCAGCGAGTCGAACAGCGATTGCAAATTGGGGAAGAGAAAAAAGAGTATGAAGTTGTTAACGTGCAGGAACCAGAAAAAATCATTCAACTCATCGAGCGATTGGAATTACCTGAACTGTGCCTCCAAGAACGGCTAAACATCACGCTCCAACTACGAGACTTGTTTGGAACCGTACAAGAATCCATCCCAACGATGGTCTTGGCATAGCGGCGATCGCGCTTGCCTCTCGAACCTTAACAATCTAGAGTACAATGCCTCTACTCGTGGGAGGATAGGGCAACGCAGGAGTGCGACCCGAGCGCCCACGGGTTCCGTTGCAGGGCAGAGATGTGCGCAAGCACGCTCTGCTCTTTTGCATCTCTGCCACTGCAACGGACAGAAAGCGATAAACTCAAGCCTCGGCAGGTCGAAGACTAACGCCGAGCAAAGCTAACCCTTAGTGCTATTACTGCATTTTTTGTAATGCTATTTGTGCCAATTTAATTAATTCGTCAAGACCAATATTGTAAATAACAATAGTATGGAACTCATAATAAATATCATTATTCAAGATATGAATGTCTAATGTACCTCCTTCGCTCATATATGCTTGGTCTCCCAAATTATCTATATCTTCAACTTTAATTAGGCCAGTATTTTTTTCGAAGCGCAGTTGCCCAAATTTCGCCAGTTCATAATCCTCTGTGGCAGTGTCGACACCTAACCTTTGTGAGAATCGATCTCCCCTTATCGTTGTATCAGTAGCGGCATACACTTGCAAAACGACATCATCCTTATTGATTACAGAAATATATTTGCAGCCGGTCCTGCCAGGTGCATCAACACCTTCACTGGCGACCTTATAACCTACAATAGTTTCAACTTCTTCTGGGGTGAGGAGCAAACACGCATCAATTACGCCATTAATCAACCGGAGTGGTTCTGGCGTTGCGGGTGGTGCTACTGTAGGCGTCGAACTTGGTACAACCTTGACACTACAACTTGCACAAACCGTCATACAGAGAATCGCAAATAGGATTATTGATCTATACGTCATTGGGTGTATCCTAATCATATTTCCTTTGTCAGGTCCGTGAATTCGCCACCGTTCCTGCGTGGTATTGGCGTGGATCCAAAAGGAGGTTGACGTGGAGTAGTCTTGAACTGCGGAATAATGCCAGGACCTCCCGAATTAGCACCTCCCATTCCAACGCCCTCCTTGCTTCCTAATGTTGCATCACCTCCTACGAAACCGCCGCCGAGAATTTCAGGATATTCATCCATGTAATGATTATGAAGCCATTGAGGTGTATTAACAGATGCTAGATGTTTATACGATGCCGCAGTTCTAATATCAGCATTCAATACATTAAGGGTTGTTTTATTTACATTTTGGCGGTATTTTTCAATAGACAAGCTTACCTCATGCAGGACTGCATAATAAGTTGCCCACGCTACTTGCCCCCGCGGATTCTTTTTAAGCTTTTCATCTTGAGTAAAGTATTTATGAATTTGTGCTGAATCGGCGCCACGGCCACAATCACCTTCATCGCCAAATTCACATGACTGAACATGTCCGGTGGGGTCATTATACCGAATAGGATTGTTGAGCACGTACGCATAGCGATTCAGGGATTGAGGGTTTTTGATGTCAGGTATAATGGTGTCTGGCTGGGTAAACTGGTTAAGATAAGGCGAATAAAACCGCGCCTTATAGTCCATCAATCCAGTGCCGGGTAGATCACGTTGTCCAGTGTAGGTGAAATCGGTTTGTGAAATGCGGAAATCTGAGGCGGGCAAATCAGTACGCACACCACCAAAGGGCAGGTAGCGCTGCTGTTCCACATCCAATTCAGTACCTGGATCGTTACCGTCAGGGCTTACCACTGCCGTTACAGAACCAAGATGATCGGTCAACAGGTATTGTACTCCTGAGCTATCCTTCATGGCAACTGTCATGCCTGCGATGGCGTAGTAGGACTTCGTGCCGGTCTCTGTGAAGGTCGAGCCATTCAGCGAACCTGTCACTTCAAACGAGCCGCCCATGTAATAGGCAGTGAACGAATCAGGATCGGTTTCCAGCCCGGTAAAGTGGGCGGTGCTCACACGCACACCGTCGCCATCGTAAGTATAGGTCCATGACTCACTAGCGGTGCCTGAACAACCTCCCGTCATCTTGTGGATGGCAGAAATGCGGTTTTCGGCATTGTAATCCTGTTTGAAGGTATCGCCATTTTCCGTCCGGCAGGTCATATTGCCGTTTTTATCATACTCATAACTGTTCGTATTGCCGCCTTCGATCTGCATGGAGGTGACCGCATGAGGCTGGGGATAGGATGCGCCGTCGATC
>Ga0210377_10002614_pt1 | contig 15698 bp, 11 predicted proteins | sample PLM4_65_b1redo_FD_155480 | JGI IMG/M metagenome (GOLD analysis project Ga0210377, IMG submission 155480) | Groundwater sediment microbial communities from an aquifer in East River, Colorado, USA - PLM4_65_b1 redo | ecosystem: Environmental > Terrestrial > Soil > Riparian zone | place: USA: East... | reverse complement strand
TCCTCGTATCTATTGATCGCACTTGCATGGCTTCTTGCAGGATGTGGAACAACGACTCCCGCGCCGACCGAACCTGCTGCCGTTATATCAACTGCGACCCCAACCCCAACCGTACTCCCCACCCCCACCCAGATCCCAACCCCGGTACCGGGGGTATTGTACGTGGATCCATCGCAATCCCTTGGCACCATCAGCCCTCTGATCTACGGCTCGAACTATGGACCGTGGCTCGTTGTCTCGTTGGATATGCTGCCTGCCGCCTATGATTCAGGCGTCACCATTTTGCGCTTCCCCGCCGGCTCATGGGGGGATCACAATGATGTGAGATCCTACCAGATAGATCAATTCATGGATTTTGCCAACAAGGTTGGAGCAACTGCCATCTTCACCGTCCGTCTGCTGGGTGGAACTCCTGAACAAGCTGCGGAAATGGTGCGTTATACCAACATCGAAAAAAAATACAACGTTATATACTGGTCCATTGGGAACGAACCAACACTGTACAACAGCGAAGTCAAAATTTTTGGAGAAACATACGATGTGAATCGATTTAATCAGGAATGGCGCACATTTGCTGAAGCAATGAAAAAAGTGGACCCAACCATAAAACTCGTTGGTCCCGAGATCAACCAGTTCAGTTTTGATGTTTCCCCCGGCGCGACAACAAATTTTGGTCAACGGGATGAAGAGTGGCTTGTTGAATTCCTGAAGGCAAATGGCGATATGGTGGATATTGTTTCCTTTCACAGGTATCCCTTCCCTGCCTCGAAAACATCCGGTGCTCCATCAATGGATGAACTGAGATTAAATTCACGGGAATGGGACAAGATCATCATCCATGCGCGTGAGTTGATCCATCAACACACAAGACGCGACCTGCCCATTGCGGTGACAGAGTTCAACTCTGCCTACGATAAATCCGTTAGCGGTGAGACAACGCCAGATTCACACGCCAGCGCCATTTGGATGGCGGATGTATTGGGTCGCATGATCAAGAATGGAGTGTTCATGGCGAATGAGTGGGCACTCACAGCCAAAGGCGGCTACGGCGGGCTGGGACTCATCGGTCAAAGTGATGTATTTCCGAGTTATTCTGTGTATCAATTGTATCGAAGGTTTGGCAGTGATCTGGTGTATTCCTCATCAGACTATCCAGATGTTTCAATCTACGCCGCTAAACGTGAAAATGGGTTACTAACTGTTATCATCATCAATACGTCGCTTGAGGAGAAGACAAAAGCCATTCGGATCGGCGACCAGACCCAGTTCCAGGTCGAAGCGTGGTTGTTCGATCCTTCACATAAAGCAGAGAACGCTGGAATGGTGGAAATATCAGGTAACGTTACCTTGTCACCGCAATCGGTAACCTTGTTTATCCTCCAAAAATGAAATCACACTGTTAATATCTCATTAACGGATTTTTTAAGACAAGCGTTGCTTGACTCTGGGGAGGTGATGTGAAATAATGTAAACGGTTACTGTAAACGGTTACAGACCAAAATTATGACTCGGCGTTCATCTTCCGTCACGATTCGTGATGTGGCACGGCAGGCAGGCGTCTCCGTTGCCACAGTGAGCCGTTATATCAATCAAAACGCACCTGTTTCCCCTGAGGTTGCGGAGCGATTGGATAAGGTCATGATTGAGTTAAGGTACGTCCCCCACGCGGCAGCCCGTCATTTGGCGTCCAGAAAGACCCGGGTGGTGGGTCTCCTGCTCAACAACCTGCATAATGACTTCTTCGTTCCCCTTTTGAACGGTGTCGAAGCCGTCATCCGTAAAAAGGGCTATAACCTGATCGTCGCCACCTACCACGCCAACAGTCGCAACCAGATGAATCCACCAATTGGTCCACACAACACAGATGGATTGCTGGTTTTTTCAGACGGGTTGTTCGATGAGGATCTGGCAAACCTGAATGCAAGCGGTTTCCCCATGGTTTTGGTTCACCGAACCCCTCCCCCTTCCCTGTCCATCCCCAGCGTCACCGTAGAAAACATGGAAATCACTCACAAGCTGGTGGAGCATCTTATTCAGGTGCATGGGAAAAGGCGGATCATGTTCCTGCGGGGTCCCGTACACCAGGAGGATTCGATCAAGCGGGAAATGGGATACAAATCGGCTTTGCAGGCAAACGGGATCCCTTTTGATGAAAACCTAGTACTTAATGGAGATTTCGAGCGCGACATCGCTTATCAGGTCATGGATCATTTCCTTGGCAACGGCAAGCGGGCCGCGTTCGATGCTGTTTTTACAGGTGATGATGATGCTGCGATTGGAGTCCTGAAGGCATTACACCAGCATGGGCTAAGGGTACCTGAGGATGTTGCAGTAATCGGTTTTGACGATCTTGGGTTTGCGCCTTTTCTGAACCCGCCGCTGACAACGGTGCGTGCCCCAACGGAATCGGTGGGACGGATCGCCGCAGAAAGATTGTTTGGTCTTTTGGAAAATCAAACATCTGACGAAGTGGTCATACTCCCCACCGAGATCATTTTCCGGCGCTCATGTGGCTGTCAATAATGAGCAATATATCATTGTAAAGGAGGTGAGAGCCTTCACAAATAGTAACGAATGTATTTCAAAAATCGTATCCAAATTCCTAGTATGAGGAGAAAACTCACCATGAAGAAACTATTGTATGTTCTGTCCCTGTTGATCGTCGCAACGATGGTCCTCACGGCATGCGGTCCTGCTGCTACTGAAGCTCCCGCCGCTACTGACGCTCCTGCGGCTACTGACGCTCCCGCTGCAACCGAAGCTCCCGCGACTGAAAAAGTTCAGATCCGCTGGTATATTGGTCTGGGCACCGGTGCCAATAACGAGCAGGTTCCCGTTGAGCAGGAAGTTGTAGACGATTTCAATGCAAGCCATCCGAACATTGAATTGGTGATGGAAGTTGTCACCAACGAAGCTGCCCGCGACACCCTTGCCACCGAAATCGCTTCTGGTAATGGCCCTGATGTCATCGGCCCTGTAGGTTGGGGTGGTTCCAACTCCTTCTACGGCCAGTGGCTTGACATGGCTCCCTACATTGAGCAATCCGGCTTTGACACCAGTGTCTTCGATCCTGCTCTGGTTGATTTCTACCAGACTGAAGAAGGCCAGGTTGGTCTGCCTTTCGCCGTTTTCCCCGCCGCTGTGTACTACCAGCCCGCCATGTTCGATGAAGCTGGTCTTACCTACCCGCCCCAGACCTATGGTGAAAAGTACGTTCTGGATGGCAATGAAGTGGACTGGAACTACGAAACTCTTGCCGAAGTTGCCAAGCGCCTGACCGTTGATGTGAATGGCAATAACGCCTCATCAGCTGATTTCGACCGCAACCAGATCGTTCAGGTTGGTTTCGGCTTCCAGTGGCAGACAGACCTTTATTACGTCCCCTCCTACATCGCTGGCGCCACCACGGTTTACAGCGGCGCTGAGAAGGGCAGCTACCAGGCTACCCTGCCCGATAGCTGGAAGGAAGCATTGCAGTGGTACTACGATGGCATGTGGGGTGAACAGCCCTTTATGGCCACCGGCCCGCTATCTGCTGCTCCCGAATTCGGCAATGGCAACCTCTTCAACATGGGCAAGTCTGCCATGGGCATCAGCCCGCTTTGGTACACCTGCTGCATGGGTGACTTTGTAAAAGCTGGACTCGAATTCCAGGCTGGCATTCTGCCGATCGGTTCGAATGGCAAAGTCAATGGCCGCGTCGATGCTGACACCATCCGTATCTGGAAGGGCACCAAGCACCCGGCGGAAGCCTTTGAAGTGGTTTCCTACCTGTACACCATTGGCGCCGATAAGCTGCTGCCACTCTATGGTGGCATGCCCGCAATCGCTGACAAGATGGATCCGTTCTTCGCTGCCAAGTCCGAACAATATCCGTTCGTGACTCCCGAAAGCTGGGATGTTTTCAAAGCTGGCTTGAGCTATCCGGATGCCCCGAGCGCCGAGCAATTCCAGCCCAACTGGAACGAAGCCTGGACCCGCCAGAAAGCATTTGGCGATTTGTTGACCAACACTCCGCCCGATCAGATCGATTTCGATGCTGAATGGCAGAAGTTGATCGACGATGTCAATGTGATCTATAACAAGTAAACCTAAGTGATATACTCTGGGCGGACCGGTCCTTCAACAACTGACTGGTCCGCCCAACTCACATTTGCATGGTCAGCATTGTAAGTTCGTGAATATGCCACCTGATTTTCACTCCGGCAATAATTGATAATCACCTCATCATTCGCTCGGTGGCCGCTTGCACTGATAAAAATTTTTGAGAAGGGAGCGCCAAATGTTTGAGCAATTAAGCAATATCCGAAACGCAATCCCGGCATGGAGGTCATTTCGCAACCTGCCTCCTCTTGCACGTCACGAAATGAAACAAGGATTACTTTTTCTCGCCCCCTGGCTCTTTGGATTTCTCGTCTTCACGTTTCTTCCAATGCTTGCCTCACTATTGTTCAGCTTCACAGACATAAAACTTACCGATAATATTTTGCAAATGCCTAATTTTATCGGTTTTGGTAACTGGACGCAGTTATTCAAGGACCCGCAGGTTTGGGAAATAAAAAGCAGTACGCTGGGATCCTTGTGGATTACGCTTAAGTTCGGATTGATTGCGCTCCCGGTGGGAATTTTTGTTCCTCTGGGGCTGGCAGTCCTGATGAACAACAAGCGCCTTGTTGCTCCCATGTTTTTCCGAAGCATGTTCTACATGCCCTATATCATTCCATTTGTGGCAGCCATCTTTCTTTGGGGCGGCATGTTAAACCCTGAAACCGGCTGGATCAACCGCACATTGATGGCATTCGGTATGCCCAAGGAGAACGTGCCAACCTGGGCAAACGATGTCCAATGGGTCTACCCCACTTACGTCATCATGGGCATTTGGGGGATTGGCAATGCCATGTTAATCATGTTGGCAGGATTACAAGGAGTGCCCACGGAACTTTATGACGCAGCCAGGGTGGATGGCGCCAACCCCTGGCAAACCTTCTGGAAGGTGACTTTCCCGATGATCTCACCGGTCATTTTCTACAACCTGACCCTGAGCGTTGTGGGATTATTCCAGTACTTCCTCGTGCCATTGGTCGTCAATAATGGGACAGGACGGCCTGGCGGTTCCACGAATTTTTATAATTTGTATTTATACAAGACTGCTTTCGTCTTCTTCAACATGTCATATGGCGCCACGCTGGCATGGTTGTTGTTTTTGATCATTTTGGTTGTCACCATTGTCTTGTTTGGAACCGCCCGATTTTGGGTCTATTACGCCGGCGAAAGCCGCTCTTAGGAGGCTGAAATGACCAAAACCGCCTTTACAAAAATACGCAACATCTTCAGCACAACATTCACCACTGTACTGGCTATCAGTCTATTGGTGATTTTCCTCGCTCCGTTCCTGTTCATGGTGTTTACATCGATGAAAAACCAGGAACAGATATCAACGGTTGGCTCGCCCATCTGGCCGGCCAAGTTCCCGAAATTTGAGTACAACGGCAAATCCCTTGATATCTTCAAAGTAACCCTACCTGATGGCACCACGAAAGAACTGGCCCTACTTAAAAAAGGCCAGAAGGAAAGTGTGTTTATCGATCCCAAGGAGCCGGAAGCCGGTGAAATTGCCTGGCAGGGATCCTGGCGTTCACTTGACCGACCCTGGAAGTTCACTTTTGAGAGTGCCGTATCAAATTACAAGGAAGTAATCGAAACCATCAACTTTCCACGCCTCCTTTGGAACACCACGTTTTACGCGCTGATGACAGAGATCGGGACGCTTATTTCCTGTGTTCTGGTTGCCTATGGCTTTGCGCGATTCCGCTTCCCGGGCCGCGATCTTCTGTTCATCCTGCTAATCTCGACCCTCTTTCTGCCCGGGGCAGTAACCATCATCCCCACCTACACTTTCTTCCAGAGGATCGGCTGGGTGGGCACCTGGCTTCCGCTCATTGTCCCTGCTTTCTTTGCGAACGCCTATGACGTGTTCCTGCTGCGTCAATATTTCATGACCCTGCCGCGCGAACTGGATGAAGCCGCCATGATTGACGGTGCAAGCCCTCTGACCGTATTGTGGTCGGTGATCATTCCGCAATCCTATCCGGCATTGATGGCGATCACTGTGTTCCACATTGTCTGGGCATGGAATGACTACTTTGGACCGTTGATCTATCTCTCGACCAAGCCAGAATTGCAACCCATTTCTGTCGCACTATCCCGCTTCAACGGCATCTATGGTTCAAGACCGCAACTCATCCAGGCTGGTGCGTTGATGTCGCTCATCCTGCCGCTCATTCTATTTGCGGCCGCCCAACGGTTCTTCGTTCAGGGCATTGTCATCACAGGTGTTGAAAAATAATATGCTCAAGGTTGCAGTCATTGGTGGAGGTTCGACCTACACCCCTGAATTGGTCAATGGTTTTCTTGCACGCGCGGATCAATTCCCCATCGACGAACTATGGTTGATGGATATTGACGAAGAACGTCTCAAGGTTGTGGGCAGTTTTGCCCAGCGCATGGTCGAAGCCAAGGGATCACCCTTTAAGGTTTTCCTCACAACCAACCAACGTGAAGCGGTAAAAGACGCCTCGTATGTGACAACACAACTGCGTGTGGGACACATGGAAGCGCGCCGCCGCGATGAATATCTTGGGCTCCGTCATGGCTTGATCGGACAGGAAACGACCGGCGTGGGTGGTATGGCAAAAGCATTGCGTACCATCCCCGTTATTCTCAAGATCGCGCAGGACATCAAGGAAGTCGCTCAGCCCGATACGATGCTGGTCAATTTCACCAATCCCGCCGGGCTTGTGACACAGGCACTCAGCAAATACGCGGCGGATGTTCCCGCTGTGGGCGTGTGCAACGTCCCCATCACAACGAAGATGCACATCCTCGAAGGGCTGGAGCAGGCCACGGGTAGAAAGATCGATCCGAGTCATGCAGAGTTGAAAACGCTCGGGCTGAACCATCTCTCATGGCATCGCGGTTTCACCATCGATGGTGAGGATGTCTGGCCCCAGGTCATTCAGGGATACATCAGTGATTTGAAGAAGGAAGAACATCCTGAATGGGACCCGCGCACAATCGAAGTCCTGCGTATGATGCCGAACTATTATTTGCAATATTTCTATCACACGGACAAGAAGTTGAAGTCGCAGGAGAGTTGGCCCCCTTCACGCGCAGAGGAAGTGATCGAGATCGAGAAGGACCTTCTGCGCGAATATGCGGACCCGAATCTCAACGAACCTCCCGCGGACTTGATGAAGCGCGGCGGCGCCTACTACTCGACGGTCGCCACGCAACTGCTGAACGCCCACTACAATGATCTCGGTGAAACACACGTGGTGAACATCAAGAACAATGGCGCAGTCAGGGAATGGCCTGCAGAGTGGGTGCTCGAAATCCCCTCCACGGTGAGGAAGAGTGGCATCACGCCCATCCCCACCGAACCGTTGCCGCAATCGCAATTCGGTTTGATCTCTGCGGTCAAGGCTTATGAAATATTGACGGTGGAAGCCGCGGTACATGGGGACCGCGAAGCCGCATACCAGGCTCTGCTCGTCCATCCGCTTGGACCCAAAGCAGACAAGATCCAGGCGGTGCTCGACGACATGTTGGAAACGCACAAAGAGCACCTGCCCCAATTTTGGAACTGACCCTCAAGGGGCGACCCAAATGGTCGCCCCTTTATTAACTACCATGCCCTATTACCTCGGCGCCGATCTGGGCGCAACCAAAACTCATATGCTCATTGTGGATGAAACGGGAGCCGCACGCGGTTTCGGCGAAAGCGGACCTGGCAACCACGAAACCATCGGTTACGATGGCATGTTCGAATCAATGCGTGATGCGCTGGAACAGGCATTGAACGCCTCAGGCCTGACCAAACCCGATATAGCTGGAGCAGGCTTCGGCGTGGCAGGATTCGACTGGCCATCCGAACATGACATAACTGCCGCCACGATCGACCGGCTCGGATTAAATTCACCCTATAAATTCGTCAACGATGCCGTGCTGGGATTGGTCGCCGGTGCGGAGGAAGGCTGGGGCGTGGTAGCAGTCTCCGGCACAGGCTCGAACTGTCGCGGCTGGGACCGTGAACATAAACGTGAGGGGCGCGTCACAGGTCACGGTGTGATGATGGGCGAAGGCGCAGGCGGTTCCGAATTAATGCATCGTTGCATGCAATTGGTCGGTTATGCATGGAGCAAACGTGGACCGGCGACCAAACTTGCCGACGCGTTGATCGGACACGCAGGCGCGACTGATCTGGAAGACCTCCTGCGAGGATATACTACTTATGAATATAAGATCGGCGCAGAAGCCGCACCGATTGTGTTCCGTGTGGCACAAGAGGGCGATGCAGTCGCACGTGACCTTATCCATTGGGCAGGCTGTGAACTTGGAGAAATGGTGAATGCGGTCATCCGCCAGCTTGAGTTCGAGAACCTTGCCTTCGATGTGGTAATGACCGGGAGCATGTTCGAAGGTGGATCAATGCTGATCGACCCCATGCGCGTGACCATTCAAAAGCTTGCGCCCAAAGCCCGGCTTGTGAGGTTGAATGCCCCTCCTGTAACCGGTGCTGTCATCCTCGGCATGGAGGCAGCTGGACTTGGCATAACACATGAGGTCCGCAAGACCATGAAAGACAGCATTTCCATTTTGCGAAATAATACGACAGTGAGGCAATCATGACAACGATCGAATTCTCCATAATTCCTGATGCAGAATCAGATTATCAGACCATTGTCGAGTTAATGTCCGCCTTCAAGCGCGAGACGGGCATCGATGTGCATATCAAACGGATGGAATGGGGTAACGCCTGGTCTCAACTCATCAGCATAGCAACACAGGGACACGGCTCCGATATCTCACACGTCGGCTCCACATGGGTCAGCAGTCTGATAACCATGAACGCTCTGCGCCCCCTCCCCACACAACTCGTCAACAAGATCGGAGGAGAGCAAGCCTTCGTCCATTCCACCTGGACAAGTGTGGTGGCAGAAGAGGATCGTCACGCCTATGGCATTCCGCTGAGTGCGTATGTCTATATTGTTGCCTATCGCAAAGACCTGCTCGAAAAGACCGGTCTTAACGGAACATCTGCCTTCGCAACGCCTCACGCTCTGGAGGAAACGGTTCGCTGTCTCGAAGAGTTGCATGAGGTCGAGAATGCCTGGCTTATGCCGATTGTCCCTTCCCCGTTCAACGATCTCGTTCATATGGCGGCATCGTGGATCTGGAGTTCCGGCGGGCAAATCATGGATAACCGCGGCAAACAAGTGCTCTTCAATTCACCCGCTGCGCTCGCCGGTTTGAAATCCTTTCTCAAGCTCATGCTTCGTGTGCCCAATCGCGATTACTTTGGCGCGGATGAATGTATGAATTCACTGACTCAAGGCAAAGCTGCGGCCGTCATCACCGATGCGCGTGCCCTCAATGCTGCCATTCGGAATAAAGCGCCCAATATTGAAAAGATCGGCGCGGCAAGCCTCATGAGCATTCCATGGTCGGGCGGCGGGAGCATCGTAGTCTGGCGGCATACGCACGGTTACCCTGATAAGCTTGAAGCCTCCTACAAACTCGCGGAATTCCTTGCGCGTAAAAACACCATGCTTGAACTCGCCAACAGTTCCCATACCCTCCCATCCCGCACCGACGCGCTCGATGAACTCTTCCCTCCCGATCACGTTCTGCGCCCGGTCATGCTCCAGCTTATTTCAACGGGACGCGCCTACAAACCTATTGCCCTGTGGCATCGTATCGAACATCAATTCGGCGTGGAACTTGGCACCGTGGTGAAGCAGGTCATGAATGACCCATCCATCGATTCGGATGAAGCTGTGACGAAGGCAATGGACTCCCTGGCAGAACGTCTGAACTTGACTCTGGGATAAGATGCGCCACCTCCCGCTTCGCGCAAGCCTTTGCCTGCTCGCCGTTTTACTGGCATCCTGCTCCGCTCCGGCGACTCCCATCAACGCGCCTGCGGAAACCGCCGCGCCTACAGTGAAAGTCCCCACCATGACCGCGACACCCGCTCCCCCATCCTTTCGCATCATCGCTTATGCCACCGACGGCATTATCGAAGGGCTCATTCCCTACGATAAGTTGACCCATATCAATTATTCCTTTCTCACCCCAAATGATGATGGAACCTTCAATCCGATCTTCAATGACTGGAAGTTGAAAAACATCTCCAAGAACGCACACGCTCATAACGTGAAGGTGCTTATCTCAGTCGGCGGCTGGGGTTGGGATCAACAATTTGAAACGGTAGCCGCCAGCCCTGAGTTAAGAACCGTCTTCGCCCAGAACCTGAGAGCCTTCGTGGATGAATATCAACTCGATGGCGCCGATATCGACTGGGAATATCCCCATGCCGGTCAGTCTGCACAGAATTTTTTGGCATTGATTCAGGAACTGCGCACTGCCATGCCCGACAAATTATTGACCACCGCGGTGGTCTCGCATGGTGAGAACGGCATGGGCGTTTTACCCGAGACATTTGAATTGTTTGATTTCATCAACGTGATGACGTATAGCGGTCCTGATCATGGCACGATGGAGCAATTCGAGCGTGGGCTTGCATTCTGGAGCGAGCGCGGCCTGCCCAAAGAGAAGATCGTGATGGGCGTGCCGTTTTACGGTAGGTCGAACATGTCTTATCGAAAACTTGTCGAAGCCAATCCTGCCGCCGCGCAAACAGATGTGTCCGAGTATAACGGTGTCACATACCATTACAATGGCATTCCGACTGTTCAAGCCAAAACAAAGATCGCCATGGAACAAGCCAGCGGCATCATGTTCTGGACCTTGGATTTCGACGCACAAGGTGAGTTTTCGCTCGTCAATGCAATTTATCAAACAGCATATCCATAAATCCCTCGCGCTGTATCGATATGAAGGAATGTCATCCAAACGAAACGCAGCGTAACACGGAGATCCATTATGACTGATTTCACACTCGGAGTAAACTACTGGCCCCGACGCAAAGCCATGTATTGGTGGAGCAATTTCGACGCAGATGAAGTACGCGAAGAGTTTGCCATCATCAAAGAGATCGGCTTGAACGTCGTCCGCTTGTTTTTGTTGTGGGATGACTTTCAACCCGATCCCACCGGTGTTGCAATGGACAAACTCGCGCACCTTGTAAAGGTCGCAGATATCGCCGCCGAATATGGACTCGGACTCGACGTCACCTTCTTCACCGGTCACATGAGCGGACCGAACTGGAGTCCGCGCTGGCTGCTTGGAGGCAATTTACCTCCCGCAGCACACTCACACTGGCTGCGTGATGTGGTTAGCAACGGTAAATTGACCGATCAAGGTTATCGCAACATGTTTCATGATGAGGTCGCATTAACGCAGAACGGCTTCTGCTCAGAACTATCGTCGGCGCGCTCAGAGACCATCCCGGCATCTGGATGTGGAATCTTGGCAACGAACCCGATCTTTTCGCCTGGCCCAACTCTTCGGACGAAGGAGCGGCGTGGGTCAGGGAAATGGTGGAGTTGATCAAATCCATTGATCCAAAGCATCCGGTCACGATCGGGCTGCACGGTGACGGGCTTCATCGCGACAATGGTCTACGCATCGATAAGGTCTATGCACAGACGGACATAGCCGTGATGCACTCATATCCCATGTACACAGCCTGGGCGCGTCAACCACTGGACCCGGATTTTGTTCCCTTTACCTGCGCGCTGACCTCCGCTCTATGCGGCAAGCCCGTCCTGATGGAGGAATTTGGCGGCTGTACTGCGCAACCTGGTGAATCTTCCTACACCATGACATGGACCGAAACCAATGGGCGCGAACACAAACAATTTATGGCAGGCGAAGAGGATTTCGCCGAGTACATTCGGCTTGTACTTCCCAAATTGCAGGATAGTGGCGCAACCGGCGCCATGCTTTGGTGCTACGCCGATTACATCCCCGAACTATGGGATCTGCCTCCCTGCCAGAACTCGCAACATGAACGCTTCTTCGGTTTGGTGCGACCAGATGGTTCATTGAAGCCCCATGCAAAAGTCATTCAGGAATTTGCGAAGACCAAACCACAGATCAAGTCGATCCCTGACTACGCAAAATTGACTGTGGACACGGAGAATTTTTTCAAAGAACCTCTAGGTCAACTGGTGGATCTATATCAACAATATTTGAAAGGTATCGAAAGTGTCTAAACGCCTCATCATTAACTCAGACGATTACGGACGTTCCCCCGATATTTCACGCGGAATCCGCGAGACACACCTGCAAGGCGTGGTGACATCCACCACCTGCATGATGAACATCCGCACCACCGCGCGGGATATTGCCATCGCATTGAATGAAACACCGGACCTCAAAATGGGTGTCCATCTCGTCCTTACCGCCAAAGGCCCCATCCTGCCGCGGAAATGGGTCAAATCCATCACGGACGAGAATGGCGACTTCCTGAAATACAACGACTTCATCACCAACCTCCCAAATTTGGACATCCTTGAAGTCAAGGCGGAGTGGCGCGCGCAGATCGAAGCCTTCATCGCTGCCGCGGGAGAAAAACCCACCCATCTCGATTCGCATCACCATTCTTCCTATTTCTCCCCCGCCCTGTTCAAAGCCATGCTTGAACTGGCAAAGGAATATGAATGTGCGATCCGTTCTCCATTCACCACTGTCCCGAGCGAATTGGAGGAGACATCCAGGGTTGCTCCCGAATTGATCCAGGAATTCAACCCTCGCAGACCCGGCACATTCATCGTTGATTTCTACGATCAAGGCGCGACAACCGAACATCTGTTGGATATTCTCAGCCATCTGCCAGAAGGCACATCCGAGATCATGTGCCACCCTGGTCATGTCGATCAGAATTTCGCGGATAAGGAATCGGTCTACAACTTCCAGCGCGAAAGAGAGATCAAGATCCTCACCGACCCAGCCATCAAAAAAGCCATTCAAGCGAATGGCATTGAATTGATCACTTTCGCAAACCTTTGATCCCTTCTCCCAATGGGGGAGGGCCAGGGTGAGGGAGAAATCTTCCTCCATCCCCCCTACTTCATTCTTTCGGAGTTTCCCGTGTCACGGATTGACGATCTTCTCAAACAAATGACCATCGAAGAAAAAATCTCCATGCTCGCAGGCGCGGACTTGTGGCACAGCGTTGCGGTAACGCGGCTCGGCATCCCGCAGTTCAAAACATCGGACGGTCCGAACGGTGCGCGCGGTGCATTGGGTAGCATGTCATCACCCTCGGTTGCCACGCCGGTCGGCATCGCCCTCGGTGCAACATGGAATCCAGAACTGGTTGAAAAAGTCGGCAATGTACTGGCGGATGAACTCGAAGCCAAGAGTGCACACATCCTGCTCGCCCCCACCGTCAACATCCACCGCACACCCATCGCAGGCAGAAACTTCGAATGTTATTCTGAAGATCCGTTCCTGAGTGGCATGCTGGCATCCGCCTATATCAAAGGGATTCAAGACAGGGGCAAAGGGGCGTGCATCAAACACTTTGTCACCAATGATCAGGAATTCGAAAGAAAATCAATGAGCTCCGAGGTGGACGAACGCACCCTGCGTGAAATTTACCTCGAGCCGTTCCGCATTGCCATCCGCAATTCGAATCCGTGGGCGGTGATGTCCGCATATAACCGTGTCAACGGCACGTACGCTTGCGAGAATGATCATACCCTGCTTGAAATCCTCAAAGGCGAGTGGGGGTACGATGGCATCGTCATGTCCGATTGGTTTGGCACATATGATGAAGCCGTCCCCACGAGTGGACTCGATCTCGAAATGCCCGGCGCCGCGCGCTGGATGGCGGAAGAAGTTGTCAGGAAGGCGTTGAACAACGGCAGACTCACTGAAGATGCGCTCAACGACAAGGTCAGGCGCTTGCTTCGAGTGATCGAAAAGGCGGGTCTCTTCGAGAAGCCCGAACTGCAACCCGAACGCGGGGAGGATAAACCTCAGCATCGCAAGATCATCCGTGATGCGGCGCGTGAAGCGATGGTCCTCCTGAAAAATAACGGCGTGCTCCCGCTCAAGAAAGCCGTTAGGTCCATCGCGGTCATCGGTCCGTATGCGAACGCTGCGCAGATCCTTGGCGGTGGCAGTTCATCGGTCACGCCGCATTATATTGTGACCCCATTCGAGGGGATCAAGGATCGCGCGGGCAGAAAAATCAAGATGGATACCGCGCCTGGAGGTCACATCTACAAGAAATTGCCTGCTCCCACTCCCGAAACTTTATCCACTGCTGACGGACGCATCGGACTTAACCTGAGCATATTCAACGGAACTGAATTTTCCGGCGCTCCCGTATACACTGATGTAACCACGCGCGTCCAGCATGACTGGTTCGATAAATCCGTTCCGCATGTGAATCAAGAATCCTTTTCCGTGCGTATGGAAGGATTCTTCACGCCGAAAGAGTCAGGTGCGCATACGCTTGGGATATCCAGTGTTGGCTGGTGCAAACTTTTCCTCGACGACGAAGTTGTCATCGACCACACCTCTGACACAGATATGGGCAAACAGGTCCTCGCAGAAGTCGAACTCAAAGGTGGCAAGGCCCATGCCATTAAATTGGAATATTACTGGAAGGGTAGTCCGCGCTCGCGCTCGGTGATGCTCGGACACCAGCCGCCACAACCCTTTGACCTCATCGCTGAGGCCGTGAAACTCGCAAAGAAAGCGGATCTGGCTATCGTGATCGCCGGCTTGAACAGCGAATGGGAAGCTGAAGGTTTCGATCGCGTGGACATGAAATTGCCCGGTGCACAGGATGAACTCATTCGGAAGGTTGCCAAAGCCAACAAAAATACGATCGTCGTTTTGAATGCTGGCTCGCCCGTTGAAATGCCGTGGATCGACAGGGTCCCAGCAGTGCTTCAACTTTGGTACAACAGTCAGGAACAGGGCAACGCGCTTGCGGATGTGTTGTTCGGCGATGTGAATCCCTCGGGCAAGCTACCAACCACGTTCCCTGTCCGCCTGGAAGATAACCCTGCTTATATGAACTACCCTGGCGAGAATGGCAGGGTCCGTTATGGCGAAGGCATTTTCGTCGGTTATCGCTACTATGACAAAAAGGATATCACGCCACTCTTCCCGTTCGGTCATGGGCTTTCCTATACCGAATTCAAATACAGCAATCTTCGTTTGAGTGCCAAATCCATCATGCAGAATGACACGCTCAAAGTAAAAGTGGATGTGACCAACACAGGCAAGGTCGCAGGCAAGGAAATCGTTCAACTTTACGTGCGCGACGTGAAATCCACGTTTGCCCGGCCTGAAAAGGAGCTCAAAGCCTTCGAGAAAGTTGAGCTTAAACCGAAACAAACCAGGACAGTCACATTCACGCTCGACCGGGAAGCTTTCTGGCATTTCGATGTCGCTAAAAATGCTTGGAGCACGGAACCGGGCGAGTTCGAGATCCTCGTGGGCGCGTCAAGCCGTGATATACGCGAGAAGCGCAGCGTCACGCTTGAGTCCGAGCCGCGCACATCCCCCTTCCATACGGGACTCGCTGTCAAGGTGTTGCTTGAGAATACTGGGAGCCGCGAGGTGATTTCCAGGCACATTGGCGGATTCCAATTCATGAAAGACCTGGAAATACCGGCAAACATGAGTCTTGATCTTGCTGCATCTAAATATCCCCATTTTGTTTCACAGCAATTGCTCGCAAAGATCGAAAAGGATCTGGCACAAATCAA
>Ga0210377_10002613_pt1 | contig 15701 bp, 15 predicted proteins | sample PLM4_65_b1redo_FD_155480 | JGI IMG/M metagenome (GOLD analysis project Ga0210377, IMG submission 155480) | Groundwater sediment microbial communities from an aquifer in East River, Colorado, USA - PLM4_65_b1 redo | ecosystem: Environmental > Terrestrial > Soil > Riparian zone | place: USA: East... | reverse complement strand
GGCGGCATCGAGCAGGTTGTCGCGGCGCTCTTCCGGCGTGAGTCGCTCTCTGTGCCTTGTCTCGGTCGGTTGCTCTGGCTCCCCCATCGTGTATGCAGGCGCCCGACCTTCCTCGATCTCCATTTTATCCCCCAGCGTTGAGCCCTACCGACCGACCAGCCGGAATATAGCGTAATTTCCGGCCTATTGACATACCTACCAGTCGGTATATACACTACGTACCGACCGGTAGGTTTGTTGAGACAGCCGGGAATGATCTCGCGCACGACCCCTCCAGTGCTCCGGCCACCCGCCCGGCCCCTGGAGATCCAATTCGGGGCCGATTCTTCAGGAGGAAGTGTCATGTTGACCCGCACCGCCAAGTCAATCGCCGCACTCGCGCTCTCGCTCGTCATCCCCGTCGCCCTTGCCGCCCAGGGCTCAACCGGGTCACGCCCGGCCATCGTCATTTTCGGCCAGGGAGGCGGCAACTCGGCTCTGACCGATCTCAATCAGGCCGAAACCGCCAAGTTTCGAACCGGGTGGACGGCCGGCGGAGGCGCGGGGCTCCAGATCAATCAGTACGTCGGCGTGCGCGGCACGTTCGATATCGCGAAATCGGAGGTGGAGGGAGTCGGAGCCGGCAGCCTCAATAATCAGACGCTGACTCAGTACTTCTACGGCGGCGAGGTCCAGCTCCGTTATCCGACGGCCAGCGGGATTGCTCCCTACCTCCTGCTGGGCGCGGGCGCGGTCACGGTGGACAATACCCAGGACGAGACGTTTTCCCGATTCACCAAGTTCGCGGGACGTGGCGGACTCGGCCTCGAGTATGTCACTCGCTCAGGGGTTGGCCTCTTCGCCCAGGGGGTGGCGTCCGCGTACAAGCTCGAGCGTTTCGGATTCGACAAGACCCAGGCCGACATCCTGTGGACCGCGGGCCTGAGCTACCGCTTCCAGCTCTAGTCGCCCCCTCACCATCGAAACGGAGCTCGTCCGTCCCAGGACGACGTAATTCAATGAGCCATCGCCTATATGCAGTGCTCGGCGTTCTCTCCTTCAGCGTGCTCGGTGCCGGTTGCGGCACCGAGCCGCCGGCTCCTCCGCCGGCCCCCGCCGTCACCGTCGCCGACGTGTCCAGCCGGGACATTACCGAGTGGGATGAATTCACCGGCCGATTCGAGGCGGTGGACGCGGTAGAGATTCGCCCCCGGGTGTCCGGTTACCTCCGGCGGGTGACGTTCGCCGAAGGGAAGGAGGTCCGCAAGGGTGAGGTGCTCTTCGAAATCGACCCCCGACCCTACGAGGCGGATCTCGCGCGGGCCGCGGCGGAGCTGGAGCGAGCCCGCAGCGGTGCTGCGCTGGCGGCGCGTGAAGTGGAGCGGGCCCAGCGTCTGGTGAACGTCCAGGCCATTTCACGCGAAGAGTACGATGCCCGCGTGAGCGCGGCGGCGCAGGGAGGTGCGTCGGTTCGCGCCGCCGAGGCCGCGGTATCCATGGCACGACTCAATCTCGAGTGGACCCGGGTGCGCTCGCCGATTTCGGGGCGGGTCAGCAATGCGATGGTGACCGAGGGCAACCTGGTCCAGGCGGGGCCACCCAGCGCCACTCTGCTGACCACCGTCGTCTCCCTCGATCCGATCTACGTGTATTTCGACAGCGACGAGCAGAGCTTCCTCAAGTATGGCGCGCTCGCCCGCGCCGGCTTGCGGCAGAGCTCGCACGTGGCCAAGAGCGCGGTACACCTCGGACTCGCCAACGAAGACGGCGAGTTCCCCCACCAGGGGTATGTGGACTTCCTGGACAACCAGCTCGACTCGCACAGCGGGACGATTCGCACCCGAGCGGTCTTCTCGAACCGGGATCGGCTGTTCACACCCGGGCTGTTTGCCCGCCTCAAGCTGGTCGGAAGCGGCCGCTACCGGGCCACCCTGATTCTCGACAGCGCAATCGGCACCGACCAGGACAAGCGGTTCGTCCTGATCGTCAAGCCGGACAGCACCGTGGATTACCGCCCGGTCCAGCTCGGCCGCCTGGTGGACGGGCTCCGCATCGTGACCGGGGGACTCGCACCCGGCGACAGGATCGTCATCAACGGACTCCAGCGGGTTCGACCCGGCATGAAAATCACCCCGACCGTGACGGCGATGACGCCCGATTCGGCCCGGGCCATCGTGAGACGCTGACCGATGCGCTTCTCCAGATTCTTCATCGACCGGCCGATCTTCGCGGCCGTGTTGTCGATCGTCATCTTTCTCGCCGGCGGGATTGCGATGTTCGCGCTGCCGATCAGCGAGTATCCCGAGGTGGTCCCGCCCTCCATCGTTGTCCGGGCGGTGTATCCGGGGGCCAATCCGCGGGTGTTGTCCGCCGCGATCGCCACGCCGCTGGAGGAGCAGATCAACGGCGTCGAGAACATGCTGTACATGTCCTCACAGGCCACGTCGGACGGCGTGCTCACGCTGACGGTGACCTTCCGGATCGGGACCGATGTGGACCTGGCGCAGGTGCAAGTGCAGAACCGGGTCAGCCAGGCGCTTCCCCGGCTGCCGGACGAGGTCCGCCAGCTGGGGGTGACCACCGTCAAGAGCTCGCCTGACCTGACGATGGTGGTGCACCTGGTGTCACCCGACCAGCGCTATGACATGGTGTATCTCAGAAACTATGCGCTGCTCCAGGTGAAAGACGTGCTGGCGCGGATCCCGGGGATGGGTCAGGTCCTGATCTTCGGGGGCGGTGACTACGCCATGCGGATCTGGCTCGATCCCCAGAAGGTGGCGGGCCGCGGGCTTTCCGCGGGTGACGTGGTACGAGCGATTCGGGAGCAGAATGTGCAGGTCGCCGCCGGGATCGTCGGGGCACCGCCGATGCGCGAGCCGGTGGCCTATCAGCTCACCGTCAACGCGCGCGGCCGGCTGGTGGACGAGCAGGAGTTCGGGGACATCATCATCAAGGCCGGTTCGGGAGGAGAGCTCACCCGGCTCCGTGATGTGGCCCGGATCGAGCTCGCGGCCGGCAGCTACGCCCTCCGGTCCATGCTCAACAACACCGAAGCGGTGGCGATTCCGGTCTTCCAGGCACCCGGCTCCAACGCCCTCCAGCTCTCGAGCGACGTGCGATCGACGATGGAGGAGCTCAAGAAGAACTTTCCCGCGGGGGTGGACTACCAGATCGTCTACGATCCTACCATGAACGTCCGGGACGGGATCCGCGAAGTGGTGAAGACCCTCTTCGAGGCGATCCTCCTGGTGGTGATCGTGGTCGTGCTGTTCCTGCAAACCTGGCGCGCCTCGATCATTCCCTTGGTGGCGGTCCCGGTCTCCGTGGTGGGCACTTTCGCCATCATGCTCGCCTTCGGGTTCTCGATCAACACGCTTTCGCTCTTCGGGCTGGTGCTCTCCATCGGCATCGTGGTGGATGACGCGATCGTGGTGGTGGAAAATGTCGAGCGAAATATCGCGCTGGGTCTGCCTCCTCGTGAAGCCTCCTACAGAGCCATGGAGGAAGTAAGCCGGCCGATCATCGCCATCGCCCTGGTGCTCTGCGCGGTCTTCGTGCCGGTAGCCTTCGTGAGCGGCCTGACCGGACAGTTCTACCGCCAGTTTGCCCTCACGATCGCTTTCTCGACGGTGATCTCCGCCGTGAACTCGCTCACCCTCTCTCCCGCGTTGAGCGCGCTCCTGCTTCGACCGCACGGCGCATCGCCTGACCGGCCGACCCGGGTGCTGGACCGGCTCTTCGGCTGGATCTTCCGGCCCTTCAACCGCCTCTTCGCTCGAGGATCGGAGAGCTACGGCCGCGCGGTTGGCCGGACCATTGACCGCAGAGGCGCGGCACTCGCCGTGTACGCCGGCCTTGGCGCGCTCACCATCTTTGCGTTCACCAGAGTGCCGACCGGCTTCATGCCGGCGCAGGACAAACAGTACCTCGTCGCGTTTGCGCAGCTTCCTGACGCCGCTACCCTGGATCGAACCGACGCCGTGCTCCGACGCATGAGCGACATTGCGCGTACCCAGCCCGGCGTGGCCAACGCGATCCAGTTTCCCGGGCTCTCGATCAACGGATTCGTCATCTCGTCCAACGCCGGGCTGGTCTTCATTGGTCTGGCGCCGTTCGAGGAACGCCACGGCAAGGCGGAAACCGGCCTCGGCATCGCGGGAGCGCTCAATCAGCGGTTCGGGGCCATCCAGGACGCTTTCGTCGCCGTGTTCCCCCCGCCGCCCGTCCAGGGTCTCGGGACGGTGGGGGGCTTCAAGCTGCAGCTCGAGGACCGCGCCGGTCTCGGAGAAGCCGAGCTGTACAGCGCCACCCAGGCGCTGCTCGGCCGGGCCTATCAGACCCCCGGACTGGCCGGCCTGTTCACCAGCTTCCAGGTGAATGTCCCCCAGCTCTATGCGGACGTGGACCGGGAAAGAGCCAAACGGGAGGGGATCTCGCTCACCGATCTGTTCCAGACCATGCAGATCTACCTCGGCTCGGTCTACGCCAACGATTTCAACCGATTCGGGCGCACGTATCAGGTGATCGTCCAAGCCGATGCGCCCTATCGTGCCACGGCCGAGAACATTGGGCAGCTCAAGGTGAAGAACGCCGGTGGCGATATGGTGCCGCTGGGGTCGGTGCTCTCGGTGAAGGAGTCGTTCGGTCCGGACCGCGGCCTCCGCTACAACGGCTATCCCGCAGCGGACATCAATGGCGGCCCCGCGCCGGGCGTGAGCTCCGGGCAGGCGGTGGCCGTAATGGAGCGGCTCGCCAGGGAGACATTGCCCAACGGCGTCGGGTTCGAGTGGACCGACCTGACGTACCAGCAGGTGCTGTCGGGCAACACCGCCGCGTTCGTCTTCCCGCTGTGCATCGTGCTGGTGCTGCTGGTGCTGGCGGCACAATACGAAAGCTGGACCCTTCCGCTGGCGGTGATCCTGATCGTCCCGCTCAGTCTCCTGTCCGCCGTCGCCGGCGTGTGGCTCACGCGGGGCGACAACAACATCTTCACCCAGATCGGGTTTCTGGTGCTCATCGCGCTTGCCTGCAAGAACGCCATCCTCATCGTCGAGTTTGCCCGGGAGCTGCAGGCGCGCGGCCGCGGCCGCGTGGCTGCGGCACTCGAGGCTTCCCGGATACGGCTCAGGCCGATCCTCATGACCTCCATGGCTTTCGTTCTCGGCGTGGTGCCACTGATGCTCTCCACGGGTGCCGGCGCCGAGATGCGACGGGCGATGGGGGTGGCGGTGTTCTCCGGGATGCTGGGGGTCACCGTCTTCGGATTGTTTCTGACCCCGGTGTTCTACGTCGTGATTCAGAGTCTGGCAGAACGGCGGCGCCGCGCCGACGCGCCCGCATTGGTTTCAGGCGGCGAGGAGCAGGCCCATGCGTAAGGCGTTCATGCTCGGGGCCGTGCTCTGGGCCTCTCCCGCGTTCGCGGCGGTATCGCGGGATTCGGCGATAGTCGCCGTCGACCACTGGCGCCGGCTGGGTGACACGACGCTCGACCGGCTCATGGACCAGGCGCTCCTGGCCAATCAGGAAATCCGGCTGGCCGACGCGAGAATCAAGGGGGCGCGAGCCGTCCGATTGGCAGCGGGACTCGACCTGGCTCCAACCGTGACGTTTGCCGGCGGCTACAGCCGGCAGCGGTTGCCGCGCTCGGTGGCGTCCGCCGGCCCGGCGACGTTTCCCGACCAGGACATCTGGGACGGCGGGATGGACGCGTCGTGGGAGCTCGATCTCTTCGGGCGGTTGCGGAACGGGTTCAAGGCCCGAGGCGGGTTCGTCGCGGCGGCGCGGGAAGATTTGCGCGACGTGCAGACCGTGCTGCTGGCGGATCTGGCCCAGGCATACTTCGATTTGCGCGGCGCGCAGGAGCAGCTCGACGTCGCGCGGCGGAACGGGGCAAATCAGCGGCGGACCCTCGAGGTGACCCGGCAGCGACTCGAGGCGGGACGGGGTACTGCCTTCGATACCGAGCGGGCGCAGGCCCAGCTCAGCTTCACGCTGGCCACCATTCCCGGCCTCGAGACGCGGGTCGCGGCGGCTCAACACCGGATCGGGGTGCTGATCGGCCGATCCCCGGCGATTGCAGCCGGCGAATTGGGTGCGGCGGCTCCTCTGCCCGCGCTTCCAGCCACGATCGAGATCGCGAACCCCGACTCAGTGGTGCGGCTCAGGCCGGATGTGGTGGCCGCGGAGCGCCGGCTCGGGGCGGAACGGGCGCTGGTGCGGTCGGTCAAGGCGGAGTACCTGCCGCGGGTTACGCTGCTGGGAAGCGCCGGATTCTCGGCGACGGCGCTCGATTCGCTCGGGGAGCGAGGAAGCTTTCGCTACGCGGTCGGCCCGGTGGTGACCTGGCCGCTCTTCAATCTCGGCCGGGTGAAGGCGGGAGTGGATCTCTCACGCGCCCGCCGGGATGAGGCCCAAGCGCGCTACGAGTTCGCCGTTCTCCAGGCGCAGCAGGAGTTGGAGTCCGCGATCATCCGTTACCGGAGTGCCCAGGCACGGGTGGTGCAGATCGAGGCGGCGGCGGTGGCCAGCGAGCGCGCCGCGGAGCTGGCGCGGCTTCGCTTCACCGAAGGCGCAGCCGACTTTCTCCAGGTGCTCGACGCCGAGCGGACCCAACTGGAAGCGCAGGATCAACTGGCCCAGGCACGCACCGATGCGGCGACAGCGTATGCGGGATTGTACCGGGCGGTGGGGGGCTGATCGAAGCAGCCCTTCGCTACTCCCTGTTCCTGGTCTCCAACTTACCGGTGACGGTCGTGCGGGTCTTATTGCGCATGATGTCGAGCTTGAAGCTGTCGCCCGGGTCGTAACTGCGGAGAATGCGAAGCAAGCTGACCGGGCCGGTCGCCTTGCGGCCGTCGATGCTCAGGATGACGTCGCCCCCACGAACGCCGAGCGTCGATTCCTTCGGGACGTTGATCACCAGCACGCCCTCGGTGGTGCCGAAGTACTGGCCCAGCTCAGGATTGAGCGGCGCCAGCTCGAGGTCGGCGAGGGGTCCGCCGAATGCGAAGGCATACCCCATCGTCCCGCCGGGCGCCGCCTCGAGGCTGATGCCGCCGCGAAAGGGGCTGCGCTCCAGCATCAGGCCACCCGGTACCTTGAGCTCGAAATCACCGCCGTCGGGGAATCGCCCCAGAGTGATCATGGGCAGCGGCTCGTCGCCGGTCACCAGCGACGCGGTGTGCTTCGAGCCGCCGCGCCGGTACTCGATCGAGATGGTCACATTCGGCTTGAGCTGCGCAGCGTATTCCATCAGGCGAACGCCCGCCAGCGATTCATCCGAGCCGCCCCTCGTGTTGTCGGTCGCGATCAGCGACTTGCCGTCGATGCGAGTGATGATGTCGCCGCTGCGGAGGCCAGCCTTGGCCGCCGGACCGCCGGGGGTGACCGCCGACAGCGTGGCCCCGATCGAGTCGGCGTCGCTGGCGAGCAGGTCGACGGTGACGCCGAGCCGCGCCCGGCGCTGAGTGATGGCGCGAATGCGTTCACGGATGACCTGGGGCTCCTGGTCATCGAAAAAAACTTTGGGACGGGAAACGGGCTGCCGCTCCTGGGCCACGACAGCGGCCGGAAGGGCCGAGGCCCCGGAGAGGACGGAGAGAACCAGCAAACGAACCGACATGGAATGACTCCTCAAGGTCAGAACCCGACCGCTCGCGCGCGGGTCGCATGCACGTCCACGAGCGCATTCAGCAATCCGACACGCTCACGCCAGAGCCGGAGCGCCTCCTGCTGGCGCACCTTCTGGTCCAGATAATCCACCAGTTGAAGCTGTCCATCGATCCGGGCCAGTCGGTCTTCGAGCGACGCGGCCACGACGGCGGTCCGGCCGTCGGTAACCCGCTGCTCCGGATTGTAGGCCTGGATCGCGCCCTCGAGCGATTGGGAGCGCGCGATGATGTCCTCGAGCTCCTGTTGCTCGGCGAGTGTGGGCGCCGGCGCCGGGGCAGGGCCCGGAGTGAGTACCACCGCGAGCGCGACCGTGGCGGCCAGCGCGAGACCACCCAGCGAAACCACCACCATGCGCCGGCGCCGCCGGTCGGCTGCGGCACGCGCCCGGATTTCGGCAAAGCGATCGCGAGCCGGAGCGAGCGTCGGCAGCGCGCGCAGCCGCGCGACGCGCTGGTCCATTCGATCGAGCTCGGCGCGGCAGAGCTCGCAGGCCATGGCGTGATCCCGCCATCCCTGCACACCGGGCTCCGATCCCGGCTCTCTAAGCGCGAGCAGCTGTTCCATCGTCAAGTGTGTCATGCCGGCACCTCCTCCTGCAGCCAGCGACGGAGCCGGCCGTGGGCCCGCGCCAGCTGCGACTTCGAAAAACTCACCGTGCGGTCCATCATCCCCGCGATTTCCTCGTGGGTGTATCCCTCCACGTCGTGCAGCCAGACCACCGCGCGAGCCGTTTCGGAAAGCCGCTCCAGCGCCGACTCCAGATCCATGCGGAGCGCGGCGTCCTCGCGACGGAGCGGGGTCGCGTCGTCCTGCAGCTCGTCGGTGTCGCGGTACTTGTTGCGCCGAAGGCGCATCAACGCCTTGCTCGACGCGATCGTGCGCACCCATCCCCAGAGACTGCCGTCGCCGCGGTACCGCCCGATACTTCTGAATACCTCGAAAAACGTCTCCTGCAGCACGTCTTCCGCATCCTCCGTGGTCCGGCAAATCCGGCGCGCCAGATTGTAGACCGGCGCCTCGAAGGCGCGGTACAGCGCCTCCTGGGCAGCCGGGTCCCCAGCCTTCACACCGGGCACCACGGCATCGGCGTTTGTGAGCCCGAAGGCATCCATCGCGAGGATCCTGGTCAGCACGACTGTAAAGATGCGGGGGAAGCCAACATAGTCGCAGGGGGAAGGTGAGAAGTGCGCGGTGAGCGATGAGCGGGAAATGAGATAAACGTTGCAAGATGAAACTAGCGATTTCCTCAAACCCAACAGCCTTAAGTCAGTCGCCACGCTACTTTTGGGGGATGCCGAACCCGATTCCTCCCACCTGGTTGCATCACCTCGCGGACGAGGCGGACGCCGCCTTTTTGTACCGCGAGCTGGCCGGGGCGGAACAGGACGGGGGCAGGGCCGCCATCTACACTCAGCTGGCGGCGGTTGAGGACCGCCACGTTGCCGCCTGGCGCGGACTGCTGGCCGAGCACGGCCACGAGGTAGGGCAGCCGAAGCCCTCGACTCGCGCTCGCCTGATGGCGTGGCTTGGCCGGCGGATCGGCCCCCGTTTCCTGCTCCCTTTCCTGCTCGAGGAAGAGGGACGGGAGGTCAAGAGCTACCTCGAGCTCTATCGGTCAGAGCCGGAGGGCGCGGCAGGTCCGACGGCGCTCACCCTCGCCGTCGAGTCGAAAGGGCATGCCGACCGCCTCGCCGGGCTGGTCAAGGGCGGGAGCCGCGAGCCGTGGCACAAAACCGGGGCGGGGGGATTCCTGCGGAACGTCGTATACGGCTTCAACGACGGGCTGACCGCGAACTTCGGTCTGGTCGCCGGGATGGTCGGGGCCCAGCCGGCGCTCGGGAGCGCGGGTCACGCGGTCATCGTCGCGGGACTCGCGGGGATGGTGGCGGATGCCCTCTCGATGGGCTCGTCGGGGTACCTCGCCGCCAAGAGCGAGCGTGAGGTCTTCGAGCACGAGATCGCGATGGAGCGAGAAGAGATCCGGCTGATGCCGGAGCTCGAGCGGGAGGAGCTCTCGCTCATCTATCAGGCCAAGGGGATTCCCGCTGGGCAGGCGGGGGAGCTGGCGACGGCGGTCATGGCGGATCCCGAGCGCGCGCTCGAGGAAAAGGTCCGCGAAGAGCTCAAGATCGGCGAAGCCACCAGCACGCCGATGCGTGAAGCGTGGATCACCGGGGTCGCGACCGCCTTCGGCGCCTTCATTCCGGTGGCTCCGCTGGTCGTGAGCACCGAGGCGTGGGCGATCTGGGTGTCATTCGCCGTCGCGATGCTCTCGCACTTCGGCGTCGGGGCCGCACGCAGTTTCTTTACCGGGCGCAGCGTATTCCGCAGCGGCCTCGACATGTTTCTGGTCGGCCTGGGTGTCGCGGTGGTCGGGTATCTGATGGGCGACTGGATCGTGACGATTCTCTGAGGCCGCACATGCGCTCACTGCTCCTCACCCTCCAGCTGCTCGTGGTCACGGCGCCCGCGGCACTCGCGCGCCAGGATACGGAATTCGGCCGCCTCGTCGCGCGGCTCTCGGAAAACGGCGGGTTCTTCGACAGCGACAACCTGGTTTCGAACGAGACCTCCTACCTCCACGTGATTCCGGCGCTCAAGGCCCTCAAGGTGCAGGGGGGCGCCTACCTGGGAGTCGGGCCGGAGCAGAACTTTTCCTACCTGGCCGAAATCAAGCCGGACATCGCGATCCTGATCGACATCCGCCGGGACAACATGCTGCTGCACCTGCTGTTCCGGGCGATGTTCACCGCCGCGCGGAACCGTCTCGACTACCTCTGCCTGCTCTATGGCCGCCCGGTGCCGCGTGATCTCGACCGCTGGAGCAATCGCCCCCTGGAGCAGATCCTGGGGTACCTCGACCGCACGCCGGGAGACTCCGCGCTGCATGATCTCAATCACACCGGGCTGATGGACCAGGTAGAGCATTACGGCGTCCCGCTCACGCCGCTCGACCGCCAGACGCTGCGCCGCTTTCACGATGAGTTCTTCGCCGCCGGTCTCGAGCTCCGCTATGCGAGTCTCGGGCGGTCGGCCCGCCCCGGATACCCTTCGGAGCGCCAGCTCTATCTCTCGACCGACCTCGACGACCGCCAAGTCAGCTATCTCTCGACCGAGAAGCGGTTCCGAGTGGTGCGCCAGCTGGAGCGTAGCGGCATGGTCATTCCCGTGGTGGGCGATCTTTCCGGCCCCGCCGCCATGCGGGCGATCGCCGCGTACCTCAAGGAGACCCGTCGCAACGTTTCGGCGATGTACGTCTCCAACGTCGAGATGTACCTCTTCCGCCAGGGGAACTTCGGGCGCTACGCGGAGAACGTGCGCAATCTGCCGACGGCGGCGGGAGGGGTCATCGTGCGGAGCTACTTCGGCCGGGGTGGCATGATGACCAGCGGCGGCCTCGGCGAAGAGTGGCCTCGACCGCTCCCGGGGCACCTGAGCGCGCAAATCCTTCAGCCGCTCTCCGCATTCCTCGCGGCCACCGCGCGGGAGGATTCCGTCACCTACCGCGATATCCTGGTCTCCGGCGCCGTGGATCTCCGCGCGCCGCGGCGGCCCCGGTAACGCCATGACACCATGGGTCCTTCGGCTCATCGTCGCGAACGTGGCCGTCTTCTTCATGCAGCGGACCGTGCCCGTCATCACGGAGCTCTTCGTCCTGGTGCCGGCGTTCGGCCTGGTGCGGCCCTGGTCGTTCGTCACGTACATGTTTCTCCACGGCAGCCTGGGCCACATCTTCTTCAACATGCTGTCACTGTTCTTTTTCGGGCCCCGGGTCGAAGCGCGGCTCGGTGGTCGCTCCTTCCTCGGGCTCTACTTCTCATCCGGGATCATGGGCGCGGTGCTCTCGATTCCCTTCACTCCCTACGCGCCGATTATCGGCGCGTCGGGGGCGGTCTTCGGCGTCCTGCTCGCGTACGCGATGTTCTGGCCCCGCGACCAGATGCTGATCTGGGGGATCGTGCCGATCGAGGCGCGTTACATGGTACTGCTGATGACGGCGCTTTCGCTCTGGGGAGGATTCGGCGGCGGCGCGGGCGGCATCGCGCACTTCGCGCATCTTGGGGGCTTCATCGGCGGCTATCTCTTCATCAAGGCGATGCAGCGGGGCAGCGGCGCGGTGAAATTCCGCAAGCAGGCGATGCCGATCACGCGGAAAGTCGAATCGGCGTCCGGCTCGCTCGATCGATGGCGCCGCATCAAACGCGACGGGCTGCACGAGGTGAATCGCGACGAGCTGGACCGCATCCTCGACAAGATCGGCGCCGCGGGGATCGGCAGTCTGACGGCCGGGGAGCGGGAGTTCCTCGACCGATTCAGCGCGCGGTGACGGGGGAATGTGACCGGGGATCGCTTTCCCTCCACGCGGCGGTCAGTCGTCGCGGCGCTGACCGGTGATGATGCCGCCGAACTGCAGGAAGCGTGGGAGGCGCTCGCGCGGGGGTACTGGCGGCCGGTGTACGCCTACCTCCGTTACCGCTGGCGCGCCGATCACGACGATGCTCAGGACCTGACTCAGGAATTCTTCGCGCGCGCCCAGGACAAGAGTTTCTTTGCCGGATACGATCCGAGCCTCGCCCGGTTCCGCACTTTTCTCCGGGTCTGCCTCGACCGGTTCGTGCTTCGCGAGCGCGAGTCGGCCTCCCGCCTCAAGCGGGGCGGCGGCGCGCCGCTTGTCTCGCTCGACGGCGACGGGCTCGATGGCTTCATCCTCGAGCCCGCCGACCCGGCGGCCGATCCGGAACGGCAGTTTCAGCAGGAATGGGTGCGGGCCCTGTTTGCCGATGCGGTGGAATCAATGCGCGCCCGCATGACCGCACGGGGCCGGACCGTCCCTTTCCTGGTATTCCTGGCGTACGATCTCGAGGGTCCCGGCGCGCCGGAGCGGCCGAGCTACGAGTCGCTCGCCCGGCGCCATCAGATCAGCGTCACCCAGGTCACCAACCATCTCTCCGCCACGCGACGCGAATTTCGCCGGGAAGTTCTGGCGCGGCTGCGCGCCCTGACCGGGAGCGAAGAAGAGTTTCGCGCGGAAGCCAGGGATCTACTGGGATGGAACCCAGCGTGAGCCGGGTGACCGATGCGGCGCTCACGCATCTGCGCGCCCTGGTGACCGACGGGTCGCTCGATGCCGGGCGTTACGCGCTGCAGGAAGTGCTGGGTGAAGGCGGTATGGGAACCGTCTACCGCGCCCGCGATGCCGAGCTCGATCGCGAGGTCGCGGTGAAGGTGCTCCGGTTTTCCGGCGATGGCGGCTGGGTCGAGCGATTCCGCCAGGAAGCCCGCGTGATCGCCTCCCTTCCGCATCCGGGCATCGTCCCGGTGCACGATGCGGGAATTCTGCCGGATGGGCGGGCATTCTATGTGATGACCCTGGTTCGTGGCCGGCGGCTCGACGCCCACGTAGCGTCGCTCCCGGACCTGTCCGAGCGGCTCCGACTCTTTCAGCGCGTCCTCGAGCCGCTGGCCTTTGCCCACAGCCGGGGGGTGATCCACCGGGACCTCAAGCCGGCCAACATCATGGTGGGACCCTTCGGCGAAGTGCTGGTGATGGATTGGGGTCTGGCCAAGCTCCCCGGGTCGGCTCCGGAGCCGGGTGTCGTGCTCGGCACGGCGGGGTTCATGGCACCGGAGCAGTCGAGCGGGGATCCCTCCAGCGTGGATGCGCGCGCCGACGTCTTCGCCCTGGGCGCCATTCTCGCGGGACTCCTGCCCGCGGGGCCGCGATCACCCCGCGCGCTTCGTGCCATTGCGGCTCGTGCCATGGCAAGCGCTGCGGCGGACCGATATCCCGGGGTCGCCGAGCTGTCGGCCGACGTGGGCCGGTATCTGGCCGGCGAGCCGGTTGACGCCTATCCTGAGGCCCTCTGGGAGCGGCTGGCCCGCCTGGCCGGCCGGTACCGGACCGCACTGGTGCTCGTGCTTGCCTATCTGGCGATGCGCCTCCTGCTCCTCCTGTTCGCGCTGTCCTAAAGGATTACCGCGAAACGCGGAATGGAAGTCTGTCCAACCTCCACGAGGGTCACAATGAAAAAACCGGTGTTCGGCCTCCTGCTCGGCGGCTTCCTGGGCATTTTCGACGGCCTCTCCGCGCTTGTCTCGGCCCCGGAGACGGCGCCGCAGATCGCCGGCATCGTCTTCGGCTCCACCATCAAGGGGATTCTGGCCGGTGCGCTGATCGGCTGGTACGCCCGCAAGAAGGACTCGCTGGTCGCCGGGGTGATCTTCGGCGGGGCGGTCGGGCTCTTCCTCGCCTTTCTCGTATCGTACATGCAGAAGATGAGCGGCCAGCCCGCCTACTACTGGCAGATCATGCTCCCGGGCGCGATCCTCGGCCTCATCGTCGGGTATGCGACCCAGCGCCATCGCGAGCGCGGCAGCGCCACGGCACGCTGAACCATGAGACTCGGAGATCGCCGTCATGAACCGACCGACGCATTTCGAGATCCAGGCCGACAACCCCGAGCGAGCCATCGGATTTTACGGCAAGCTCTTCGGATGGGGGTTCACCAAGTGGGAAGGCCCGATGCCCTATTGGCTCATCAAGACCGGCGAGGGTGAGCCGGGCATCGACGGGGGGCTGCTGCCCAGGATGGGGGGAGTCTTCACGCCCGATGCGGCGGTAAACGCCTACGTCTGCACCATGATGGTGGACAACGTGGATGCGACGGTGAGCAAGGCGATCTCACTCGGCGGGACGATCGCGCTCCCGAAGATGCCTGTTCCCGGCGTGGGCTGGCTCGCCTATGCCAAGGATACCGAGGGGAACATTTTCGGGATGATGCAGGCGGATTCCTCTGCGAGGTGAGGTTCAGGGGCCAGTGGTGAGTGGTCAGTGGTCAGTGAAGTGCCTTCCCACTGATCACCGATCCCTGATCACCGACCACCTCCTCAGGGCTTCCCTGGCGGCCCCACAACCGGCAGCTCCGCGCGTGCGGCCCAGTCCTGGAACGAGCCGTCGTAGAGTTTCGCGTCGTACCCGAGGACGCGGGCGATAAACCAGACGAGCGACGCCTGTTGGCCGATGTGACAGTAGGTGACGACGGTCTGTCCGCTCTGCACTCCGGCGGCCGCAAACTGGGCCTTGAGGAGTGATGCGCTCCGGAATCTCCCGCTCGAGTCCACCATGGTGGTGAACGGCATGCTGAGGGCGCCCTTGATATGGCCGTTCCGGCCCTGGCCGGTTTCGCGACCGTTATAGAAGGCGGTGTCGCGCGCGTCGAGGATCCGGACCTTGTTGCCCTCGAGGCTTGCCGAGACGTAGCCTGCATCCGCCACGAGAGCGGGATTGGAGTGCACCGTGAAGCGCCCCGGAGCGGGAGTGGGCACATCGGTCGACACAGCGCGGCCTTCGCCCTTCCACAGCTCCAGGCCCCCGTCGAGGATCGACACTTGGCCTGCGAGCCCGGCGTACTCGAGGGTGAAGAGTGTGCGCGACGTCGGGGTGAAATACTGCCGGGCCGAATAGAGGACGATTCGCGAATCATTCGAGACGCCCTTCGACTCGAGCACCGAGTCGAGGACCTCGGCGCTCGGCAGCTCGAGCACCAGCGCTCGCTCCACGCGCGGCGTGGAGAGATCCTGGGAGGGATTCAGAAACTGGGCGCCAGGGATGTGGCCCTCGTCGTAGGCGGGCTTCGATCTCGCGTCGCCGATCTGGAAGAGGACCAGACCCTTGTCGGAGAGATGATCGGCCAGCCAGCCGGTGGTCACGATGAGCGATTGGCCGGCCTGGGCAGAGCGGACCGGGGGACCGGAGGTGGCTACGACCGCACCCAGGCCGGCGAGAAGAAGCAGTGACATGATTCCTCACTGGGTTGAAACGACCTGCCGACGGACTCGTGCAATGGGAAAGTTAACGGTCCCCTCGTCACTGACGAGAGATCTGCAGCGGGAGTGTCAGATGGTGCAGGGAGCTGCGCCGGATGGGCGGCGAACCGCTAGAGCGATTGACCCAGCCGGGTTTCGAGCTGGCCCCGGCGGCTTTTGCTGAGCTTGAGCTGAGTGCCGTCCTGCAGGACGACGACCTGTTCGCCCTTGAAATAGGGCTGCAG
>Ga0210377_10002612_pt1 | contig 15703 bp, 19 predicted proteins | sample PLM4_65_b1redo_FD_155480 | JGI IMG/M metagenome (GOLD analysis project Ga0210377, IMG submission 155480) | Groundwater sediment microbial communities from an aquifer in East River, Colorado, USA - PLM4_65_b1 redo | ecosystem: Environmental > Terrestrial > Soil > Riparian zone | place: USA: East... | reverse complement strand
CGGCGTCGGCTTCGGAATAGGCCACGACCGTCTTGATCCCCATTTCACGACAGGACCGCAGCACGCGGAGCGCGATCTCCCCGCGATTGGCCACCAGGATCTTCTTAAACAGGGCTGCCATAGGCTGTTAGGAGTCTGTCCAAGTATTCGGCCAGTCGAGCCCGTTCAGGAATGCGCCAGATGCAAGGCGGAGCGAGCACCGCACCGGAGCGTACGCGGTGGGTACGTGAGGAGCGGATGCGCAGCGACAACGCAGCAGATGGCCATTCATGGACGGACTCCTAAGACGGCTCGATCCGGAAGAGCGCCTCGCCGTACTCGACCGGCCGGGCGTTTTCGACGCAGACCTCCGCGACGACTCCGTCCACTTCCGACTCGATTTCGTTCATGAGTTTCATCGCTTCCACGATACAGAGAATCTGACCGCGCCGCACCCGATCACCGACCTCGACATACGGGGGAGCGCCCGGCGACGCCGTGCGATAAAACGTCCCGACGATGGGCGACCGAATCATCACGCCGCTCTCCTGGGGCAGCTCCCCTTCCGCCTCGCGCCGATCGACGGGTGGCGCCCCCTGGACGGCGTTCGAGCCAACCGTGACGGAGCTCTCAGGATAAGCGGGGCGCGCGGCCGGGCTGGCGCCGCGACAAATGCGAACCCTGACACCCGCGCGCTCCCATTCCAGTTCCGTGAGCTCGCTGCTCTTGACCAGGTCGATCAGTTCTTTCAGCTCCTTGAGTTCCTTCAGGTTCATGGACCCTTGACCCGTTCGACGTAAGCCTTCGTTCGGGTATCGACTTTGATGATGCTGCCTTGGTCGATGTGGAACGGGACCTTCACCACCGCGCCTGACTCCAGCGTCGCCGGCTTCGTTCCGCCCGTGGCGGTGTCGCCCCTGATACCGGGCGCGGTGTCGACGATCTTCAACTCCACGAACAGGGGCAGATTCACTCCCAGCGGCTTCCCCTTACAAAACATGATGTCGACCGGCATATTCTCTTTTAAGAACTGCCAACTCTCGCCCAGTTGGGCTTTCGATAAGAAGAGTTGTTCGTAGGAGTTCACATCCATGAAATGATATTCGTCCCCTTGCACGTACAGATACTGCATCTCCCGTTCTTCGACCTGGGCCTCTTCAAACTTCTCGCCGGATCGAAACGTGCGCTCAAGCACGTTGCCCGTCCGAAGGTTGCGCATCTTGGTCCGCACGAAGGCGCCGCCCTTCCCGGGTTTGACGTGTTGATAGTCGATGATTTCCATCGGCACGCCTTCCACCTCCAGTTTCAATCCATTGCGAAAATCGCTTGTGGAAATCACGACCCTGTCTCCTCTGGTAACAACCGCTGGGCATGGAAGCCCAATCAGGCGGTGGGCTGGGGACCCACCTTGCGGCCGCGAAGATACTGGACGGCGGCTTGAAGACCCAACACATAACTGTGAGCGCCGAACCCGCTCACTTGACCGATCGCCACCTGGGCGATGTAGGAGAGGTGGCGGAACGGTTCCCGACGGTGGATGTTCGACAGGTGCACGTCAACGGTGGGAATATCGACCCCCGTGATCGCGTCCCGAATCGCGATACTCGTGTGGGTATACGCCCCCGCGTTGATGACGAGCGCATCATACCGTTCGCGGGACGCCTGGATCCACGTCACCAACTCGGCCTCGGCGTTGGATTGGCGAATGTCGACCTCCACGCCCGCCTCCTTGGCCGTCGCTCGAATCATCTCGTCCAGCAACGGCAACGTCAGCGACCCATAGACGTCAGGTTCCCGAATTCCCAACAAATTGAGGTTGGGTCCATGTAACACCAGAATTCGCACCATGAAGGATTCCGCCGCCACGCTCCTGAGGGAGCGTCTACGCGCGATGATCACACCTCGATCGCGCCGACCCTGTTCGGTATGCGCTACAACTCCTTCGCCACCTGCGACGCATTGTAGCGAAGGAAAAACCGCCCTCGTCCGGTGTTGCCGTCACCGGCCAACGCCATGGCGAGAAAATACTCCGGAGTGACCCGGCGAAAGAGCAGGACCCGCGCGTCGCTGGCAATCGAGCATTCTTGGGTCGCCCCCAGCGACAGGCCGCCCGACACCCGGTCCATCTCGCGCCACAGGTTACAGTACTCGGCGGCCAGAGAGTGAAGATCCAGGGTGGGCAACCGCTTGGCTTCATCAACGATGATGCCGTCCATGCCGACGAGCGCCACGCCTTCGGCGTCTTCCACCCCGTCCAAAATGATCTGCAATGACGCTGTTAAGCTCATAGTCGCCGTCTCTCCGCAATTCGGGCAAGCCACGATTCGAGGCGTTCAATCGTGGCTGCGTGCTTGGATCGTTTGACGGAAGCCCCGACCAGCGACGATTCCGACTCCAGGGCTTCGGCGGGAATGTCGTCGCGAGGCGCCTCGTCCACGCCACCCACGACGCGCCGCATCACTTCACTCTTCAGGGCATCCCCCACAGGACGCTGGGCGGTCAACAGCCGGTCGAGCGTCAGCGCGTTCTCGAGTTTGGCCATTGCATCGGTGTTTCCTGGAAACCGATCCAGCACCCGTCGGTAGATCTCGATCCCCTGCTGATAATGTCCCTGAGCGACGTATAGGTCCGCCAGGGATATCGTGGCGAGGTCGTCCTCCGGGAGGTCCGTATTCGTCTCGCCCTCAACCGGTTCTTCCTCGGTCAGCGTCTCAACGATCGGATCAACATTGACGTCCGTGTCGGGCTGCGCGGGTCCTCCCGACACAGGAGCCGGTCCCACCACGGTGGGCTCGGCCTCGAACGAATCAACAACCGTGTCAATAACCGTGGGCTCGACGTCGAACGAATCGATCACCGTCGGCTCGACGACCGTGGGTTCGCTTCCGATCGCTTCGAACTCCGGCGAAGGGGCCTCACTCGCGTTGTCCTCGGCGTGCACCGCCTGCGCGGTTGGTTCGGGGAGTCGCTCGGCCTCGCTCTGAATCTTCAGGATCTCGGGGTCCGAAGGGTGAATGGCCAACGCGGCACCGCACGAGGTCAACGCATTGAGCTTCTCCCCGGCCTTCAGGTAGATGGAGGCCAGCCGCTTGTGGGCCATGATGTTGTCGGGGTTTGCGGTGATGACCTGCTCGAATTCCGCCCGCGCCTCGGCCTCGAGTCCCTTGCTCTGCAACGCTTTCCCCAGCGCGACACGGGCGCTCAGCAATCCCGGATGACTTTGGATGCCGGCGCGCAACAACGGAATAGCATCATCCACCAGGCCGATCTTGAGGTACTCTTCGGCCAACGGGTAGAACAGTTTACTCGTGGGGTCCTTCCGAAACTTCTCGGCAAGCTTTTGAAGGTCTGGAGACTGACCGCCTTCCTTATTCGGCAAGAAACCCTCCCTGTCCTCGCCCCTGGAACGCATCGCAACGGCCGAACGGACCCGCCCCGCCGAGCGAGACGCCGATGGGATAGAGAAAAAGCGCCCTCATCTTAACAAATCCCCTAGGAAAGTCAACCAGATCGGATCGTTGGAGCCTCGGCTATTCGCCCATCGATGAGCGACCGGTCGAAGCTCCCTGCAGCAAGCTGCAGGGAGCTTCGAAGTGTAATGAGAGGACGTACCATTCTACATTTGCTCGCATACCCCCGCAGCAAGCTGCGGGGTATACGCTCGCTAAGCACTTTCACACACCGCGTGGCCAGGGAGCAGGACCTACTTTGAGGAAGGAGACGAGGGACGTTCCTGGATGCGGATCGCATGAATGTGGTCGAGGATGCGCTCGGCCAACACCCGTTTGGAAAGCCGAGGGAGAGACACCACGGCTCCGGTTCGGTCGATCATCGTGACTTCGTTGTCGTTCGCCCCAAAACCGATTCCGGGCCGCGACACGTCGTTGGCCACGATCAGGTCGAGCCGTTTCCGGTGGAGCTTCTCGGTCGCACGCTCGACGAGCCGATCGGTTTCCGCCGCAAATCCGACGACACACGCCTCGGTGTGGCGAGCCGCGACCTCGCTGAGGATGTCGGGGGTGGGGACCAACTCGATGGTAATGGCCGACCCGCTTTTCTTGATCTTGCCGGGGGACGACACCTTGGGACGATAGTCCGCAACGGCCGCAGCCATGAGGAGCACCGTCGTCTTGTCGATCCGGTCCAGCACCGCGTGCCGCATCTCCTCAGCCGTTTCGACCGTCACGACGTCGACGCCGGCGGGGACGGGCAGATCGGTTGGCCCCGTGATGAGCGTCACCATCGCCCCGCGCGTCCTCGCGGCGTCGGCGAGCGCGTAGCCCATCTTTCCCGATGACCGGTTGGTGATCGTCCGCACCGCGTCAATCGCCTCGCGGGTCGGACCCGCGGTGACGACGACATGAACCCCGGCCCACGGACCGGAGGACGCCAGACGAGCCTCGACGGCGGCGACAATCGCGTCCTCGGCCGCCAGTCGGCCTGGACCAACCACGCCGGACGCGAGCGGACCCGATTCCGGCGGGATGATCCCCACCCCGATTCCTCGCAGCGTGTCCAGGTTGCGCTGCACCAGCGGGTGCTCCCACATCACCGCATCCATCGCGGGCGCGAGGAGAATCGGACACCGAGCCGACAGCGCCAGGCTCGAGAGCAAGTCGTCGGCTGCGCCGCGCGCCAACCGGGCAAGGGTGTTGGCCGTCGCCGGCGCGATCAGGAGCAGATCGGCCGATTGGGCCAGCGAGAGGTGGAGGATCTCTTCACGAGGATCGAAGAGATCGTCGTAGACGGGCCGGCGCGAGAGGACCTGAAACGTCAGGGGGGTGACGAACCGTTGGGCGGCGGAGGTCATCACGACCGTGACCTGCGCCCCACGTCCGGTCAACCGCCGAAGAAGACCGACCGCTTTGTAGGCGGCGATACTGCCCGTTACCCCCAACACCACCTGTCGGCCAGCCAGCATCCCCCGTCCCTATCGGTGCTACCTCAGGCCGATGGATTCCGCCTGGCGCAACGAGTCGTCGACATACACCGACAGATCCTTCTTGATTTCATTGCTGATCTCTTCCTCGCGTTCGAGGAGGGCGCGCTTGCGTTGCATCTCTTCGCGCACTTTCCTCGCCTCCCGCTGGGCGACTCGCGCGTCTTTCCCGGTCACGTACTGCAGCTCACCTTCCAAGAACTCTTCGACCGCCACCGTCGTGGCCTTGAGGTACTTCGTGTCCTCGCTGGCTCGTGCGCCTTCCATCAATTGCCGCGCGCGCTGCGCCCCGATGATCACCAGCCGGTATCGGGAGTCCAACTGATCGCCTTTCAGCTCGATCGGTAATTCGATAATCTCCACTTAAAATACCTCCTTATTTTTGATGAAGGTCTCCTCGATCCACATAAAGTTCATCCGCTTCATCCGGATCCGCTCGGCCACGATGACGGCCTGCAGCTCAGACCTCGCCCGCTTCACATCATCGTTGATAATCAGGTACGAGTACTCCCGATAACTCCAGATCTCCTCACGGGCTTTGCGCAGGCGACGATTGATCTCCTCGGGCGAGTCCGACCGTCGTTCCATCAGCCGTGCCCTCAACACTTCAAACGACGGAGGAAGGATGTAAATAAACACGCCTTCCACTTCTTTTTTCTTGAGCTGCATCGCGCCTTGGGCGTCGATGTCGAGAATCAGGTCCACCCCCTGCTCGCTGTGGAGGAGCAACTGATCCCAGGCCGTCCCATACAGGTGGCCATGCACTTCAGCCCATTCGATGAACTCCCCTCGCTCCGCCTTCTTGCGGAAACCGCCTTCATCGAGAAAATAATAATCGCGGCCATCCACCTCGGCCGGCCGCGGCTTGCGCGTCGTGTACGACACGGAATGTCGCAACCCCGGAACCTGAGTCACGACCTCCCGGCACAGCGTGGTCTTGCCAGCCCCCGATGGCGCGGAGACCACAAACAGGAGGCCTTTCCCTTGCCTGGGGCTCTCGGCTCCGGTCGTCATTCCCCTCCCCCCGCAGCCTCACCGTTCATGGGCGTGCCGGACCGTCTGTGCGGAACGGTTCCCCCGCCTCCGACAGGTCCGTCCACGCACTCATTCCACATTCTGGACCTGCTCGCGCAATTTCTCAAGGTCGCTCTTCATGGCCACGACGGCAAGGGCCACCTCGGCGTCGTTGGCTTTGGAGCCGATCGTGTTCATCTCGCGATTCATCTCCTGAAACAAGAAATCCAGGGCGCGGCCCACGGCCCCCCCGGTGTTCAACATCGTCTCGCACTGCGTCACGTGGATTCGCAAGCGCGTCACTTCTTCGGTGTAATCGCATCGTTCGGCCTGAAGCGCCACTTCCTGCGCCAACCGAGCGGGATCGACGTCGATCCCGCTCGCCAACACCCGAATCCGATTGCGGAGCCGCGAGGCGTAGTCTTCGACAATCAGCGGGGCTCGGCGCGCGACGTCGTCGACCCTCGACGCGATCTCACGTATGCGATGCACCAGATCGTGGGCAATCGCCTCCCCCTCTTGGCGACGCATCGCGTCCAGCTCATCGAGCGCTCGCGCAATCAGCCTCTCCACGTGATCGGCCAGTTCGGTGCTCTCGGTTTCCCGCTCGACAAACGTCAGGACGTCGCGGAATGTCGCCACCATGTGAACGGTAATCTCGCCCGCTAACTCCAACTGTTGTTGGAGCGTTTTGAGAGCATCATAATACTGACGAGCCAATTCGGTATCGAGCGCAAGGGTCCTCGCCTGGTGCTCCCCGCCCGCGGCGACAACCAAATCGAGACGTCCGCGGGCCACCCGGCGCTGGATCGCCTTCCGAAAACGCGCTTCGGATCCCACAAGCGATTTCGGGACGCGCGCGACCACCTCGCAGAACCGATGATTGACCGACCGGATTTCGACCGCCACCATGAGATCGCCAAGCGGCGCCTCAGCTTTCCCGTATCCGGTCATGCTGATAATCATTGGGCGCTGGGCCGAGTGAAGCGGGATTATAGCGGGTCGGGGTAGGCAAGTCAACGAAGCGACCGGTCGACGCGAGCCCGAGCGACCACGGCCTCGAAGAGGAAATGATAGACCTCCGCGTGTCGTTTGGCCTCCCACAGATCGTCACCCCAGATATAGGCCCCGTGGTCCTTGACCAGCACACACGCGGACTTCCCGAACTCCGGTCGATCGAGCGCGTCGAGAATCCGGTCCACCAGTTCGGGCTCGCGGGCAGTGTTCTCGATCACCGGAACGGCATGGTGATCCGCGTTCGTGCAGTCCCGGATTCCCTTGAGCATTTCAAGATCCCGGATCACGATGCGATCCGTGCCCTCGGCCAGATCGGCGGCCAACACGGCGGAAAGCCCATGGCTGTGCATGACGGAACCCGCCTTGCGCCGCTTCACCACCGCGCAGAACACCGCACCGCATTCGGTCAGGCGCAACGTCGGGGTCGTCGGGGGACGCACCACGCGGCCCTCTCGATCAACGACAAACAAATCGCCGGGGACGACGCGTTCCTTGTGAACACCGGTGGGCGCCATCAACAACGTCCGATCGTCCACCACGGCGCAGATGCCTCCGCCGGTCCCCGCCACCCATCCCTTGTCGTAAAACAGGGGGAGAAACTCGCAGATCAGCGTGCGCCGCTCGGATTCCACGTCGTCTGGGTCGCGACTCATCCTCGCTTCTCCATCCGAGTCCGCGGCGTCGCACGGCGGACGATACCCGAGGCCGACGGTTCGATCGTGCGCCGGGGCTCGACCGGCGCCACCGCGCGTTTCTCTTGGGCGTCGCACAGCGCGTAGAGCGCACATGACTCGCAGCGGGGGCGACGGGCGACGCAGACATAGCGCCCGTGCAGGAGGAGGTGGTGCGATCCCGTGGTCCAGCGCGCCCGGGGAATGACGTCCTGCAGGTCCGATTCGATCCGAACGGGATCGGCCGACCTCGTCAGGCCCAACCGCCGGGCCACGCGCGAGACATGGGTGTCGACGACGATCGCCGGCTGGCCAAAGGCGTTGCCCAAGAGGACGTTGGCGGTTTTTCGACCCACCCCCGGGAGCGTCACCAACTCCTCCAGCGTCCGCGGGACCTGACCGCCGAATCGCTCCACCACCGCTCGCCCGCAGGCGATGAGGTGCCGGGCTTTGGCGCGAAAAAACCCGGTCGGTCTGATCAAGCGTTCCAGTACGTCACGGTCGGCAGACGCAAAATCCACCGGGGTATGGTACACCGCGAAGAGAGGCGGCGTGACCCGATTGACACGATCGTCGGTGCACTGGGCGGAAAGGATCGTCGCCACCAGGAGTTCCCAGGGCCCGGAGGCACCCAACTCGATCGCCCGGCCGTGGAACGCCCGGTCAAGTTCCGCGAGGATCCGCGTCATCCGTCGCCGTTGGGCGGCTCGCGCCGCAGCATCCGAAACCGTGGGGGTGGGACGCGTCACAAGCCGCCATTATAAGCAGCCGCAGAACGAAGATCAATCCGGCGACGGCAGGGACTCGGGGGAGTCGACGGCGCCTGCAGAAACCTCGCAGGCCGTTTCCTGCGGGATGTCCTCAAAACCGAAGCGTCGATCGAATTCCTGGAGTAGGGGCGCCAGCGAAGCCTCGTCAAGCGCCGAAACCGCCACCCCTCCATGCCGAGCGAGCAAGGCCCGGGTGACGTCGGGGTCCGTGCGGTCGGTTTTGTTGAACACAAACACGGTGGGGATCGTCCCCAGACCAAGATCATCCACGATCTGTTCCACCGACTCGATGTGCCGCTCGACGTGTGGGTGCGACGCATCCACCACGTGGAGCAAGAGGTCGGCATCGCGCAGCTCGTCCAGCGTCGGGCGAAACGCGCCCAGCAAGTCTCGAGGCAGCGCCCGGATGAATCCCACGGTGTCCGTGATGAGGACCTCCCGTTCGCGAGGCGTGCGGAGACGCCGGCTGGTGGTATCCAGGGTGGCGAACAACTGATCCGCCGTGGCGACCCGGCTGTCGGTTAAGGTGTTGAGCAGCGTCGACTTCCCGGCATTGGTATACCCCACGATCGACACGATGGGAATGCGGTTGGACGTCCGCCGGGCGCGCCGCTGCGCTCTGGCCCGACTCAGTCCCGTCAATTCGCGCTCCAGGTGCGCGATCTTATCCCGCACCCGGCGCCGATCGACCTCCAACCGCGTTTCGCCGGGCCCCCGCCCGCCGATCCCTCCTGTCAAGCGGGACAGGGCGGTACTGCGATCCGCCAGTCGCGGCAACCGATATTTGAGCTGGGCCAGCTCGACTTGGACCGTGCCATCGCGGCTCTGCGCCCGACGGGCAAAGATGTCGAGAATGAGTTGCGTCCGATCGATCACGCGCATCTCGGTGACTTCCCCGATCGCTTTCACCTGCAAGGGGGTGAGGTCTTGGTCGAAGACCAAGAGGTCGGCGCCGTGCTGCAACGCCTTGATCACCACCTCGCGCAACTTCCCCTGTCCCAGGAGGTACCGAGGATGGATGGCGTGCGGACGCTGCATCACGGTGTCGAGCACCACCAGGTCGGCTGACCGCGCCAACGCGCGCAGTTCCTCGAACGAATCTTCCTGGATCGCCCGTGGTTGGGTCGAAACGCTCACCAGAATCGCGCGTTCTCGCCCATCGCGCACGTCGTGCGAACTGTCGGCTTTGGCGAGCTGCGCGTCCAAGCCGGCCAAGAACGCGCGAAGATCGCACTCGAGACGATGCACGGGAACCGAGGGATGGACCTCATAGACGCGGCCGTCGGGATTGGGCGGCACAAGGTGGGCCCACGAACAGCGAGCCGGCAAGCCCCCTTCCTGAATCGACAGCGCCAGAATCGCGTCCAAGCGCAAGAGCGCCAGGTCCGCGAGGTCGTCCTGGGTCAGGGCGTCGTCCCCCAGATGGGTATGAACCAGGCGGAGTCCGCGCAAGCGTTTTCGCCCCAGCTTCCAATTAGGAAGGTCGGGCACGACCACGTCGCGTTCCGTGCCCACCATGACGGCTTCAATCGTGCCCGCACGGCTGAGCAACACCCCGAGCTGACGACCAATCTCGCCGGAGAGCTCGGTGAGGGCCCTCGCCAATTCCGGGCTGACGAGCAGATCCGGCGGCACTCGCCGACGCGCGAGGCCGGCTATCCGCTTCCGCTGGGCCGGTTTGAGACCAGTTAAACTACCTGAGACTGCGGGAATGGATCCCTCCCCTCGTATTGCCTTGCTTCCATGATACGAGAGAAGAAACCAGGAGAGCAAGCTCGCACGCTGATCGATCGTTAGGCCGCTGTGGCGCCCTTCCCCGCGGCATTCACCTTGAATTCAACGACCGTCGTTCCCAGGCGAATCTGGTCACCGTCGTGAAGGACGTGTTCCCGAACGAGGTGGCCGTTGAGCACCGTTCCGTTGGCACTCTGCAGGTCCTTGAGAATCGGAACCCCGTCATACACTTCGATCGCGCAGTGTTCCCGCGACGCCTCGGGATCGTGCACCCGAATGTCACACCGTCCGCGCCCGATGACCAGTCGAGCATTCTTGATCGGATGGTGCCGCGGGGGCTTCCCTTGTTCGGTCACGATCAGCCCGAGCGCACTTCCCGTCAAGCCAGGCCGGTTGGTCGAGCGAAGACGCTGGACATCGGTGATCCCGGTGTCGCGAAGTTCTCCGTCCGAAGGAAAGAGCATCGTCTTGATCGGGGCGTCTTCGCCTTGGGCCGTCGCTTCCGGCGAGAGCGTGGTCGGCGCGATCGCTTCCACTCGGTCCCGAGGCCGATTGACGTGCTCACAACATGGGCACGACGCGTTTGCCCCAAGTTCGTCCGGCACCTCGTAATTGGTATGACAGGCGTCGCACGTCATCTTCATGGTTGCTCCTTTTTAGCGACTCATATCCGCTTGATGGGCCCCATCAAGCAGACGGTTCACCGCGCGCCCGTCCCTCGGTTCCGGGCTCGGTTCGCCGGGCCGCTTCAGGGGCGCGCGAGCCGGGGGTGGCGGGCCGCTCGGCCTCGCCCCGACTCCGGTCCGTAAAAACAATCGCGCACACGATGCCAGATCCCCTTCAGGCTGAAGCCCCACAGCCTTGGCAAGCTCTTCGCGCGCCAAAGTACCCAGCCCTCGCTGAGGGTACAGAAACCCCAAGTCATAATGCAGCGCCGCATGGTTCGGAAATTGATGCGACGTCTCCGAGAACACCTTCAACGCCCTCTCGACGTGCCCGAGATCGAAAATTTGGACGATGTGTTGGTGGGTTAACAAGGCCGCAAGTTTGGCCTCGTTGACGAACATCGAGACGAATTCCGGATCCTGCGTCAGATGGGGAAGAATTTTCTTGATCGCGAGGAGTTTTTCAAAACCTTTGAGCCCCGACTGCTTGGCCAGAAACAACTCGGCCATCCCCCCCGCCCCCAATTGATGGACGAGGAGGTATTTCCAAAAATGCGCTGGAATATCCATAGGATGCGTCCCCATGAAAGGTAGCATCCGCTGGGAGGGGTGTCAAAGTTGGGGGAAAACAGCCGCAATCAGTCGTTGAGTCGTGGAAAGCAGCGGCGAGCGTTGTCGGAAGTTCGGCGAGCCACAACCTCGACCGGCAGGCCGCGCAGCTCGGCAACCTTGTTGGCGACGAGCGCGACGTGGGCTGGTTCGTTCCTCGATCCGCGGTGGGGCACGGGCGACAGGTATGGGCAGTCGGTCTCGATCAGCAGGTGGTCCAAATCGATCTTGCGGGCCACGTCTTGGAGATCAAGAGACTTCGGAAAGGTCACAATCCCGGAGAACGAAACGAAGAAGCCCCTCGCGATGGCCTTCTCCGCCTGGACGAGATCTCCGGTAAAACAGTGGAAGACCCCGCCCGTATGCGATTGACGATCAAGAATCTCGAAGGTGTCATCCCATGCATCGCGCGTATGAATGACGAGGGGAAGGCCGTGGCGCTCAGCTAATCCGATCTGTTCGCGAAAGCGCGCTTGCTGGATCGCCTTGGGCGAATGCAGATAATAATAGTCGAGGCCGATCTCACCATACGCCACCACCCGAGGGGCACGCGCGAGTTGATCCAGCGCGTCGTACGCCTGGGCATCCAGCGTGATCGCCTCGTGTGGATGGACGCCCACCGCGGCATAGACTCCCTCGAAGCGTTGAGCGGTTTCAACCGCCAGCCGACTGGTCGTCAGATCGGTGCCAATCGCGATGCAGACATCGACACCGGCGGACCGTGCCCGATTGATCACGCTGTCGCGATCAAGGTCGTATTCAGAGCCATGGATATGCGTGTGGGTATCGACGAACACGATCGGCATGAATTACGGGGTCAAAGCGATCTCGCTCCTCGGCCAGGGAGACCGGGGCCTACGGGGCGCTTAGCAAGCTCGGGGTGGTGGAGCTGAGGGGGATCGAACCCCTGACCTTCAGACTGCCAGCCATGACAAGGCCGAATGATACCACGGATGAGGGACTACCATCAAGTGACAAAAAAGCTCGTCTTCTCCGGCTGTTAGACGAGATTCGAGAGCTACTCCGTGAGATGCCGAGTGAGCCCGAATCGGGACCAAATTCGTGACGGAACCGTGACCTAATCCGGAAGTAAATGAAATTTGATTTCGCTCCACGGAGAGACCTTACGCTGACTTGGCAACCAGCTCGATCCGCATCCCCGCCTGCTTCACCACCAACCGCTTGCGGGTCGCTGCGGAGATCCGAAGCAGCAGGTCCACACTCGGGAGCCGTTGATCCCGCAGGCTCTCCAACCGGCCGATCGCGGACTGCTTGAGATCGAGCGCGCTCGCCAGTTCCGCCTGGGTCATCCCGGCCAGTTCCCGTGCCTGCTTGATCGCGCGGGCAATGGCAACCCGGAGTCTGGCGCGAGCGAGTTCGGCCTGAAATGCGGGGTCTTGTTGTTCCCGTGCCTTGATCGACGCGTCCAGGGTGGGATAACGCGCCACCCGTTCGCGAAGCGTCTCCTTCTTCATGCCCTTCTCCCTTCGAGGACTTCGGCCATGCGCCGGCTGGCGGTCTCAATCTCCCGCGTCGGCGCCTTCTGACCCTGCTTCTTGTAGGCGTGCAGTACGACCATCGTGTCACCGACCACCACCACGTAAAAGATCCGGGTCCGCGAGATCCGCAGTTCCCACAACTTGCCCCGAATCTGCCGCATCGAGACCAGCGGGGCATCGAGCCCATAGCGGCGGAGGTCTTCGAGAACGGCGAGCACTTCGGCGCGTTCCGCCACGGACAAGCCATCGAGATACGCATCGACGGGACTGCGCCCGCTTGCTGTGGTGTACCGCCGGATCTGCAAGGATGACTATAACCTATTGGTTATTATCTGGTCAAGTGGAGATCGGCCACCTGACAGCCGCGCTCGGTCAAACTCGTTAGCCCGTAGTGCAAAACCCCGACCCACCTCCTGCGTCAAATATAGAACCGAAAAGGCAATGGTTTGTAATCCATTTCGTTAGGCACAGATGTAAGAATCTCTCCAACAGCATTCGCAAATCGAAGAGTTACTGGCATTCCGTCTCCGTAGATGCAAGAGTTGTAATTGAGCTTTGTCAGACCAAGCACATCCCTCAAGACCTGCTCAATCTGGACATCACCACGGTTGATATCCACTTCCAATGGCGAAGGGACCTCCCAGCCCGGATAAGTTTGAAGCCTGGGAGTATATCCAAGTGACCACAACAGGGCCCGCCGTTCACTTAAAATCAGAGCCGTTCCTCGCAACACCGGTGTTGTACCCTCTGCTCGATAAAGCTTGTTGTGACGAGAACGCCGAATCCGAATACCTGAAAGTCTTGTCTCTGAAGGGACAGCAGATTGGAAGCCGCGCCATTCCAACTCGTCGAAACGCGCTTGCCCATGGATAAACAACTCCGTAGGAGGTCGCCCGTGCTTATCGGTATAGGTTTGGACAACCAATAACATCAACTCACGTGCCTTCTCTTCCGATAAATGACATTCCTTCCGATCAGCCTTATACCAGTTTCCCTCGACGCCCTTAAATACCACGCCATCGCCGGAGTTCAAGAACATCTGTGCCCCGCAACACGCGTTGGCTTCTTCAGTGGCTTGATGCAGCTGTTTGTAGACGAGCCCCACGTAACACACTCCGGAGCGGACTCCGTCAAGTTGCCACGGCTGCCCCTGGGATTTGAAAAAGGCTGTGGTGCAAAGATTCCACGCTATAGTCGCAGGATCGTCAACCCGTCTCTTCGGTTTCCCTTGAAGTGTCAGAAAATCGTCAGGTGCCACTGTGGTTTCTCGAACAATCTGCACAATCACACGGTGACGCAACATTCTAGCCTTGAGTTGGTTATGAAAATTGACCTCGTAGCCCTCGACTTGGAGCGTTTGTTCGGCGTCCTGCTGCCAATCGGAGAATAGCAACCCAGTGCCTCCAGATAGGAGTTTATGTGCGGCCTTACTTGACATCGGCAACTTTGATTCGGTTCGCTCAGCCACTGGCACCACCTGCTGTGGGCGACCTAATCGGTAGACCTCCTCCGGAATTACCACAAACCAAAAATCTGGGTGTGTCTCCTCACGATGAAGATATTGGCTGATAGCCCTTTCATAAATCCCGACACATTCATAGACGGCTTCGTATCGGTTAGCGCGACGAATTGCGCTTAGAACCCCATGACCCTCTACAACTACCCTTGCGACTGACGTTGCCGGCCATTCCGTATCGAAAACGGCGGAAAATCCGGGCCATCCCATCCGATGTGCCTTGTCCGAACTGGGCTTGATACGAACACGAATTTCTCCTGACCATCGCTCGAACCGACGCAATCCGTCAATAGTGCCAACTACTCCGAAACGCATCCCCGATGCACCTGGAATGCCTTGCAGAGGACCGAACAAAAACAGGCCGTCTTTAACATACTCACACCGCTGTTGGTGTCCGAATACGAGTTTAGGCTCTGGCAAATAAATGGCTTCGCTCAAATCGCTCATGCGAGTTCCGAATCGTCCTCAACTTCGTCGTCCCAATCGGGTGGATTATCGTCCTCCTCAGGAACGTAGGCGTTATCGGTTGCATAGCTGACGGGTAATTTAACGCTGACCATTGACGCAGCCAATGACATTAGCGCGTTTCCCCCTAGGCTAATCGTCGCAGACTCTGCTTCCTTTCCGAATATCTCGGCCAGGACCGATTGCAGCAAGTCTCGCCACTTGTCGTTCCACCATAACTTGCAGTGACTGCGGCGCAACTGTTTCTGGTCCGCCAGAGGAGTAACACCGTCTGGTGAAAATAGGACATGGGGTATAAGCGTGATGCCACGCGGCTTAGATGCATTCACCCGCACCGATAACGCGAAATGCCATGTTAAATTTTTAGCTTTTCCAACCAATAGCCTGTAGCCTACTTTGCCATCCGGCTTCAGATAATGCCCCTCGTTGTTCATGCGCCATTGATTTGGAACAAACCATCGATGATCGAACTGCACCAGCCCCTTGTCGCGCAGAAAACCCTCGATCGCCTGTCGCAGGATATCAGAGAGGTAGTTTTGCGCCTCCAGCCAACCCGTCTCTGGAGCGTTTCGCGGGTTCCCTGCCAAAAAGTCCGTCAATTTGATTGTATAACGAGGCTCTATGCCGACATTTTGTGGAACGGCGATGCGCACCGCATCGAGATCTGCGAACGATAAGAGCAATCTTTGATGCGGCACATGAGGGACTTTGATCTGACTTCGCAGTCGGCCCAGATCATTTGAAGACAGCGAAGTATGGAAGTAATTGATGTCATCCGGAAGTTTATGAATGGATATCCAGTTACGGAACGCCGATTCAGGCTCC
>Ga0210377_10002611_pt1 | contig 15710 bp, 17 predicted proteins | sample PLM4_65_b1redo_FD_155480 | JGI IMG/M metagenome (GOLD analysis project Ga0210377, IMG submission 155480) | Groundwater sediment microbial communities from an aquifer in East River, Colorado, USA - PLM4_65_b1 redo | ecosystem: Environmental > Terrestrial > Soil > Riparian zone | place: USA: East... | reverse complement strand
CCATCGCCGCGGGCGTACGCATCGAGGATATCGACCGCTGGCTCGGCGGCGGGCTCGCCATTGTGCGGGCCATGCCCAATACCGCTGCCTTGATCGGCAGCGGCGCCTCGGGCCTGTACGCCAACGACCGTGTCAACGACGGCATGCGCAACCAGGCCGAGTCCATCCTGCGCGCCGTGGGCGTCACGGTCTGGCTCGAGGACGAATACCTGATGGACGTGGTGACCGCCCTGTCCGGCAGCGGACCGGCGTATTTCTTTCTCGTCATGGAGGCGCTCGAACAGGCGGCCATCGAATCGGGGCTCGATCCGAAACAGGCAAGATTGCTCACGCTCGAGACCGCCTTCGGCGCCGCCAAGATGGCGCTGGAAGGTCACGAGGAACCAGCGCAGTTGCGCCGCCGTGTCACCTCGCCCGGCGGCACGACCGAACAGGCGGTGAAAGTCCTGGAAGAAGGCGGCCTGCGGCGTCTGTTCAAAAACGCCATGCAGGCGGCCGGTGACCGGGCACGCGCCATCGCTGACATGTTTGGAAAGGGCGCATGAACACGTTTTTCACCGAGGCCGCCGCTCTCATCATCGAGGTAGTTTTCGGTCTCTACATCCTGGCAGTACTGCTGCGTTTCCTGTTCCAAATCGTGCGCGCGGATTTCTACAACCCGATATCCCAGTTCCTCGTGGCGCTGACCAATCCGCTGCTGAAGCCCCTGCGCCGCGTCATCCCGGGGATGTACGGCATCGATGTTGCCTCGCTGGTGCTGCTGGTGGCGCTCAAGGGCCTGGAGGTATTTCTCATCTTCTCGCTCGGTGGCTATGCGCTCGAGCCGCTACCGGTAATCATCGCGGCGGCGGTGGATCTGTTGCGACTGACGATCAATATCTTTTTCTATGCCATCCTGCTGCGCGTGATCCTGAGCTGGTTCATGCCTTATGGCATGCATCACAACCCTGCGGGCGACCTGTTGGTGAGTCTCACGGAACCGCTCATGCGCCCCGCCCGCCGGCTGATTCCGCCGGTAGGCGGACTGGATCTGTCCCCGATCGTGGTGCTTGTGGCACTGCAGCTTTTGCAGCTTGCCCTGGCGCACCTCCTGCGTTAGCGCCCGGTGCCCGAGGTGAAGAATTTCAGAGATAGCAGCGCGGTATCCAGGGATCTGTCGGCTACGTGAGCTGGTTCCGCCGGGACGGACCGGACCTCATTCTTCAGATACGGGTCCAGCCACGCGCCAGCAACGATGCCTTGGCGGGGGTGATCGGCGATTACCTCAAAGTTCGGCTCACTGCCCCACCCGTTGAAGGCCGGGCGAATGAACATCTCATCGCCTACCTGGCCAAGCTTTTCGGCGTCCCTAAAAACAGCGTGATCCTGGAGCGTGGCGCTACCTCCCAGCGCAAACAGCTGCGCATCCGCTCCCCGAAAAGGCTGCCCGAAAACCTCGACTGGGGTATCTAGTCACCCCTGCTTTCCACCCCCTCCCCCCACCATCCCCCGGCCGGCTCTTCCTGGGTGGGGGGCTGGATATAGTTTTTATTTAAGTTTATATTCTAACCACCTGTATTAAAGGGGTATTCAATATAATGATAAGCGCGCAAAAGCTAACAGAAAGGCCCCGGCTGGCCATTAACGAATTCAGCCGGCGATTGGGGGATTACAAACGCTGGCGCGACGAATTAATCGAGATTATCAACGAATATCAAACGTGGGTGGAAAGCCACGGACTCGCGAGCGGCGAAGAGGATTTGCAGCTTTACGAACTCATCGACGCACTCCGCTCCGACAAACTTACCATCGCGCTGGTGGCCGAATTCTCTCGCGGCAAAACCGAACTCATCAACGCCATTTTCTTCGCCGACCACCGGCAACGATTGCTTCCCTCGGAAGCCGGCCGTACCACCATGTGTCCGACGGAATTGCGTTATGATGAAAGCGAACCGCCGTGCCTCAAGCTTCTGCCGATAGAGACACGCAAAACCGCCACCACGATTTCAGAATACCGTCGCACACCTGCCGCCTGGACCGTGATGCCGCTGGATCTCGATTCGCCAAAGAAAATTGCCGAGACCTTTCAGCAGATCATCAAAACCAAACCGGTCAACGTGGATCAGGCCGAAGAGCTTGGTCTCTACTTCCCGGATGCGGAGCATATCTCGCACCTGCTCAACAACGATGGCACAGTGGAAATTCCGGTCTGGCGGCACGCCATCATCAATTATCCGCACCCGCTGCTGAAACGGGGACTGGTGGTGCTCGACACGCCAGGACTCAATGCACTCGGCACCGAGCCGGAACTGACGCTGAGCATGTTGCCGGCCGCGCAGGCGGTGTTGTTTGTGCTTGCGGCCGATACCGGCGTCACCAAAACCGATCTGGAGGTCTGGAGGAATCACGTCTGTCCCGCCAGAGGAAGCAGGGCCGAAGGACGTGTGGTGGCACTTAACAAGATCGACACGTTGTGGGATGAATTGAGCAATGACGCTGCTATCTCAGCCGCGATCGCGCGCCAGACGCAAGAGACAGCACGGGTACTCGGCGTCAGCAAGAATCAGGTGATCGCTGTCTCCGCGCAGAAAGGCCTGCTCGGCAAGATCAAATCGGATTATACGCTGATCGAACGTAGCGGCTTGCCGGTGTTGGAAACAAAATTATCGGGCGATATCATCCCGGCGCGTCAGGAGTTACTGCGCGAGCGCGTGATTCACGATATCGGCTCCATGGTCGAAACCACCAGCGCAATGATCGATGCAAGGCTTAACGCTGTGGCGGAACAGATCGAAGAGTTACAGGCGCTGGGTGGCGAAAACCGCGACGCCATCCAGGACCTGGTCACGCGGTTGCGCGATGAAAAGCAGGCCTATGACCAGACGCTTGTTAGTTTTCAGAATATGCGCGCGGTGCTTTCCGATCAGGTCAAGATTCTTCTCGATTATCTGAGCGTCGAGGCCTTTGATGGCCTGGCGGAAAAAACCCGTCAGGGAATGGCGGAGTCGTGGACCACGCCAGGTTTGCGCGAAGGGATGAAGACCCTCTTCGACGGGACCCTCGAATCAATGGAAAAGGCCAACAAGCAGACCCAGCAGATAAGGGCCCTGGTTCAAGCTGTTTACAACAAGTTTCACAGCGAACACGGGCTGGCCAAGATCAAGCCGGTCAACTTTTCATTGCTGCCCTACCGCAGCCAGCTGCAAAAGCTGTATGAGGAAGCCGAGAGGTTTCGTAACAGCCCGATGATGATCATCACCGAACAGCACTTTGTGGTGCAGAAATTTTTCGTCACCTTGGTCGGCCAGGCGCGCGAGTTGTTCAGTGAATGCAACAGCGCCGCCCGTGCCTGGAGCAAGGCGATCATGGCGCCGATCCTGACGCAGGTCCGCGAGCACAAAATCCTCATGGATCAGCGTCTCGAAAATCTGAAACGGGTCCACGAGAATTTCGACAACCTCAGCGGCCGCATCGCCGAACTGGAATCCAATCACCAGAACCTGGAAAACCAGCAGCTGGTCATCCGCAACATGCTACGCAAGATCAACCAGCCGCTGCCGGTCGATTCCTAACTCTCATCGTTCCACGCCTGTCGGGCCTAGATGTTGCCACTGCGTTGACACAAAAAAAGGCCGGAAGGGCTTCCCCTTCCGGCCTGATGCATCCGTTGATGAAACGGATTTTACTTTGCTGCCGCCGGAGCCGCAGACGCGGTGGCCGTCAGTGTCTGATCGATCGACGAGAAGATGATGCTCGGGATCAGGGTGTTCTTGGCGAATGCCATGTAACCGGAATCCCAGAAGTACAGCTGCATGCGCCACATCTCGCCATACTGCACCACCTTCACTTCCTTGCCGTCATTGATGACGAGCACTTCCATCGGCATCGCCGGAGCATGGTCCACGCCCGGGTGCGGGGCGTCTTTGGCCTTGCCTTCGCTACGGAAGTCGGAGTTGATGCTGATGCACTTGTTCTCGGTATAGTCGTTGGTGATGCCGAAGTAGACGGCATTCGCACCTACCGGGATCTTGCTCAGCAGCCGCCAGCCGGAGGAGTCATCAACGCCCTTGTCCTGGCTCGCACGCAGGGTGCTCTCAACACGAGCAACCGTTGCCGCGAAGTTCTCGGACTTGTCCTTGAAGACTTCGTTCTGGCTGTCTTTCCAGTTACGGAATTTGGCCATCATCTTGGCGGGACCGTCACCGTTGAACTTGTTGAGCGTCTTCTCGCTGCGAACCGGTTCAAGCTGCACGGAAACCTGTTTGCCCGGAACCTTGGCGGCGATGTCCTTGATTTCCTGGGCCGTGGTTTTCGCTGCTGCCAACAGATTGGCGTAGTTCTTTGAGCCGGAATAGAAGACCATCGCGTGAGCCACCGGATTGCCCATGTTGATATGGACTTTCTTGCCTTCACCATACTCGTACACGCCGATGCGCAGTATCTGCGCCGAGATGGTATCCGGAGACTCGTCCTTGGTCGCTTCCATGTAGGCAGGTGACGTTACGATATAGACTCGGGCCTGCTGAACCTTATCCTTGACAGTCAGATCCCGCTTGGCTTGCAGTGTCAGCTTGGATTCAGCCAAGGCCTTCTCCAACGCTGCCGTCGTGTCGTTGAACGATCCCGACGCTTCCAGAATGCGCTCAAAAATCCCGTATTCTTCCGCCGCGAAGGCGTTGCCGATCCCCAATACGAACGCAAAAATCAGGGAAAAAAGCTGGCTAAGCTTTGTAGATTTAGACTTCATTTGGACTCTCCTCCTCAAATGCCTTTTAGTTAAAGACTTGTTACAGGTTTCTAATCCGTTATGGATTTAAAAATCCCTGCTTGGCATTGTGCTGATTCTCGCGCTAGTCTGCAACTGCTAGTCATAATATATGTTTTTCTTATTGATTATATTGAACTTTTTAATAATTTCTCATTGACTAGACATGCATGAATTAACCCCGCAGAAGACGCTTGACCCCTCACTGGCTAGGCCGGTGAGGGGTCAAAATCGTTCAGGATCGAACTACAGGTAACGGGAAGTGGCTGCCTTGAACGGCAACCACGCGGATTTACGGGTTGAGGTGCAGAACCTTAAGGACAGTGATGGCCTGGTTGAAGCCCTGATCGGCGGACATGCGCCATAACCGAACGGCCTCGTCCTGATTCTCATCCACGCCATCGCCCTTCATGTACATGAGACCAAGATTGAACTGCGCCGCTGCATACCCCTGTTTTGCGGCCATGGCCCACCATTTCACGGCCTCGGTGGAGTCCGGCTTCACACCAGTTCCCTCGGCATAATACAGACCCAGATTGAATTGGGCTTCCGAATGCCCCTGCAGGGCTGCCATGCGCCACCATTGCGCGGCGGCATTAAGATCGCGGGTTACCCCGGTGCCTGTGGCATAGAGCACCCCCAGATTGTACTGGGCAATGACATGTCCCTGCTCAGCCGCCTTGCGATACCAGCGCACCGCCTCGATCATATCCTTGGCCGTACCTCCGTCACCGCGGTTGTATAGAACCGCCAGGGTAAACTGAGCCTCGGAATCGCCCTGCTCGGCGAGCGATTGCCATACCTTCACCGCTTCAGAGCGATGACCGTTGTTATATTGCACCAGCGCGACCTGATTCGAAGCAATGGGATGTTCAATCTGGTGGGTTTCTGTGCGAATTTGAATTGCTGGAAAGGGCGATTCCGATAGTGCTGCTGACAACGACGCGCTGCACAGCAAAGACACCAGCCCCAACACGGCCCCTGCCACCTTCACGCGGGCAAAACACGCGTTTCTTTCCGTTGTAACGCCGTACATGACCCTCTCCCCGAATGCAAAAAATACGTTTGTCTTGCGAGAGAAAGTGCAAGAGCTATGCCACCAGTTATACAGCTTTAGAATCAATGGGTTGATCTGCCGGGACCGGCGCTGTTTTCACTGTTAAATGGCCGGAATCAGGCCCCGGTTGACGATTCTTGGAGAATCGATGGCGTGGTGGGCCAGCTGTCCCGGCCGAGATGCCCCCGGCAGGGAAAATCGCCCGTCCTGCCATCCACTCATGCCGCGGTGCACGCACCCCCGAGGCGAATCGGGAAACAAGCGGGCAGTTGGCGGTGCTAAGATGAAACAGTCTTTCACGCTCGCCGAAACGGCCGCGCAATTTTCAAAACCGAAAACAATCCGAGACGCCCGTGCCCAAACAAAAACTGCTCAGATCAAAAATGTTCTGGGTGGGAATTCTTTATTTTGCGCAGGGCTTCCCCTTCGGGCTTTTCTACGATGTGTTCCCGGTGCACTTCCGCCAACTCGGTGTCGACCTGCGCGAGATCGGTTTTCTCTCGCTGCTTGGGCTGGCCTGGACCATCAAATTTCTCTGGGCACCGGCGGTGGATCATTACCGCCATCACCGCCGCTGGATGCTCGCGGTGGATCTGGCCATGGGCGTGGTGTTGCTGTTCCTGTCGATGCAGGCGGGTTTCGGTCCACCGGTATGGATCGCCATCGGCGTGTTCACCCTGTTCTCCGCCACCAACGACATCGCGATCGACGGCTACACCATCGAGTTCCTGGATAAAAAAGAACTGGGGCTGGCAAACGGCATTCGCATCGGGATGGGTCGCGTCGGCATCCTCGCCGCGGGCGTGATTCTCATACTAAGTGATTATCTCGGTTGGCCCGGCGCCTATACCGCGGCCGCCGGCATCCTGGCCGTGCTCGGGATCGTCTGCCTGTACGCGCCCAAGGAACAGTCCTTCGGGGTACGCAAGCCGATGTCGCTGGGGAACGAATTCTCCGGAATCCTGCGCCGGCCGCGCGCGTTTGTGCTGGTATTGATGTTCCTGCTGGGAACCCTGTGGCTCATCAACAACGCCACGCACTGGTCAGGCAAGGTGGAAGGCTTCTGGTGGTATGCCTTTGTTGTCGCCGGCGCATTGATGGCGCTGAGTTTCGCGATGCAGCGTCCATCGAAAGCAACGAAAAACAGCGAGGCAAAGCTGACCGAAGGGCCGATGTTCGGCGCGCTGATGGAGATGCTGCAGCGCCCCTACATCATCCCGGTCATCCTGTTCGTGCTGATCTTCAAGCTCGGCGACAGCTCCATGGGTTTCATGGTGAAACCGTTCTGGGTGGATGCTGGCTTCACGGCGACCCAGATCGGGCTGGTGTCGGTCAACCTCGGGCTGATCCTGTCGATCACCGGCGGCATCGCCGGCGGCTGGTTCACCGACCGCGTGGGCATATTCAAAGCACTGTGGATACTCGGGTTGTTTCAGGCGCTGTCCAACATCGGTTACGTGTGGGCCGCCTCCACCCTGCCACTCGCGAGCAGCGGCGCACCGATGCTGCCGGACTACAAGATCATTCTCTACGGCGCGAGCGCGTTCGAGTCCTTCACCGGCGGGCTCGGCACCGCCGCGTTTCTCGCCTTCCTGATGGCCATCGTGAACAAGCAACATTCGGCGACCGAGTACGCGATATTGTCATCCGTGTTCGCGCTCTCGCGCCAGCTCGCCGGTTACGCCTCCGGTTTCGGCGCGCACTACATGGGCTACGCGCACTACTTCCTGCTGACGTTCTTCCTGTCGTTTCCGGCCTATGTGTTTCTGCCGTGGGTCAAGAAAATGCTGGGCTACGCGGAACAGCAAAAAGGCTGGGGGCAGGGATAAAAACTCGGGAAAAGATTAATTAAAGGTGGAAAATCAATCCTCGCCGCCGGCTTCGATCAGTTCGTCCAAACCGCCATCTATGTGCAATTCGGTCAGCTCCGTGTAACCGCCGATGCACTTGCCGTCGATCACGATCTGCGGCACCGTGCGTGCGCCGTTGGTGGCCTGCGCGAACTCGCGCAGCTTGCTCTTATCGAGATCCACGCGCACCTCATCGAACGGGATGTTCCACTTCTGCAGCAGTTGCTTGGCCTTGGTGCAATAAGGACAGGAACCGGTGCTGTAAACCGTCACTCGCGCCATATTATTTTTTCAGCTCGCTGATGATCATGGGCTGTCATTATCCCGGAGTGGCGGGAAAAATCGAGATTGATCGTGGTGGAATTGTCGAATCGCCTTCGGCGACGTATAACTTGTGGGTGGCTGACCCACGGAATCAATGTTGTGTGCGCTACGCGCACGATTTGAAAAGCTAATGGCGGGTGGCTCCGCCCCTGCACCCTGGGTTCCTTTCTCTTGCTTGTCCAAGTGAAAGGAACCAAAGAGAAAGACACCCGGTCGCTTCGCCGGACTTCGTCCGGTTCCCTGTTCGCACCCAGGGCGCCTCGGGCTCGACCAAGAGGCTCGCGAAAACCCCTGATCGCGCGGCGGTGCTCGACTTGCTCCGACGGGGATGGGAGCAAACCACCTCCGGTCTTCGCGCGGAGGTGTTTTCAAAACCCCGTATGGCGCACCCGAGCCCCGCAAGGCTTTGGGCGAGCGCCCGAAGGGGCGCAGACAGGGATGTCTGCGCCTGCCCCGCCGCGACAGGATGTCGCGTCGGGGCAGCGCGGGACCCAAAGCCGCGGAGGCGAGGGAGTCTTTGCGCCATCCGGGGCGTGCTTTCTTTGGTTTCTTTCTTTGCACGAGCAAAGAAAGAAACCCGCCCGCGGTGCGGGGAACCGCCATTAGCTTTTCATCCATGCGCGCAGCGCATGTACAAATAATTTCCGTGGGTTAGTCATCCACAAGTACACGCCGCCGGAGGCGGCTCGACTAAAGCTTGTATTCGTAATCAATAATCAATGGCGCATGATCGGAGAACCGCTTGTCCTTATATATGCGCTCCCTCTCCGCCTTCTTCGCGATGCCCGGCGTCGCGATCTGGTAATCGATGCGCCAACCCACGTTCTTCTCGTACGCCCGGCCGCGGTTGGACCACCAGGTATACTGATCGGGCTTGTCGTTGAGCGTGCGGAACACGTCCACCCAGCCGAGCTCATCGAACACTTGTGTTAGCCAGGTGCGCTCCTCCGGCAGGAAGCCGGAATTCTTCTGGTTCGATTTCCAATTTTTTAAATCGATTTCCTTGTGCGCGATGTTCCAGTCACCGCAAAGAATATATTCACGCCCTTCGTCGCGCAGCTTCTTCAGCACCGGGAAGAAGTGTTCCATGAAGCGGAATTTGGATTCCTGGCGGTGCGGGCCTGCCGATCCCGAGGGCAGGTAAAGGGAAATGACACTGAGCTTGCCGAAGTCAGCCTGCAGATAGCGCCCTTCGTCATCGTGTTCTTTGGAACCAAAACCGACGCGCAGCCGGTCCGGCTCGTGGCGGCTGTAGAGCGCCACCCCGGCGTAGCCCTTCTTTTCGGCGCAGTTGAAAAAACCGTGAAAACCCTTGGGCGCGAGCATCTGGTCGGTCAGGTCGGCCTGCTGCGCCTTGACCTCCTGCAGGCACACGACGTCCGCGTTCCGGCGCGCCAACCACTCGAACAGGCCTTTCTTGGCCGCGGAACGGATGCCGTTGACGTTGAGCGTGATGACGCGCATGGGTTTTTATCATATCCGACTTTCCACGCCGTGACGCGCCGATTAGAATCCCCGCCATGAAAGACTACCAGCGCGAGTTCCTCGATTTCGCCATCGAGTGTCAGGCGCTGCGTTTCGGCGAATTCACCCTCAAATCCGGGCGGGTCAGCCCGTATTTTTTCAACAGCGGCTTGTTCAATACGGGTCATAAACTGGCGCGGTTGGGGCAGTTCTACGCCCGCGCCATCGCCGACGGCGGCATCGCCTTCGACATGGTTTACGGCCCCGCCTACAAGGGCGTGCCGCTGGCCTGTGCCACGGCCATGGCGATCGGCGACCGCGACGTGCCGTACGCCTTCAACCGCAAGGAAGTGAAGAAGTACGGCGAGGGCGGCAACATCATCGGTCATCCGCTGCAGGGAATGGTGCTGATCGTGGACGACGTTATCTCCGCCGGTACCTCGATCCGGGAGTCGGTGCAGATCATCAGGGCCGCCGGCGCGCAGCCAGTCGCCGTGGCCATCGCCCTCAATCGCCAGGAACGCGGCGAAGGCACGACATCCGCGGTACAGGAAGTGGAAACGACGTTGGGGCTGCGCGTGATCAGCATCGTCGCGCTCGAGACATTGCTGGATTATCTGGACGGGAAAGACGGCGCGCGCCGTTATCTCGATGCCATCAACGCCTACCGCCGCACCTACGGAACCTGAGCCGGGCCCGGCTATTTTTCTTTTTCGTCCCGGTCTTTTTCCGGCGATTCGCGCCGCTCATGGTAGCGCGTGATCTGCGTCTGCTTGGCCATGCGGATGGAGCCGTCATGCGTCGCGCCGCGCGCGATCGCTACCACCGGGCTCGTGATCTTGCCGCGCACGAAGGCAGTGTGCGCCAGCTCCAGCTTGGTCGTGGCGTGGATGTCGCCTTCCACGTGGCCCGCGATCACGATCGATGAGGCGCGGATGTTTCCTTTCCAGCGACCGCCTTCGCCCAGCACCAGCGTCCCTTCAATCTCGCACTCGCCATGCACCTCGCCATAGACGATATGGTTGTCCTTGCCCTGAATCGTACCCATGTACACGGACTGCGGCCCGAGCATGCCGGTAAAGTCACCCACGTGGTCGAGGGTGCGACGACGCTGTTTTCTGCCAAATTTCCTCAGGAGTTCTTCAATCTTCAAGACTGGATTTCCCATTCCGGTTTCTTGCCTCGCTGCCACGGGCCCTTCTCAATACTAGCAGGCGCCGCGACCGGTGGAGTCAAACGACAAGCTTGAGTCCGACCAGCACCGTGACGATTTCAAAGGCGCGCTTGATCCAGAGATTGCCCTTGACGATGGACCAGTGCGCGCCGAGATAACCGCCGACAAGCGAACCCAGCAGCAGCGCCGGCAGCCATGACCAGCGGATCTCGCCGAGAAGGCCGAGCGTGATCGCGCCGGTGCCGTTCCAGAACAGGCCCACCAGCACCAGCGTGTAGGCCACCGCGCGGCGATAGTCGAGGCCGAACCAGCGCACCAGCCACAGGGTGCAGAACAGCCCGGTACCGGAGGTGAGCGATCCGTTGAGCACGCCGACCGCGAACAACCCCGCGCCGCCCAGGGCGAAACCTTGGTGCGTACGGTGAATCGGCGCGTGTTCCAGGCCCAGTTTTTTGTGCAGGAACGAATAGACGCCGATCCCGATCGTCAGAATGCCAAGTGAAACCCGCGCGATCGCGTCCGGCACATCGAGAATGTAGGCGGCGCCCAGTACCACGCCGGGAAGTCCCGCGGCCAGGATAAAGAGCGAAAATTTCCACTCGAGGGATTTCTCGCGCAAATGCCGCAGGGTCGCCCCCACACCGAGCGCGACACTCGCGACCTTGTGGGTGGCGAGCGCCACCCCAAAGGGAAGACCAAGGAAGATCAGCGCGGGAAACTGGAGCAAGCCCGCGCCGCCGCCGGCGAACGCGGAAAATACGTTTGCCACCAGCGACACCAGCAACAACAGCAGCTGCTCGGTCCAGTTCACCGGCGTGCCGGACGGCGAAAGTCCCGGGGGTTCATGACCGCGGATTATGGCACAGATCGCCGGGCCGCCATGGCCGGGCGCCGTCCTTCGGCGACGGCCTGCCGCACGGCGGCCGCGGTTGACACGCCAACAAAACGGAGCCTATCTTCAAAGAGTGATATTAAGGAGTCGTCATCTCATGTCGCGAAAAAACCTCATCTGCCTGCTGGCCCTGGGTTTTCTCCTGCCTGCCATAGGCACCCATGCCGCCGACAAGGGCCCAACCATCAAGAAATGCAAGGATGCCACCGGCCAGTGGCACTACGGCGACAGTGCCGCCCAAGAGTGCGCCAAATCCAAGATCACAGTGATGTCGGATGAAGGCACGACCAAAAAGGTGATTGCCGCGCCGCCAACCGCAGAGGAACTCAAGGAACGCGAAGCGCGCCAGGAAACCGAAGCAGCGGAACACCAACGAGCGGCGGAACAGGCTAAAAAAGACGTGCTGCTCCTGTCCACCTACGGCGGGGAGGACGACATAATTTATATCCGCGACCGCAAAATCGCGCAGATCGAAACCTCGATCAAGGCGAGCGAGGAAACGCTGAAAAACCTGCGCGCGGCGCTCGCGCGCATGGAGGCGCAGGCTGCGGACGAAAGCAAGGGAGACAAGACGGCGGATCAATCCACCGTGAAAAACATCGAACAAACCAGGAAACAGATCGCGCGGCATGAAGGCGTGATCGTGGAGAAGCACAAGGAACAGGAAGCATTGCGCAAACAATACGCCGACGAAATGGAACGCTACCGCGTAATCAAGAAAAACCAGGCTACCAAGGCGCCCGCGGCCGCCGTTAAGAAGTAAAGAGTGAGGAGTAAGGGGTGAGGGAAAACACCATCCTGCTCCTCACCGCTCCCGCCTCTCTCCTCACTTTTCCTGTTCTACCCAGCGCTGTCCCTGCTCCGTCTGTTCCTGTTTCCAGAACGGCGCGCGCGTTTTCAGTTCGTCGATCACATAACGGCACGCGGCGAACGCCGCCTCGCGGTGCGCCGCCCACACCGCCACGCACACGATCGGGTCGTTGGGGCGCAATTCACCGTAACGGTGAATCACCAACAGGTCGTCTATCGGCCAGCGCTCCGCTGCCTCGCGGGCCACACGCGCGAGATGCTTCTCGGTCATGGGCGCGTAATGCTCAAGGGTCATGGCCTGCACCGCGTTACCCTGATTGAAATCGCGCAGCGTGCCGACGAACACGGTCGTGGCGCCGAACTTCCCGGCCAAGTCCGGTTGCCCCGATTGGTAACGCACGATTTCCTGCCAGGGATCAAAAGCGGCGGCCAGCAAACGTATGGTCATGGCGCCCCCCCGGTCACGGGCGGGAAGAACGCCACCTCGTCGCCGTCGCGTACCGGTTGGTCGGGCCGGGCGTATTCCATGTTCACCGCCGCCAGCAGGTTGCCGGGTAAGGCAGTTTGCGCGCTCTGCTTCCAGACATCGGCAACAGTATTGATACCTGCGCTATCGATGACCTCCTGTGCCTTGCCCAAACGCTCACGCACGCTGGCAAAAAACCTGACCGTAATACTCATGAATTAAATCCCCTGCATTTCATCTGCATTTAATAAGGTGGACGACAGGGTAATCTGCGATAGAATAATCGCCCTCCTGAGGGTTCGCAGCAAGCTGTCTCACTGACATCCTGCCTTGCTATGAACGATCCCCGCTTTCCAGGGGTCAACGTATCATCTCCGCAAATAAGTGAAACTTATGAGCGGCACCAGTAATTCTAATTAGTTTTGGAGTCGGTGACGCTATACAGTTCCGCGGCTCAGGTGCAGCGACACTGTCATTTCAGTTTTACTGGCATAAAGGGGAAAAGGTTCTCTATGTCTAAACTGGTCAATCCACACGGCGGCGGGTCACTCAAACCCCTGCTCCTCCAAGGCACGGCGCTCACCGAAGAAAAGAAACGCGCCCAAAACCTTCCCAAGGTTCGCATCAGCTCGCGCGAGTCCGGCGATCTCATCATGCTCGGCATCGGCGGCTTCACTCCGCTCGACGGGTTCATGACTCATGCCGACTGGGAAGAAGTCTGTGACGGCATGAAAATGACCAACGGCCTGTTCTGGCCGATCCCGATCACCCTCTCCACCGACAAGGCCACCGCCGACGGCATCAAGACCGGTTCCGAAGTGGCATTGGTGGACAGCGAGTCGGGCGAGATCATGGCCACGATGAAGGTCACCGAGAAGTACACCATAGATAAGGCACACGAGTGCATGATGGTGTACAAAACCACCGACCTGGAACACCCCGGCGTCAAGATGGTCATGGAACAGGGCGAGGTCAATCTCGCCGGCCCGGTAAAGGTTCTTTCGCAGGGCGGCTTCCCCGAGAAGTACGGCGACGAGTTCCTCACCCCGGCCCAGACCCGCGAGATGTTCAAGAAGAATGGCTGGTCCACGGTCGCCGCGTTCCAGACCCGCAACCCGATGCACCGCTCCCACGAATACCTCGCCAAAATTGCGGTCGAGACCTGCGACGGCGTACTCATCCACTCCCTGCTCGGCAAACTCAAGCCCGGCGACATCCCCGCCGATGTACGTTCCAAGGCCATCGGCACCCTGATCGAGAAATATTTCGTCAAGAACACCGTCATCCAGGCCGGTTATCCGCTGGACATGCGTTACGCCGGTCCGCGCGAGGCGCTGCTGCACGCACTGTTCCGCCAGAATTACGGCTGCTCGCACCTGATCGTCGGCCGCGACCACGCCGGCGTCGGCAGCTACTACGGCCCGTTCGACGCGCACCATATCTTCGACCAGATTCCGAAGGACGCGCTCGAGACCAAGCCGCTCAAGATCGACTGGACCTTCTGGTGCTACCAATGCGGCGGCATGGCTTCGGCCCGCACCTGCCCGCACGACGAGAAGGATCGTCTGCTGCTGTCCGGCACCAAGCTGCGCAAGATGCTGTCCGAGGGCGGCGACGTCCCGGCCGAGTTCTCGCGCCCCGAGGTGCTGACGGTGTTGCGCGCGTATTACGCCAGCCTGACCGAGAAAGTCGAAGTCAAGCTTTCCGGCCATTCGGCCCGATAAGATTTTTTAACTGTGTTCAACCGTTTTTAATTGCAACCTGAGATAAGTGGAGAGCCACCATGCCAACATTTGTACGTACCGATAAATGCGATGGCTGCAAGGGTCAGGACAAGACCGCTTGCATGTACATCTGTCCCCACGACCTGATGAAGCTCGACAAGGACGGTTCCGAAACCGGCCATGCGATGAAGGCCTGGAACCAGGAGCCCGAGCAGTGCTGGGAATGCTATTCCTGCGTGAAGATCTGCCCGCAACAGGCCATTGAGTGCCGTCACTATGCCGACATCGTCCCCCTTGGCGGTTCCGTACAGCCGCTGCGTGGCACCGACTCGATCATGTGGACCATCAAGTTCCGCAACGGCACCATCAAGCGCTTCAAGTTCCCGATCCGCACCACGCCGGAAGGCTCGATCAAGCCGTACGAGAACAAGCCCAAGGCGGACATGGCCAAGATCGACCAGTCCGGTTTCTTCACACCGGACAGCATCCACAAAACGGATCGCAGCCAGTTGCTGAGCGGCTAACTTTTTCAACAACCACCGGCGAATCTGCCACGAGGGGCCGCGTGCCCCGGCAGGTCGCCGTCACAGAAGGTGAACAATCATGGCAGAAGGTACTTTTGGTAATCCGCAGGTAATCGAGGAAGAAGTCGACATCCTCATCATCGGCGGCGGTATGGCGGCCTGCGGTGCGGCGTTCGAAATCATGCGCTGGAACGAGAGCGCCGGCCTCAAAGTCAAACTGGTCGACAAGGCCGCCATGGACCGCTCCGGCGCCGTGGCCATGGGCCTGTCGGCGATCAACACCTACGTGGGTGAGAACGATCCGGCCGACTACGTGCGCTACGTGCGTAACGACCTGATGGGCATCATCCGCGAAGACCTGGTGTACGACGTCGGCCGTCACGTGGACGACTCGGTGCATCACTTCGAAGAGTGGGGCCTGCCGATATGGAAGCAACCCGGTGACGAAAGCAAGCCGCTGACGCAGGGTGGCAAGCCGGTGCGTTCCGGAAAATGGCAGATCATGATCAACGGCGAGTCCTACAAGTGGATCGTCGCCGAGGCCGCGAAGAAGGCGCTGGGGATGGAAAACATCCGCGAGCGCGTGTTCATCGTGCGCCTGGTCAACGACAAGAACGACCCGAACCGCGTCGCCGGCGCCGCCGGTTTCTCGGTGCGCGACAACACCCTCTACATCTACAA
>Ga0210377_10002610_pt1 | contig 15715 bp, 10 predicted proteins | sample PLM4_65_b1redo_FD_155480 | JGI IMG/M metagenome (GOLD analysis project Ga0210377, IMG submission 155480) | Groundwater sediment microbial communities from an aquifer in East River, Colorado, USA - PLM4_65_b1 redo | ecosystem: Environmental > Terrestrial > Soil > Riparian zone | place: USA: East... | reverse complement strand
CCTCCGCTGACCGCCGGGATGATGGCGATCGTCGCATCTCGCGGCAGCGGCGTGGCGAGCCCCCCGGTGTAGCGGATGCTCTCGTTGCCCACGAAGACGTTGACGTGGGGCCGGACCTCGCCCGACTCGACGAGAATGCGATCCCTCAGCCCTGGGTGTGACCGCCACAGCAGCACGACGTCGCCGGCACGAGGCGACACATGGGACGTCACGGACATGGGACCCCTCCTGGCTCGCGTCAGGGAGCAGGAAAGCCGGCGGAGTTTCGAGGCATCCACGAGGGCGGCGGCGGCGTCAGCGCGCGGGCAAGGCCGAGAGGGCCTCCGTGGCCTGGGCGGCGACGGGGCTCTCCGGGGCGATCTGCAAAGACCGCTGCCAGGCCGAACGCGCCTTTTCGGCCTCGCCGCGCTCGAGGTACGCCTCGCCCAAGACGAAGAGGGCGGCTGCGTCCTCATCGGGCTCGGCGGGTTGAATGGCGAGCGCTTCTTCGAGAAGCCGCTCGGAGTCCCCTCTCCTTCCGCCCTGCCGCTCCGCGAGCGCCAAGGCGCGCCGCGTGCGCTTCTTTTCCTTCCCTGGTCGCGGGCCGTCGGCCTTGCACGCGCGGCGCAGCAGATCGCGGCTCTCTCCGAAAACCCTCTGGTCGAAGAGCAGGGTTCCCAACCCCGCCAGGGCAACCGGGTCCTTGCCGTCGCGGGAGAGCGCCGTCTCCCACACGATCACGTCCTTCGCCAACTGCCGCGCGGTCTCCAGCGTGGCCGGGAAGCTTTCGGGCCCCTCGAAGTCGATCTTGCGGAAGAACAGGCGCCCGCCGGGCGACAGGAAACCGATCGTCGGCAACGTCTCGACAGCGTACTGTGCGGCGAGCTCGACCTCGGCCAAGGTGCCCTCGGTGTCGACCTTGACGGCCACGAAGTCCCTCGCGAGGTCGATCACCTTCGGATCGCGGTAGGTGGTCGCGTCCAACTGGTGGCACCACTGGCACCACTGCGCCCAGAAGTCGACCATGAGGGGCTTGCCGACGGCCCGCGCCTGGCGGATCGCCGTCTTGAAGTCCTTCTCCCACGGGATAGCGGCGAGCACCGCCGAGTCCGCGGACGACGAGCGCGCGTCGAGGAGGCCGACGACGAGCAGGGCCGCCACGCCACCGAGCACCCGTGGGAGAACACCTCGACTCATCGCGTCACTTTAGCATCGGAGCGTCCTCTCGGTCCGAGCCCTCGGACGCGAAAACAAGGGGAGCGCGAGTCGAGGAGGAGCCTCGCGAGAGGAGTCAGCGCTCAAGGAGAAGGAGAGGGGAGGCCCGTGGCTGGGCCTCCCCTCCGACTCGGGGCGACTAGAAGCGCCGTGAGAATCCGACGATCACCACGTAGTCGGCGAAGGCGGCGTCGCCGTTCTGGTGCTCACCGGTTCTCTGTGACTCGAGCTTGTCCGAGATGTTCTGAGTGCGGACACGACGCACCAGGTACGGGACGCTGAGCGAAACGAGGGTCCTCTTGAACGAGTACGAGATGCCCGGCTCGATCGCGATCGAGTAGCCGGGGCGCCGGCGGCCCATGTCGCCGCCGATGAGGTCGGATGAAGGCACTCCCTCCAGCCGCCCCGCGAGGCTCAAGCCGATGCGTTTGCCAGCCGGCATCCCGACGCCCACGCGGGCCGCGTACTGATCCGCGATCGACAAGTACTGGTTGGTCGGATCCAGAGTCGTCGTCGGGCCGTTTCGCAGGAAGTCGCTTTGCTCCTTCGGATTGAAGAGATAGCTCGCCGTGGCGAAGGCAGTGGCCTTTCCAAAGGACCTGAACGCCTGGAGCTCGGTGATGAATCCCCAGCCGCCATCTCCCGGCTGGATCGACTGATCCACGGGACGACGCTCCGTGGTTCGCGCCCCCGTCTGCGGGTCCACACGGATGAGGAAGTTGTCTTCGGCACGGTCGTTGCCGGTCGGCAGCTTGAGTCCCACGCCGACAGACAGGTTCTGTTGGAACTGCTTGGCGGGGTTGCCCACCCAATACCGGCCGATGATGTTCAGGTCGCTGATACCCGAAGCGCTGGTGGCAAAGGTCGGCCGGCTGCCGCTCCACGGACTCCGCCGAAGCGCGTGGAAATAGGGCAGATCAGCAGAGACGCTCAGGCGATCCGTCACACCATACGTGAGCCCGACGGTCGGGATGTGAACGTGATTGATGACCTCCGTGGAGGCGCGATCGCGCTCGGCCGTGCCGGTCGCCGTGTTCTCGGCGTTCTGTTCGACGCTGCCCACGAAATGGCGGTGGGACCTGAACCAGCGGTATCCGAACGCCGTCTGCCAGCGACCCTTCGGCAGGCTGTAGGATTCCAGCTCGCCTGTCTCCGCCCCGCTGTGACGCGCGGAGCAGTTCGGCGCGTCCATGCGCGAGGCTACGCATCCCTGCGCCCAGGCAGGAGTCTCGGCGAAAAGACTCAATCCCAACGCCAAGCCCGCGGCCCACAGGGCGCGGGTCCTCCAATGTCGCGTACTCATGGCTCGACCACTCCTTGGTTGGGCTCCCACACACGGGGGATCGTTGATGCCAAAGGTAGAGCAAACTCCGTGCCCAAACGGGGCGGTGCATGGTCGCCGAGCAATCTCCCTCCGGATCAGCCTCTTGGGTCTCCAGGCCCCCCGGAGACCGGGATCGACGTGCCCACCAAGTCATGGGTCCTACGAATCCTCGTACATAGAACCTCCGCTCATGGCCTCTGCTGCCCTTCCGTTTCTTGCAGGGGAGCCGGCCTCCGAGAGGTCGAACAGATGGCCACGGTGGGACCGGTGATCCTGAGGCGGTCGAGGTCGAGCGGCGTGGCGTGCCTTCGGGCTATCATCCGGTTGGCCATGCTCGGCCATGGGAGGAAAGCCATGAGAATCGGCCTCGTGTGCATCGTCGGGCTGGCGGCGGCGACGGCCTCGGCCCAGACACCCACCCACAAGCACTACGAGAAGTCCGAGGAAGCGGACAAGCCGGCCCCGACCGGTGAGCTCGCGCCGCGCCTCCAGAACCTGGGCAAGCTCACGTTCGCGGTCACCACGAAGTCCAAGCAGGCCCAGCTCTTCATCAACCAGGGCGTCAACCTCGCCTATGGTTTCAACCACGCGGAGGCGGGACGAGCCTTCCGCGAGGCGGCACGCCTCGACCCCAATTGCGGCATGGCCTATTGGGGCCAAGCCCTCGTCCTCGGACCGAACATCAACGTGCCGATGACGCCTGACGACGAGCCGAAGGCCTACGAAGCCTCGCAGAACGCCGTGAGGCTGAAGTCGAAAGCGACGCCGAGGGAGCAGGCCTATATCGACGCCGTGGCCCAGCGATACTCGGGCAGGGCCGAGGACCGTGCCACGAGAGACCGCGCCTACGCCGACGCCATGGGCGGGGTCGTGAAGCGCTTCCCCAACGACCTGGACGCGGCCACGATGTACGCCGAGGCCCTCATGGACCTCCGCCCGTGGAACTACTGGATGCGCGACGGGCGGCCCTACGCGGAGACTACCGAGATCGTCGCAACCCTCGAGAAGGTCCTCGCCCGAAAGCCGGACCATCCCGGCGCGAACCACTACTACATCCACGCGATGGAGGCGACCAAGACGCCCGAGAAGGCCGAGGCCGCGGCCGACCGACTGGGCACCCTGATGCCGGGGGCCGGCCACATGGTCCACATGCCCTCCCACATCTACCAGCGCGTGGGCCGCTACGCCGATGCCGAGGCGGCCAACGAAGAGGCGATCAAAGCCGACGAAGACTACATCGCCCAGTGCCGGGCCCAGGGCCTGTACCCGATGGCTTACTATCCCCACAACATCCACTTCCTGTGGTTCGCCGCGAGCGCCGAAGGGCGCAGCCAGGCGGCGATCGAATCGGCCCGCAAGGTCGCCGCGAAGGTGAGCGACGAGACGCTCGACCAGCTCCCGCTCCTCGCCGGCTTCCGCGTCGTGCCCTGGTACGCCCTCACGCGCTTCGGGAAGTGGAACGAGATGCTGGCCGAGCCGGCCCCCGCCGACCGCTTCCTCTACCTCAACGGCACGTGGCATTACGCCCGCGGCCTCGCCTTCCTGGGCAAGGGACAGCCCGACGAGGCCGAGAAGGAGTTGGCCGCGCTGCGCCGGATCGCGGCCGACCCCGCTCTGAACTACACGCTCTTCTCTCCCAACATGGCGGCGGCGATCCTCTCGGCCGCCCCCGAGGTGCTCGCCGGGGAGCTGGCAGCCCGGCGCCAGGACTACGACGCCGCCGTCGCCCACATCGAGCGCGCCGTGCGCCTCGAGGACGGTCTCGTCTACACCGAGCCGTCGGAATGGCACTACCCGCCCCGGCAAGCCCTGGGCGCGGTCCTGCTCGCGGCGGGACGGGCGAACGAGGCCGAGACGGTTTACTGGGAGGACCTCCGCCGGAACCCGGAAAACGGCTGGTCGCTCTTTGGCCTCGCCCAGGCGTTGCGCGCACAACCAGGCCGGGTGAACGAGGCCGCCGCCGCCCAGGCTCGGTTCGACAAGGCCTGGACTCGCGCCGATGTAACGCTCACAGGCTCCCGCTTCTGAGCGCAGGGAAAGAGATTCTTCCCACAGGAGGACGAACATGAAGCGCTTTCGGTCACTCGCCCTGCTCGCGATCTGCTGCGTCGCCGTCGCCGCACCGAGGTGGTCGCAGGACAAGCCGGGACCCGGGCGAGCGCGGATCACGATCTACCACATCGCCCCCGGCAAGCACCTCGACTTCCTGAAGTGGATGGCCTCCCAGGACGAAGTCGCCAGGGAGGCGGGCATCGCCACCGTCCAGCTCTACGCCCACATCGACGGGGACAGTTGGGACTACGTGGGGATTGCGCCCGTCACCACCCCGGAGCAGGACAAGAAGGCCGACGAGATCGCCACGAAGAGAGGACTGAAGATCGGCCTTCCCGCCTCGCTCGAGTTCCGCCAGTTCGTGGCGTCCCACACGGACACGTTCGCCGCGGGCCCGATGAGCGCCGCGGACCTCGCCGCCCAGGCGGCAAAGTAGGTAAGCGCGTGAGGATGTCGGGGAAAGAAGCTCTCTTCACATGACGGCGCGGCTCCGCCGGCGCGGCTGGGCCTTCGGGGGCGGCCTCGCCCTGTTCCTCGCGGCGGCGGGGGTGGTGCCTGGCGCCGGACCCGCGGTCCCGGCGACGGCCGATCCACCCTATCTCGACCCCGGCCTGGACTTCGAGACCCGGGCGACCGACCTCGTCTCGCGCATGAATACGGAGGAGAAGGTCTCCCAGCTTCTCCACGACGCGCCGGCGATCCCGCGACTGGGCGTTCCCGCGTACAACTGGTGGAACGAGTGCCTTCACGGCGTCGCCCGAGCCGGGGTCGCCACCGTCTTCCCGCAAGCGATCGGATTGGCGGCCTCCTTCGACACCACGCTCCTGTCGCAGGTGGCCGCGGCCATCGGCGACGAGGGGCGGGCCAAACACCACGAGTACGCCCGGCGGGGGCAGCGAGGCATCTACAAGGGGCTCACCTTCTGGTCGCCCAACATCAACATCTTCCGGGATCCACGCTGGGGGCGCGGCCAGGAAACCTACGGCGAAGACCCGTACCTGACGGCCCGACTGGGGGTGGAGTTCGTGAAGGGCCTGCAGGGAGACGACCCGAAGTACTACAAGGTCGTCGCCACGGCCAAACACTTCGCCGTCCACAGCGGCCCGGAGCCCGACCGCCATCGCTTCGATGCCAAGGTGGACGACCGGGACCTCTACGAGACCTACCTTCCCGCGTTCCGGGCGCTCGTCCAGGAGGGAAAGGTCGCTTCGCTCATGGGCGCCTACAACCGCGTCAACGGCCAGTCCGCCTCCGCCAGCCAGCGGTTGCTCCTCGACGTCTTGAGAAGGGACTGGGGCTTCGACGGCTACGTCGTGTCCGATTGCGGCGCGATCGACGACATCCACCGGAACCACAAGATCGTCGCCACGCCCGAGGAAGCGGCGGCCCTGGCGGTCCGAAAGGGCTGCGACCTCGAATGCGGCACCGTCTACCGTTCCCTGGGCGCCGCTCTCGGGCAGGGGCTCCTCTCCGAACGAGACGTCGACGTCGCCGTGAGGCGCTTGATGCGGGCGCGTCTGAAGCTGGGCATGTTCGACCCGCCGGAACGCGTGCCGTACGCCCGCACTCCATTCGGCGTGAACGACTCGCCCGCGCACGACCGCCTGGCCCGGCGGATGGCACAGTCCTCGGTCGTCCTCCTCAAGAACACGGGCGTGCTGCCGCTCCGCAAGGAGCTCAAGGCGATCGCCGTCGTGGGCCCCAACGCCGACTCGCTGGCGGCGCTGCTCGGCAACTACTTCGGCACGCCCTCGCGGCCTGTGACGGCCCTCGCCGGCATCCGCAATGCCGTCGGCCCGGGAACCCGCGTCCTGTACGCTCGTGGCGCCGATCTGGTGGAGGGCCGGGCCGACCCGCGCGCCGCGGAAGCCATCGACTCCGCCTACCTTCGCCCGGGGGACGGCTCGTCCCAGAGGGGTCTCCGGGGGGAGTACTTCAAGAGCCCCGATCTCCAGGGCGACCCCGCCCTGACCCGTGTCGACAGCCAGGTGAGCTTCCGCTGGGACCGCGGGGCGCCCACCGACGAGCTGGTGGGCCGCGGCGAGATGGCGGCGGCTGACGCCCTCGGCCCCGACGGCTACTCGATTCGCTGGACGGGCCAGCTCGTTCCACCGGCGTCGGGGAGCTATGACCTCGTCGTCGCGGGCGACGACGGCTTCCGGCTCTTCGTCGACGGCCGGCTCGTCATCGACGAGTGGAGCGAGCACCGGGTGACCCATGCGAGGAGCGCCGTCGTGGACCTCGTGGCTCAAAGAGCCCACGACCTGAAGCTGGAGTACTTCGAGGGCATACGGGACGCCGAGGTCCGACTGGGCTGGAGATTGCCGGGATCCAAGGCGCCCTTCGAGGCCGCTCTCGATGCCGCCCGGGCGGCGGATGTCGTGGTGTTCGTGGGCGGCCTCAGTGCCGAGGTCGAAGGCGAGGAGATGCCGGTGCCGTACCCCGGCTTCGCGGGCGGCGACAGGACCGACATCGCCCTTCCCGCCTCGCAGGAGAAGCTGCTGGAAGCGCTGCACGCGACCGGCAAACCGGTCGTGCTAGTCCTGATGACGGGGTCGGCGTTGGCGGTCGGCTGGGCCAGGGACCACCTGCCCGCCATACTCGTCGCCTGGTATCCGGGTCAGCAGGGGGGCAACGCTCTGGCCGACGTGCTCTTCGGAGACGTGAGCCCGGCCGGACGGCTGCCCGTCACCTTCTACCGGTCGGTGGACCAGCTCCCGCCCTTCGCGGACTACGCCATGGCGGGGAGGACCTACCGCTACTTCCGCGGCGAGCCTCTCTTTCCCTTCGGACACGGCCTTGGCTACACGCACTTCGAATACTCGGCCCTCGATGTCGGCAAGCCAGTGCCAGGAGCCCACGAAGACCTCACGGTCTCCGTGAAGGTCAGAAACGCCGGGGAGCGGGAGGGCGACGAGGTCGTGCAGCTCTACGTCCGCGACATCGAGTCCCGGCTGCCGATGCCGATCCGCCAACTCCGGGGTTTCGAGCGTCTGTCCCTCGAGCGCGGCGAGGAGCGCCGAGTGACCTTCAGGCTGACTCCCGCCGCGGACTTCGCCTACTACGACGCCGCAAGAGAATCTTACGCCGTGGAGCCCGGCGAATTCGCCATCGAAGTCGGCGCCTCCAGCCGCGACATCCGCCTGAGTCGCCGGATCCGCGTGGAGTGAGACTGGCAGGTTCCAGCGGCGCAGTGCCGCCCAAGAACGAATGACCCCCGGCCCGCGTCGGATCGTCTGCAGCCTTCCCGCGCTCTGTCTGTCTCTCTGCCCGTTGGCCCTGCCGACCGGGGCGAGGGCCGAGACCGGCTACGACCTGTGGCTCCGCTATGTGCCGGTGAAGGAGGCGGCCCAGCGGCGGGCGTATCGAAGGGCCGTCTCCGCGATCGTCGCGCAAAGACGATCCCCGACGGAGCGCGTCACGGTCGCCGAGCTCCGACGCGGCCTGCGGGGTCTGCTCGGTGACGAAGTGCCGCTGTCGGAAGGGGTCCGAGCCGACGGTGCGGTCGTCGTCGGCACGCCCGCCAGCTCGCCATGGGTGGCCGGCCTCGGCTGGACCGAGCCCCTCGCCCGCCTGGGCCAGGAAGGCTACCTCATCCGCTCCACCCGGATCGGGCACCACACGGTCACCGTGATTGCCTCGCAGGGCGAGGTCGGCGCGTTGTACGGAACGTTCCACTTCCTGCGTCTGATCCAGACCCGGCAGCAGATCTCGAATCTGGACGTCACGCAGCGGCCACGGCTCGAGCGACGGCTGCTGAACCACTGGGACAACCTCGACGGCAGCGTCGAGCGGGGTTACGCCGGTCGCTCGCTGTGGGACTGGGCCGAGCTTCCCGACCGCGTCGACCCCCGCGTCGAAGACTACGCGCGGGCAAACGCCTCGATCGGCATCAATGGCTCCGTGGTCAACAACGTCAACGCCAACTCACAGGCGCTCACCGCGGTCCACCTCGAGAAGACGGCCGCCCTCGCGGGGGCGCTCCGGCCCTACGGCATCCGCGTGTACCTCTCCGCCAACCCCGCGGCGCCCAAGGTCATCGGCGGACTCTCGACCGCCGATCCCCTCGATGCCAACGTCGCCCAGTGGTGGCGCGGCAAGGCCGACGAGATCTACCGCCTCATCCCGGATTTCGGCGGCTTCCTCGTGAAGGCCAACAGCGAGGGCCAGCCCGGGCCGCAGGACTACGGCCGGACCCATGCGGACGGGGCGAACGTGTTGGCAGACGCGGTCAAGGCGCACGGCGGGATCGTCATGTGGCGGGCGTTCGTGTACGACGCCGAGGTGGACCCCGATCGCGTCAAGCGCGCCTATCTGGAGTTCGTGCCTCTGGATGGGCGGTTCCGGGACAACGTCTTCGTACAGGTCAAGAACGGGCCCCTCGACTTCCAGCCGCGGGAGCCCTTCCATCCCCTCTTCGGGGCGATGCCCCGCACGCCTCTCATGGCCGAGCTGCAGATCACCCAGGAGTACCTCGGCCAGTCGACCCACCTCGTGTACCTGGCGCCGATGTGGAAGGAGTTCCTGGACGCGGACACCTACGCCGAGGGACCCGGCTCCCTCGTGGCCAAAGTCATCGACGGCACTCTCGAGGGCCACCACCCGACGGGCATCGCGGGAGTCGCGAACACCGGAAGCGACCCCGACTGGTGCGGCCACCACTTCGCCCAGGCCAACTGGTACGCCTACGGCCGGCTAGCGTGGGATCCGGGCCTCGGCGCCGGCGCGATCGCGGACGAGTGGATCCGGATGACGTGGGCCCGCGCCCCCGACGTCGTCGCCGCGATCCGCTCCCTGATGCTCGACTCGCGGGAGGTGTTCGTCGGCTACACCATGCCCCTCGGCCTGCATCATCTCATCGGCGGCGACCATTACGCGCCGATGCCGGAGAACACGGATCCCCGCCGCGCCGACTGGTCGGCGACCTACTATCACCGGGCCGACGCCTCGGGCCTCGGATACGACCGCACGGATCGGGGCAGTGGCGCCGTGAGCCAGTACCGCTCACCGTTGCGGGAGCTGTGGAGCGACCCCACGACCTGCCCGGAGCACCTCCTGCTCTGGTTCCATCGTTTGCCCTGGAACCGCAAGCTCGAGTCGGGACGCACCCTCTGGGAGGAGCTGGTCCTCCACTACGACCAGGGCGCGGATGCGGCCCGCGGCTTCGAGGCGCGGTGGAGAGCCCTCGAGGGGAGAATCGATCACGATCGTTACCAGGCGGTGCTCACGAAGCTCCACCAGCAGGGGGCGGATGCGACCGCCTGGCGCGACGAGTGCCTGCGCTATTTCCAGCTCTCCAGTAAGATGTCGCTCCCAGGCGCGGTCGGCAAGGCCCGCGACCTCCAGTAGGGACCTCGGTCCCATGCAGAAGGAGACGGAGATGACGAACAACAGTCCGAAGCTGCGCTACGCGTTCGCCGTCCTTCCCTTGGTTTTCATGGGCGCGGCGCCCGCCGATCGTCCGCTTTACAGGGATCCGTCCCAGCCCATCGAACGGCGCGTCGCCGATCTCCTCGGCCGCATGACCCTCGAGGAGAAGGTCGCCCAGACCCTGGCGATCTGGAAACGCAAGGAGCGCATCACCGACGAGAAGGGGCAGTTCGTGGCGGCCAAAGCGGCCGACGTCCTCGCCAACGGGATCGGACAGATCGCCCGGCCGAGCGAGCTGCGCGACACTCCCACCCGGATCGTCCTGGGTCCGCGCGACAACGCCGTCTTCCTGAACGCCGTCCAGAAATGGCTGCTGGAGAACACGCGGCTCGGGATCCCCGCCATGACCCACGAGGAGGCGCTCCACGGCCTCGTGGCGCCGAAAGGAACGAGCTTCCCGATCCCCATCGCCCTGGCGAGCAGTTGGGACCCGTCCCTGCTCGAGAGGGTGATGAGCGTGGCCGCCCTGGAGGCGCGGGCGCGCGGCACCCATCAGGTTCTCTCGCCCGTCCTCGACCTGGCCCGCGATCCCCGCTGGGGCCGTACCGAGGAGACCTACGGTGAGGATCCGTACCTGGTGTCGCGCCTCGGCGTCGCGGCGATCCGCGGATACCAGGGAACGAGCCAGACCCTCGCAAGCGACAAGGTCTTCGCCACCGCCAAGCACTTCGCGGTCCATGGCCCCCACGAGGGCGGCATCAACACGGCGCCGGGGAGTTTCTCCGAACGTCTCGTCCGCGATCAGTACCTGTTCCCCTTCGAGGCGGCGATCGGGGAAGCCGGCGTGATGGCGGTGATGCCCTCCTACAACGAGGTCGACGGCGTCCCGTCCCACAAGAACCGCTGGCTGCTCGAGCACATCCTCCGCCAGGAATGGGGCTTCCAGGGAATCGTCGTCTCGGACTACTTCGCCATCGAACAGATGGTCACGCGTCACGGCGTCGCCTCCGATCTCGGCGATGCAGCCCGTCAGGCGCTGAACGTCGGCGTCGACATCGAGCTGCCCGACCCCCAGGCGTACGAGAAGCTCGTCGATCTCGTGAAGTCGGGCCGGGTCTCCGAGGAGGCTCTGGACCGCTGCGTGGCCCGGGTGCTGCGGGCGAAGTTCCTCGCCGGCCTCTTCGAGAACCCCTACGTGGATCCCGACCGTGCCGAGAAGGTCAGCAACACACCCGAGCACCAGGCCCTGGCCCTCGAAGCGGCCCGGCGATCGATCGTCCTCCTGAAGAACGAGAAGGGACTGCTCCCCCTCGATCGCACGAAGCTCAAGACCATCGCCGTCGTGGGCCCCAATGCCAAGGGCGTCCGGCTCGGCGGCTACTCGAGCGACCCGGGCCGAGGCGTCGACGTCCTGCAGGGCATCACGGAGAAGGCAGGGCGCGGCATCCGCGTGGTGTACGCCGAGGGGGTGCGCATCACCGAGCACGAACCGGTCTGGACCCAGGACAAGGTCGTTTTCGGCGACCCGGCGCAGAACCGCCGGCGCATCGCCCAGGCCATGGCGGTCGTCCGCCAGGCCGACGTGGCCGTCGTGGTCATAGGGACCAACGAGTCGACGTCCCGCGAGGCTTGGTCCGACGAGCACCTGGGCGACGTGGCCGACCTCCAGCTGACGTCTCAGCAGGACGAGCTGGTGGAAGCCGTCCGCGCCACCGGCAAGCCGGTCGTCGTCCTGCTCATCAACGGCCGACCGCTGGCGGTGACGCGGATCGCCGAGACGATCCCCGCCATCCTCGAAGGCTTCTACCTCGGCCAGGAGGGGGGTACGGCGGTCGCCGAGGTCCTCTTCGGCGACGTCAACCCGGGAGGGAAGCTCCCGATCTCGGTGCCGCGCCACGTGGGGCAGCTCCCGGTCTATTACGGGCGGAAGCCCACGTCGTTCCGGCCGTACCTCGATCTGACTCGCGAGCCCCTCTTTCCCTTCGGCCACGGCCTCAGCTACACCAGCTTCAAGCTCGACAACGTCCGGATCTCCCCCGAGAAGATCGGCCCTGCCGGAAGGGCCACGGTGACGGTGGACGTGACCAACACGGGCCCACGGCCCGGCGACGAGGTCGTGCAGCTCTACATACGCGACCGAGTGGCCTCGGTCACGCAGCCCGTGAAGCAGCTAAGGGGTTTCGAGCGGGTGACCCTCGCCCCGGGAGAGAGGAAGACGGTGCACTTCGACCTCGGGCCGGTGGCATTGCGCCTGACCGACGAGAACATGGCCCGTGTCGTGGAGCCCGGCCTCTTCGACGTCCTCATCGGAACGAGCTCCGCGAAACTGAGCACCTTCACTCTGGAGGTCGCCAATAACTAGACGCGAGAGCGGCGAGTCTCTCTCCGGGTCGTGTGCGGCACCCGTCGCTTCGGGAGGGCGTATGAAAGCAGTCCTCGTGCGCGAGTTCGGTGGTCCCGAGCGGCTGCGGTTGGAGCAGGTGCAGGACCTGCGTCCGGGCCCAGGTCAGGTCCTGGTGGAGATCCGTGCGGCGGGAGTGAATCCGGTCGACACCTACGTCCGAACCGGCACGCATTCGCTGAGACCGTCGCTTCCGTACACCCCGGGGATCGACGGCGCCGGCGTCGTGGTCGGCACCGGAGAGGAAGTCGCCCGATTCGCGGCGGGGGATCGCGTGTACGTGGCCGGGAGCGTCACCGGCACCTACGCCGAACAGGCCCTGTGCACGGAGACCCAGGTACATCCTCTCCCAGAGCGAGTGACGTTCGCCCAGGGCGCGGCTCTCGGGGTGCCCTACGCCACCGCCTACCGGGGGCTCTTCCAGATCGCTCGCACGTCGCCCGGGGAATCGGTGCTCGTCCGCGGAGCGAGCGGAGGCGTCGGGCTCGCGGCCGTGCAGCTGGGTCGCGCCGCCGGTTTGACGGTGATCGGCACTGCGGGGACGGAAGAGGGGAGAGTCCTGGTGCGGGAGCAAGGCGCCCACCACGCGCTCGACCACGATTCGACGGACTTCGCCGAACGAATGTCCCACCTCACCGCCGGGCGAGGCGTGGACGTGGTGCTCGAGATGCTGGCCAACAGGAACCTGGCCCAGGATCTCTCCCTGCTTGCTCGCGGCGGCCGTGTGGTGGTGGTCGGGAGTCGTGGAACGGTCGAGATCAACCCCCGTGACGCCATGGTGCGCGAGGCCGCGATCCTCGGTGTGTTCCTCTTCAACGCATCGCAGCGGGAGCTGGCGAGCATCCACGCGGCGTTGCATGCAGCACTGGAGATGGGCGTCGCGCGCCCTGTGATCGGCCAGGAGATTCCGTTGGCGGAGGCCCAGCGGGCCCACGCGGCCGTTCTGGAACCAGGAGCCCGCGGCAAGATCGTCCTCGTCCCGTGACCCGAGGGCGAGCGTCCTACCGCTACCTGCTGGGCGACTCTCGCCGCGAGGCGGCCCGCTTGAGAGCCCAGGCCCGGCTGTGGGACCCGACGGCCCACGCGCTCTTCGACCGCTTGGGCGTGCGGCCCGACTGGACGATCCTCGAGGTGGGCCCCGGCCAGGGGTCGCTGCACCTCGAGCTGCGGCGGCGGGTCCGTGGACCCGTGGACGCCGTCGAGCGCTCCCCCGCCTTCTGCACCCGGCTCAAGGTCCTCTGCGCCCGGGACGGCCTGGGCCCGGGACGGATCTGGGAGGCCGACCTCTTGGACGCGCCGTTGCCACGAGGCCGGTACGACCTCGTCTTCGCCCGATGGGTGTTCCTCTTCCTGCCCAATCCCGAAGCCCACCTCCGGAAGCTCGTCGGGGTCCTCAAGCCCGGCGGCCGCCTCGCGATCGAGGACTATCATCGCGAGACCTTCGCCCTGGTCCCGCGCCCACCGGAGTGGGCCGACTTCCTTGCGGCGGAGCGCGCCTTCTTCGCCTCCCAGGGCGGGGACGTGAGCGTGGGAGGGCGCCTCCCGGAGCTCTATCGGCGGGCCGGCCTCGAGGTCCTGGAGACCGTTCCGACGATCAAGGTCGGCCGCCCGGGGGATCCGGTCTGGAAGTGGCTCTCGGCCTACTTCCTCGGTGTGATGGACCGCTACAGCGAGTTCCCACCGTTCACGAAGGCGAAGGCTCGGCACCTCCGCCGGTGGTGGCTCTCGGCGGCGCGCGAGAAGAGCTCGCGGATGATCGCGCCCGCGGTGCTGGACGTCGTCGGCCGCAAGCCGCGGTCCTGAATCCTTCGGGCCTGGCGACCCTGGAGGGGAGGCTCGCCGAGCAGCGTCGATCCAGATCGGCCTGTTGCCGCGATGTAGACCAGGAAGGGCGATACCTTGCGAATGGATGACGGTGTAGGATCTCGCGGGATGAAGATCACCCGGGACGTCCCCGGCGAGCGCTTGACCCTCGAACGGGACGCTCCAAGGATCCCGCCCGGCGCGCCCGCTCTCGTGCTGCTCGTCGTGAGCCTGCCCTTCCTCGGCGCGACGGTGTGGGCCTTCCCTGCGGCGTTCGCGCCGGGGGCGGACCCTGGCCAGAAGATCGCTGCCTTTGTCATGACCGTGTTCTGGATCGGCCTCTCCTTCTCCACGGCCCGCGCAGTGCGCCGGAGAGCGCGATGGCCCACCGCCGTCGACGCGGACCGCGCCAGCGGCGAGCTGCGGCTTCGGGAGTCCGGTCTGTTCGGCGGGGTGGCGCCTGAGGCGATCATTCCCCTGGCCCGGCTGGACGGCCTGACCGTGCGCCGTACATCGAAGGCCCCCTCGCTCCACGATCCTCGGCGCCCGGTCAAGGCCGGGCCGGGCGTCGCCCTGACGTTCCGGATTCGGCGCGAGGGCGCTTCCGACGCATTCGAGTCGCGCGAAGTGGCTTTCCGCGTCAGACACCTCGACCGCCCCGAGGAAGTGGCCGATCTCGCCCTGCGCCTCGGTGCCGCCGCCGGGCTGCCCTTCTTCCGGATCGTGCGCAGCGACGCCCGAGACGTGGAGGTCGCGCTCCGGCGCGACTTCGAAACCGGCTTCGGCGAGGTGCCGTCTACCCTCGGCCCCGCGGACTACGCCCGAGATGTCGTGGCGGCGCCGGCACGATCCATGGTCGAGACGGAGAAGGTCCCGCCCTTCGAGCCGCAAGCCTTTGTGGGTGACCACCGGGTCGCGGTCTGGAACCCCGGCTCCGAGGTTCGCTTCCGCAAGCCGCTTTCCTTTGCCGCCGTCGGTTGCCTCCCGTTCACCCTGCTCGTCTTCACCGGACCCGCGAGCTTCTTCTTCATCCACGCCGTTGGCGCTACCGGGGGCGGCGAGACCCTCCAGCGTCTCGTCGTCGCGGCGTTCCTGGGAGTGTTCGGCCTCATCTTTGGCGCCATCGCCATCGTGGGGGTGGCCTCCGCCTTGCCCCGCACCGCTCTCGTCGACTGGACCTCGAGGTCGATCCAGGTTCGTACCTTGACGAAGCGCAGGCTGATCCCGTTCGAGGCGGTCCGGGCCGTCGAGATGAAGGCCCTTCACCACGTCAGCAGCGGCAAGAGCACGCGCCACCACTACTGGTGTGAGGTGGGCCTCCACCTGAGAGGTCAGGAGAGTGGTGCCCTGACCTATGATCCGCTCGTGGCGACGGAGCGGGCCCGGGATGATCCGGACACGCCTTACAAGACGGCGCTACCTCTGGCCACGGAGCTCGCCAAGGCCCTCGGCGTCGCGCGCCGCATCAGCGACTATTCCTGAAGGCCCCACAAACACCCACGGCCGGCGAGCCTGGAGGAGAGGCGCGCCGGCCGTGTGTGTGAGAGGGGATGCTCTCGGGTCAGTCGGCG
>Ga0210377_10002609_pt1 | contig 15720 bp, 11 predicted proteins | sample PLM4_65_b1redo_FD_155480 | JGI IMG/M metagenome (GOLD analysis project Ga0210377, IMG submission 155480) | Groundwater sediment microbial communities from an aquifer in East River, Colorado, USA - PLM4_65_b1 redo | ecosystem: Environmental > Terrestrial > Soil > Riparian zone | place: USA: East... | reverse complement strand
TGGGGCACGTTCCACCTTACTCACAGGTGGATCGCCACTGGGTTTGGCCATTGGCGGCATACTACTGGCATTTGTACCTTCAACCAGTGTGATTGCCCTTTCAGCAATCGCTTGCATTCTGGTCGGTTTAGGCGGACTTGTATCCCCGACATTCCGAGGCTTGTCGCTTCCCTCTGCGGACTTCGACTCATAAGCCGCCTGGACTCAATCCCAAGCCAGACAGCCCTTCACAGATTTGCAGGAGCCGCTTGAAGCCAATATGGTGTTTGTGATGCAAACGGGTAATCGTCGCTTCCAAACCCTCAGGCAATTTCCCGCGTTGCAGTTTGCCGCAACCCGAACAAATTACTTGGTACTGTCTGGTCTCTTCACGCGCTAACTCCTCTATTTTCAGCTTCGCCATCTCTGGTATTATGCTCGTTACAATACTCTTTTCCAAATAAAGTCGTGAACTGTTGCGATAAGGATTAGCTATGTACCACGAACAACGCTGGACACCCGAAAAGATCAAACAACGACTCGAACTGATCTCACCACTAGTCTACATCAAGCGCAAAGCATTGCCATCGTTTCGATACAAGGAACTGGCAAACCCAACCACGCGTCCGCCCATCGAAGCGAACGTAGACGATTCGCAATGGAAGGAGATCGACGCCAACGAATATTGGGGCTCATGGATGCAAGACTTCATATTGCGGACAACGTTCACACTTCCTGAATATATGGATGCAAGGCAACCCATCGCATTGTATCTGCCGTTCGGCGAGGCGGGAGATTTTTCGCACCCCGAATGTTTGGCATACATCGATGGCGAACCATACGCCACATGTGACCGTCACCATCAGGAATTTTTGCTCAAGCCCGAATGGCTCGACGGGAAAGAGCATACCCTCGCCCTGCACGGCTGGACCGGTCTCGGCGGATTTGCCAATGGTGATCCGTTCACCAAACTCTACATGCGCACTTGCGCCGTCGTGCAGATCCATCAATGCACACGCGACTTTATCGTGATGTCACAGATCGCTCTCGAAACTGCCAACAATCTCGACAGCAACAACCCTGCCAAGCATCATCTCTTCAATGCCATCAACGATGCTTTCAACGCCCTCGATACGCGCGACCCGATCGGCGACGAACGATTCTACGCCAGCGTGGAATCCTCAACGCAGACCCTCAAAGCCGGGCTTGCCAAAGCTGGTGCGCCCCTGGATGCGGTCATCCATGCCACAGGTCACGCACACATCGATGTGGCGTGGTTATGGACTCTTGGTCAGACCCGCCGCAAGACCGAGCGCACATTTCATAGCGTCATCCGCCTGATGGAACAATTCCCTGACTATCACTTCTCGCAATCCCAACCGCAGGTATATCAATATATAAAAGAAGACCAACCAAAACTCTTTGAAGCCATCAAACAACGCGTCCAGGAAGGACGCTGGGAGCCGATGGGTGGCATGTGGGTCGAAGCCGATTGCAATCTCAGCGGTGCGGAATCGCTGGCAAGACAATTCCTGCTCGGGCGCACATTTTTCCGCGAACACTTCGGCAGGGATGCGGAGAGTCCTGTGCTGTGGCTGCCGGATGTCTTTGGCTACGCCTGGGCATTGCCGCAACTCATTCAACAAGCTGGGCTGAAATATTTCATGACCATCAAGATCGGCTGGAGTCAATACAACCGCCTGCCCTACGATACATTTATGTGGCAGGGCATCGACGGCACGCAGATCCTCACGCACTTTAGCACGGTCAAAGAATTCGGCAGTGAATTTGCCAGCACTTATAACTCCATGGCAAATGCAAAGGAGACGCTCGGCACATGGCAAAACTTCCAGCAAAAGGAGTTGCATAAAGATCTGCTCATGGCATACGGCTTCGGCGATGGTGGCGGAGGTCCCACGCGCGAGATGCTTGAGAATATCGAAGTCATGAAGAACTTTCCGGCGCTGCCGCAGGTCAGGCAATCGAACGTCAAACAATTCTTCGAGACCATCGAGCCGCTCAGCGATTCCAAGATGATGCCCGTGTGGAACGGTGAACTCTATCTTGAATACCATCGCGGCACCTACACATCACAAGCCCGCAACAAGCGCGCCAACCGCAAGAGCGAATTCCTATTGCATGATGCTGAGTTCCTTTCCGCCTACGCCACCCTCCTCACCACCCTTCGACCAGGCTCAAGGCAAGCTTACCAATATCCAATTACTGAATTTACCAACGCCTGGCGCACCATTTGCCTCAACCAATTCCACGACATCATCCCCGGTTCGAGCATCGGTCCCGTCTACGAAGAGTCGCAGGAGCAATACGCCCAACTCACGCAACACGTTACACGCTTCCGTGATGAAGCATTGAGTGCCATTGCGAATCAATTGGAGGGAGACTTGCTCCTCGTCAACCCGACTTCGTTCGCGCAACGAGGCTTGGTCTTCGTCCCCGGCGACTCGTTGCAGCGCTTCACCCTCGACGGGGAAACCCTTTCCGTTCAATCAGCGGACTCTGGTCTGTGGCTGGATGCGGGTGAATTACAACCTTACAGTGTGATTGCTTTGCAGAAAAGTTCCACGCCTCAAGTTTCACGTTCCACGACTTCTGAAACCTGGAACGTGAAACTTGAAACTTCGCACCCATCACTTGAAAATGATTTTCTTCTAGTCGAATTCAACCCCAACGGCGACATCACAAGAATCTTCGACAAAAAAGCCAAGCGCGAAGTCCTTCCACCGAACACCATCGGCAATCAACTCCAAGCCTTCGAAGACCGTCCCAAATCATGGGACGCCTGGGATGTGGATATCTTCTACGATGACAAAATGTGGCTGGCAGAGCCTGCTGAATCGGTCAAAATTGTTGAATATGGCGAATTACGCCAGACAATTGAGATCAAACGCAAGATCCAAAACAGTGAGCTCACGCAACGGATTTCGTTGAATCACAATTCTCCACGGCTGGACTTTGACACGTCCATCGACTGGATGGAACGCCACACCATGCTCAAGGTTGCCTTCCCGGTGGATATTCTCGCGCCGCAAGCCACCTACGAGATCCAATGGGGCAATGTGACTCGTCCCACGCACCGCAACACAAGCTGGGACTGGGCGCGTTTTGAAACTTGCGCGCAAAAGTGGGTGGACTTATCCGAGGGCGACTACGGCATCAGTCTGCTCAACGATTGCAAGTACGGACATGACATCCACGACAACGTGATGCGTATCACGCTACTCCGCTCGCCCACCATGCCCGACCCCATGGCGGATTTTGGCGAACATCAATTCAAATATAGTTTGTATCCACACGCGGGAACATGGAATGAAGAGACGCAGAGGGAAGCGTATTTGTTGAATGACCCGATCATCGTTTATCAGTCATCAGTAAGCAGTAAACAATCATCAGTCGCCAGTCTCCGGTCTCTAGTCTCCTGCTCTTCACCCAATGTGGTCATCGAAACCATCAAACTTGCGGAGGATGGAGACGGACTCATCGTCCGCTTGTATGAGAGCCAGAGGAAACGGGGACAGGTCAAACTTCAGGCGGGAGGCGAGATCGAATCCGCGTGGGAGACGAATCTTTTAGAGGAGAATCAATCTCCATTGCAGATCGAGTCCGATCAGGTCATCCTGAATGTGAGACCCTATCAGATCATGACCTTGCGATTGAAGATGAAGAAGTGATTTCTCGTCACACCTGCACCCACCTTGATTTGCTTAGCAAATCAGCGCACACCTGCCCCGGGCGCAGGTGCCGGGGAGTGCAGGTGTGACGAGGTTAATGCGTTTCAGTGACCTTGGTGATGTTGCGCGGCGACTCGGTGTCGTAGCCTTTGACCTGCGTGAGGTGGCAGGCAAACAATTGAGCGGGGATGATGCTCACCAACGGAGTCAACCACTCGGGCATTTGAGGCGGAAGTTTGATCGGCGATTGAGCCAACGCGAGCGTGTCCTTGTCATCTGAGATGACAACAAGCTCTGCATCTCTTTGCTGGCGCAGGCGGGTCAACATCTCCTTCATTGTGCCATGCACCCTGCCATTCGGCGCAACCGCCAGGACCGGGAATCCGCCTTCGATCATCGCGATGGGTCCATGCTGGAAATCTGCCGATGAGTAGGGCTCGGCGATCGTGTATGTTAGCTCTTTTAGCTTCAACGCCCATTCGAACGCCGTGGCGTAATTGAAACCGCGCCCGAGCACCACGCATTGGCGCATATAACGATAGCGTTGGGTCATTTGCTGCAGCGTCTCATCGATGGCGAGTGAAAGTTCCGCCCAGCGGGGCACGGACGCAAGTTCAGCCCAGCGTTCCTCTGAATTGCTGAGGGCGGCGGAGAGCATGGCAATTGCCATGAGTTCGGTGGTGTATGTTTTTGTCGCCGCAACCGCCACTTCAGGACCAGCCTGCACATCGAGCACAAAATCAGCGGCTTTGGCAAGCGGGGAATCAGGAATATTGGTGATGGCAAGCGTGAGACAGTTCTGTTTGCGTCCCTCTTCCAGTACACTGACGATATCCGGTGATTGACCCGACTGGGACACACCTACGACCAATGCATTCTGTAAACGCGGCGGGGTCTGGTAATACGTAAATAAGGAAGGGGTCGCCAGCGCAAGCGGAAGCTGGTTGTGCGCGCCCCAGAGATAATTTGCATATCGACCGGCATTATCGGATGTACCGCGTGCCGCCAGAAAGGCGTATGCCACATTGCGCGCCTGAATGGCTTTGGCGATCTCCAACACGGTCTGTTTTTGGTTCTCGAGCAGGGCAGCGAGACGTTCAGGTTGTTCAAAGATCTCGGAATGAAGTGTCATGGTATCCTCTTGCGTTAATTGTACCGCCTGTTTTGTTGTATCCATCCTCTCGAACATAACCGCAAGTCAAAAATATTTTTAAAATTCATTATTTGCAAAACACATCATAAGGGATCGTATCGCTCAACATAATCAGAATCAATCGCTGATAACACAAGCAGCACATCCATTTTCACAAGACAACAGGCCCATAAACAACTTTCATCAACATTCATCATCAAAAAAAGTTTTGTGATTCGTGAATCATGATTCGCAGTAACGTATCAATGATGCATTCATTGATGCAATGAATCAAAAAATTAAATTCATAACGAATCGATTTGCAAAATTTTAAAGTTATTCATCATCAAAAAACCTTTACATAAAATGAATAATAGATACAATCTATATAGTCATATATCATTATGTTGTGATTCGAAAAATATTTTTGAATCACAAACAAGAATCAAATCAACACGATCATGATGATGATGTGATGCAGTCAGGATACAGCAACATATCGTAACCCATCTTGATTGATTGTAACGAAAGAAAAGGACTCGACAATGTATCTCTGTGTTTTATCAAGTACGCCGGATGACCCGAACGACAAACCATACGATCCATCTCCACACATGAACGGGCTCAAATGGAAACATCATCCGGTGAGCCCCAGGAACGTTGAAAAACAAATTCGCGAATTGATGAATGAAGGTGTGGACGTGTTCTTCAATCTCTGCGACGGCACGCCCGACGATGCACTTTCAGGGATCGGACTTGTGCAACTGCTCGAAAAAATGGGCGCAGCCTTTACCGGTGCTGATTCAAAATTCTTCGACCCTTCCCGCCAGGAAATGAAGTCGTATGCGAAGAAAGCTAATGTACCCACGCCAGGCTGGGTGATGGTGGATCGCGTCGAAGATGTGGAGCGTGTGTCAAAGCGCTTGCGCTTCCCTGTGCTCGTCAAGCCGCCTCATGGATATGCCAGCGTCGGCATCACCCGCGACTCGCGCTGTGAGAACGTGGAGCAACTCAAAGAGCAGGTGAGACACGAGATCGGGCTGTTCGGTCGCGCGCTGTTGGAAGAATTCATCGAAGGACGCGAGTTCACCTGTCTCATCGCGGAAAATCCTGACGATGAAGGCGACCCGATCACTTTCAAGCCGGTGGAATTCATCTTCCCCAATGGCGAATCGTTCAAGCATTACGATATGAAGTGGGTCGAATACGAGAGGATGTCTGTTGCGCCGGTGAACGACAAGCGCATCGAAAAGACCCTGCGCGAACAGACTGCCCGTCTCTTCAAAGCCATGGACGGCAACGGGTACGCCCGCTGCGACTATCGCATGGCTGCCGATGGAACCATCTACATGCTCGAGATCAACCCGAACTGCGGCATCTTCTATGCACCGGACGAGCCGGGGTCTGCCGATTTCTCGTTGATCAACGACCGGGTCTACAACCACCAAAAATTCCTGAAGTTGATCGTCCGCTCGGCGCAGAAAAGACAAGCCACCCTGCTCGCTGCCAGAATGGCAAAGAAACAATTGAAGAAGCAGCGCGTGGAAGTCGAACAGATGGCGTATTCGTAGTCAGTGAACTAGTAATCAGTTTTTATACCCAGGGCGGTCACAAATTGCGCTTTTTCAAAAGTGGGAGAGCGCAATTTGTGACCGTGGGCATTATAGTAAACAAGTGAGCGGACGCAGTGTCCGCTCACTTGTTTGTTGCGAATGTGCGTCGCACCTTAATTAATGAGATAATCCAACCCGTAAGATTTTTCTGGTTACCCAGATTAATTCACCTGGTTGGTGCGACGCACCCTCATCCCTCGGAGGAACCCATGCTCAAAAACAAGATCGCATTTATCGGTCCCGGCGTGATGGCGGAAGCCATGATCGCAGGACTGCTTCGCAGGAAACTGGCAAAGCCGGAGAATATCAGCGCGGCAGGTCCACGCGGGGAGCGTGGGAGCGAACTGAGCAAGAAGTATGGCATCAAATCCATGACGGATAATTCCTCCGCCGTCTCACAAGCGGATGTGGTGGTACTCTCGGTCAAGCCGCAGCGTCTCAGCGAAGTGATGAAGGGACTCAAAGGCATCCGCTCAGAGGCATTGGTGCTGTCGATTATTGCGGGCGCGTCCATCAAGAAGATCAGCACAGGGTTGAAACACAAAGCCGTGGTGCGCTCCATGCCGAATACGCCGGGTCAGATTGGTGAAGGCATCACAGTCTGGACTTCTTCCAAAGAAGTGACTGCAGAACAACAGGAAATGGCGCGTGCCATCCTCGGTGCACTCGGCGAGGAAGTCTTTGTCGAAGACGAAAGCTATCTCGACATGGCGACCGCTCTTTCCGGTTCCGGGCCTGCGTACGTGTTCCTCTTCACCGAAGCCCTGATCGACGCGGGCGTACACATGGGATTCCCGCGCCGCATCGCCGAGCAATTGGTTTTGCAGACGATCAAAGGCTCCGCGTCCTTCTATCAGGCAGCGGAACGTCACCCCGCCACGCTGCGGAATCAAGTCACCTCCCCAGGCGGGACCTCTGCCGAGGCGTTGTATTACCTCGAGAAGGCAGGATTCCGCACCGCCATCTCGCGTGCCGTCTGGGCGGCGTATCAACGCTCATTGGAGTTGGGGAAGGAAAAACCCGGGCATTTGCATGAGGCGAATGAAGAGGAAAAATAAACTTTGCAGGAGACATACATATGTCAGCAAGATCAAGAAGAAACCGCAATTCGACCGGTGCATCCAAAACAGAGGCTGATAAGATCCTCGAAATGATGTATGCGCAAGGAAAAGCGCAGTTCGGCGATGCGATGAAATCGTTCTGGCTCTACGACGGCGATGTTTGTCCAGGTTGTATGGCGCGCCCTATCGATACGATGAAGATCAAGGGAAAAGACGCATTATCCATCAACGGATTCATGTACCATCCGCGCGGCGTGTTGATTGGGTACTTCCTTTGCGAAACCTGTGCGAACTACATTTTCAAGGAAGCAGCAAAAAATCCATACAAGCAGACCCCACTTCACGCAGACATCGAGAAAAATTTGGCTGAGGCGTATCTCAGGCATTTATCGTCGCTGGATGCGTGACCCCCTCCGCCCCTATCGGGGCACTCTCCCCAATGGGGGGATGAAGGGTGGAGGTTGATTTATAATTCGGGGACCAATTACGAATTACGCAGTACACAATGCTGCTCACTAATAACCATGTCACTCATCACTGTCTCCTCTCTCTCCAAATCCTTCGGCGCGGAAGATCTGTTTTCCGGTGTCACATTTTCGGTTGCCAAGGGTGCTCGTCTCGCGCTCGTGGGTCCGAACGGAATCGGCAAGACGACTCTCTTACGAATCCTGATCGGGCAGGAAGAACCGTCCGGCGGGACGGTCACGCGCGCCAAGAGTCTTCGCATCGGCTATCTCTCGCAGGAAGCAGATTTCGAATTGCAGGGCGTGCTATGGGACGTGTGCCTTGAACCGTTCGCGGACCTCATCCGCATGCAGGGGGAAGTGGAAAGGCTCGAAGTCGAAATGTCTGACCCCGCGAAACGGGAACAAGCCTTGATCCGGTATGGAAGCGTGCAGCATGAGTTCGAGCGGCGCGGCGGATACGTCTACCAGGTCCGCATCAAACAGGTGCTGACCGGTCTGGGATTCGATCCCGATGATTTCCATATGTCGCTCGATCATCTCTCCGGCGGACAGCGCACGCGCGCGCATCTGGCGCGTCTGCTGTTATCGAACCCCGATCTGTTGCTGCTCGATGAACCCACCAATCATCTTGATATCAAAGCCGTCGAATGGCTGGAAGGCTATCTGACGCAGTGGGAAGGCGCGGCGATCATCGTTTCGCACGACCGATATTTTCTCGACCACGCCTGCAACGCCCTGCTCGAAATGGCGATCAGCGGCGCGGAATATTATCGCGGCAATTACAGCACCTATTTGCAGGAGCGTGAGATCCGCTGGGCGCATCGCTTTGAAGTGTTCGAGAGCGAGCGCGAAAAACTGATGAAGGAAGTGGAGTACATCAAGAAGAATATTTCAGGGCAGAATACGCTGCAGGCAAAGGGCAAACTCAAACGACTCACGCGCGTGGTGCAAGCCATCGAACAGGTCGGCATGAGCGCAGTGGTCAGTTCGAATTGGTCGCAGTTGGATGTAGAGACCACCACCAGCCCGTTCAGTGTGGAAGAAGCCGAGCGACGTGTGCGCGGCTTGCGAGCTCCGCAGCGCATTTCGCCCGACCTGCACCTGCATCTGCGTTCGACGAATCGTTCCGGCGATCTGGTCATCCGCTCGAAAAATTTAACGGTGGGATATCCTCCCGAAGATGGACTGCCGGAAAAGATCCTTTTCTCCGCACCGAATATTGAGTTGAGACGTCAGGACTGTGCCGCCTTGATCGGACCGAATGGCGCGGGCAAATCCACTTTCTTAAAGACGATCCTCGGCTCTCTCTCACCACTGGCTGGTGAGGTGATCCTGGGAGCAAGTCTTCACGTCGGCTATTTCGCCCAAGCCCATGAGGGACTTGACCCCGAGAAGACCGTGCTCGATGAGATCATGACGGCATCTGGCATGCTGCCCTTTCAGGCACGTGAGTACCTTGGCAAATATCTCTTCTCCGGCGATGATGCCTTTAAACTGGTCTCGATGCTCTCCGGTGGCGAACGCGGACGCCTGGCGCTTGCCAAACTCGGTTTGCAAGATACGAACCTGCTCCTGCTCGACGAACCGACGAATCATCTCGACATCACTTCGCAGGAAGTCTTGCAAGCCGTTTTGGATTCATATCAGGGCACGATCCTGCTGGTGAGCCACGACCGTTATTTGATCGATGCCCTCGCCACCCAGATCTGGGAGATCGACCCCGACGAATCGAAGATGATCGCCTTCAACGGCACATATTCTCAAATGAAAGAGGAAAGAAGGAAAGAAGAGGAACGCAAAGCCGCACAACAATCTCCAATTCTCCAATCTCCAGTCTCTACTGCGCGTAAGGCCCAAAACTCAAAAGCAAAAGAAGAACGCAGAAGGCTTGCTCAGTTGCAGGAACTTGAAAACACCATCGCCGAACTCGAAGCCAAACTGGCAAGTCTCAGCTCGCAACTGGAGAGTCCCTTCGTGAAACCGGACGAAGTCCGCAAGATCGGGACGGAATACGAACGCGTGCAAAAAGAGATGGACGTGAAGCTGGGCGAGTGGGAAAAGATGCAGGGATAATGGTTTGCTATAATGGCAGTGATACTTTATGAAAGATTGGACTGAAATTCGAGAACGATATATGCGTGACCCTCTCCCCGTTCGCTTGGGTGGACTAGCCGCGAATCTAAGCCGTATCAAATCTTTTTCCACAAATGAAGCCAGCCGCGAGACCGTTGCAAGCCTGATCGATGAATCAAAAATGTTTATTGAATGGACAGCCGCACAGGCAGAAATCAATACCGCTGCCATGATGGTGGATGTGCAGGTTCAGTTGGCTCTATGGCAAATTCGTTGGGAGCATATCTGGTCCGATCCTGCTCAACGAAAACAGATCGCTGAACAATCCGGGATTTGGTCCAAACAGATTTTGGAATTGTCCGGTTTGCTGAAATAGGAATACGAGCGCGTGCAAAAGGAAATGGATGTGAAGTTGGGCGAGTGGGAGAAGATGCAGGGTTGATAGTAAACTATAACTCTTTATTAAACAAGTGGTGGTAATGTAGATATAGAATTATGAGTTTATACAAAATTATTTCGACTCACATTAGGCCTTCAACAAAAGGACGAACTTTTGCCAAAAAGTTGTCTTTATCAGATTTAGTAAATTCTTCGAATATACGTTTTGTGCGCTTAACTATTCCAGTGGCAGTTGTAACAGTGCGCGCAGATTTAAACGCTTCTATAGCGTCACCGATATTTTCGCTACCTCTTATTAATGACAACCCACATAGTGCTAGCCCCTTTGCGTCAAGCGCGTCATAATAATTTGGGGTTTTTGAAACAATTCTATTTGCTTCAAAGATGGCACGATCAAACACCGCAGCAGCATTCGAAGAGTCATTTTGACGCAATAAAATCAAACCATACAAGGCCTGTATATTGTGATTAATTCTAGGCACATTGTACTCTTGTGCTTCAGTTATAGCCTCATAAGCTTGAATCAAGTCATCAGTGATTAGATAAGCCTGAGCTAACCCCCACCGCGCATAACTTAAGGTTTGCGGGAGGTATATCTCACTGGCTATTTGAATAGCTTCTTTATATCTATTGATTGCTTGTTCAATGTTATCTTGATTTAGCAGAACATCTCCCATATCTTCCAATACAATAGCTTGCCCTTCTCGATCATTTATTTTTCTATTTAATGTTATCGCCTGCTCATAGTATTCAATTGCTTTAACACCATCTCCCAAATCGGAATAGCACAAACCCAAGTTGACAAGTACAGTCGCTACACCTGGTAAATCGTTTGATCTTTTGTAAAAACCCAACGCCTGTTCAAACAATTGATTTGCTTTATATATGTCGCCCACATCAAGATAAGCCGCTCCAATGCCTATAAGATTCACTGCTTGACCATTTACATTACCCATAGACTTGTCTATCGCTTGGGCCTTTTCGTAATACTCAACACCTTTTTGTATATCACACAAATCAATATAACCTCCTCCTAACTGAGCCAAGAAAATCGACTCTCGCATGAAATCCTTGACTGAACGAGCTGTCAAGAGACCTGAAGAAGAAAGCTTAATCCCATCATTAATCATTCCAATACTGTAATATGCAGCGCCTAAACCTTTATAATTATCCATCTGCAAAGCAACATCAGTAACCCTTCCCAATCCTTTCAAATGCAAATCGACCATCAATCGAAAATGGCCCCATAAATACAAATAATCTACATCAATAGAAGATAATATTTCCATCGCCCCATCGTAATCGCCAGCCGAATATCGCAATTCAATTTCCGACAATTGAGAACCAAGGTCTTCTAATTTTCGGATGTCTGATATGCGTACCTCAGAATAATAATCTGCAGCTCTTAGTAACAAGGCGCGTTGATTCCATATTCGACTCCTTGCACCTTTGCCCATATTTTTATTGCCATCTTCGGTAGGAATTCGAGTAAAAGCATACTCTCTGTCAGTAGGGTGCAAGTAAAACCGCCCCGCCTCACGACGTGCAAAATGCATACTGACGAGACGATTAAGAATCGGCGAACTATTTATACCTGGAACATGGAATTGTAGAAGAAAATCTATCGCAGCAGGTGGGACGGGTCGATTATAAACTGCTAATGCTTGCATTACTTTTTGGCTATTTGCATCAAGACGGTTATATGCCTCACCTACTAAACTTTCAACTACAGTATCTGGTAATTCAACGGCGAGAAGTTCTTCAATACTTGTATAACGGTCAACTGAAATAATTGCAAACAACGACTCTAAAGCGCGAGGAAACCCAAGGGTCAACTCTCGAGCGCGATCAAGTTGATCATCACTTGCATCTCTAAATCCCGCTCGTCCATCATTATCCATTGCGCGCAAAATATTTTCAGCATACGGAGATTTCAGCCCCTCATCTAAATGCATGTGTATATTTCGACTTGGCTCTACTAATGCCAAATCTCGGGCGGGCATACGTGTCGTTATAATAATTTTTATGGAATGTTGAGGTGCAAGAAGTATATTCTCAAGCAACGCTTTGAGTTCATAATCAATGAGATTTCCAGTTTCAGTATCGACGAATGTTTCAAAATTGTCCAATAAAAGGACAACTGGATCGTTTTGAAATTCTTCAACCAGCGAGCGCGTTTTTTCCGCAATTTGGATCTTAGGCTGTCGATACAAGGCTTCCAACCTACCTGCCGTTTCTAACGGTAGCAATTGAAGTAAATCAGCATAGATATTTGGAATACTGACCTTATGACTACCAATTTCGCTTAGGTAAATTATTCCGTCAGCTTTTACTTTGCCTAGATCATTGGGAAAATGCCCCTTTTCCAAGGTCTTGAGAAAATAACAAGCAAGAGCAGTCTTCCCGCCTCCAGCCCTTCCAACAATAGTTAATATACGCTGATGGTCACTATTAATAAAGTCTGCAAGTTGTTGAATTTCTAATTCTCGCCCCTGGAAATAATCTGGAGGATTAAAGGGAAGAGGATTAATGAATTTGACTTTTGTTTCTATTGGTATTGGTTGTTTCGACTGGCGTTCAAGTTGAATTCCATCATCAATGTTTCTTTTAGTTTGCCTTTCTGCCTTTTGCGGGTTTTTGACGATTAATTCTTGGCGGTGTAAGTTAGCATTTAAGGCGTCAATTTCAGCTTGAATTCTAAGCTCTTCTTCCTTAGTTTTTGCACGCTTGAGATCCCGATGTGCATCATTCAATCTGCTCTTAAGCTCAAGTCTTAAACCCTCAGGCGAATCCAGCCGTTCAAGATACTGACGCAGTTTAGCAATCCCGGAGTCAAAATTAGAACTGAAATCTATCCATTGTCGACTGCCAAGTGAAAATGGCACTTCGATGTTTAAATCAAGCCTTATAGGCACAACAGGCTTTTTATATCTGAGGGCATAAGTCCATTCTTGTTTGCAAACCGAATTAGGAGTCACGCTATCTTCAGTCATGACAAACAATAGACATTTACAAGATTTAATTGCATCCGCGATTTGTTCATCCCAATCCTCAGCGGGGTTTAAGTCATCTTTATCAAACCAAGTTTCAATATAAGGGTGTCCACCTTCAAGTTTATTTACTAATTGACGCGCAAAATCCAACCCATCAGCATTTGAGTAACTTATGAAGCAATGGTCAGTCATAGCAACCCTCTCTGCGCATTAGATATACAGACAATTATAAGCTGAGAGCAAAGCATGATAATTACAAATTCTCACTGGATTTGTAAAGTGCTATACTATTCATAGACACGGGGGACATCCGTTTCCGAAAGGAGGCACACATGTCACAGGAAAATGGGACCAACTCCATCACGCCGAATCAGGCTGCGTTGAAAATGCTTGCCAGTTTTCTCGCAACATTGCTTTTGAGTGGAGCAATGATCTTTGGCGGCGCAGGGCGGCTCAACTGGTCTTTAGGGTGGATCTTCGTCACAGCATGGATCATCCCAAAACTGGTCTTCCTCATCTTTTTGCGTCTGCGCGACCCCGACCTGCTGATCGAGCGGGTCACCCGCCATAAAAATACACAGCGCTACGACCGCATTCTTATACCAATCTATTTCGTGTTCGCATTCGGGACATTCATCGTTGCCAGCCTGGATGGTGGTCGTTTCCGATGGTCGGGCGAAGTGCCCGTCACATTGATCATCGCGGCTTATGTCATCTACCTGTTGGGAAATAGTCTCGCTGGCTGGGCGATCAACTCCAACCCATTCTTTTCAGCAGAGTCACGTCTTCAGACCGACCACGCCCAAAAAGTGACAAGTAGAGGACCTTATCGCTTCGTCCGTCATCCCGCCTATTCCGCCGCCTTCCTGCTCTGGGTCACAACAGGACTGATGCTTGAATCCTGGTGGGGGCTCGTCCCTGGTTTTCTGGCTGGATTGATCATGATCATTCGAACAGTATACGAAGACCGTATGTTAGCCACTGAACTTCCCGGTTATTCAGCTTATGCACGACAGGTACGTTACCGACTGATACCGGGCATTTGGTAATCATTCCAAAAGGAGGCACACATGTCCTGGAAGAATCAGTTACGAAGCGACTCCTTGCCGTGGTTGCTGGAGTCTGAGAATCCCGGCGTCCGTTATCTGGCGTTACGCGATCTGTTCGACCTTTCCCCCGATGATAAAAAACTGAAAGCAGCACGTAGATTGGCTCACAAAGAGGGACCGATAGCGCATATCCTGTCCAAGATGAATGAGGAGGGGTACTGGCAGAGAGCAGGGACGGGATATGGTCCAAAGTATAAGTCCACGGTGTGGGCGTTGCTCCTGCTGGCGCAATTGGGCGCGTCGGTGAAAGAGGACAAGCGCATCAAGTTGGCGTGCAAATACTATCTCGATCATGCTCTGAGCCCGGGTGGGCAGATCTCTGCCATGACTAACAACTCTCCCTCCGGGACGATCGATTGCCTGCAAGGGAACATGCTCTGGTCGTTGATGGCGTTGGGCTACGAAGATCCACGCATGGACTCGGCGTACGAGTGGATGGCGCGCACGGTCACCGGTGAGGGCATCGCGCCCGTGACAGACAAGCACGCGCCGGTCCGTTATTATGCCTACAAGTGCGGACCCACGTTCGCGTGCGGGGCGAACAACAAGCTGCCGTGCGCCTGGGGCGGAGTCAAAGTTTTATTGGCGCTGAGTCAGCTCCCGGCGGAGAAAAGAACCGTGCTCATTGAGCAGGCGATCCATCAGGGCGTGGAATTCTTCTTCGGCGTGGACTCGTCCACGGCAGGATATCCAACGGGATATGCTGAAAAGCCCAGCGGCAACTGGTGGAAGTTCGGCTTCCCTGTCTTTTACGTCAGCGATATTTTGCAGATCGCCGAAGCACTGACAGCCTTGGGCTATGCCAACGACCCGCGGCTTGCGGACACACTGGAACTCATCCGCTCAAAACAGGATGAGCAGGGACGCTGGCTGCTCGAATACAATTACGACGGCAAGACCTGGATGCGATTTGGCAAGATGAAAGAACCAAATGAATGGGTCACACTGCGGGCATTGAATGTATTGCGGTCGGCAAATTGAGAACAAAATTTTAGGAGGTACTGTGGATAAGCGCGTCAAATTCGACTTTGAGATCGACTTCACCAACGGTGGCGGGATCCAGGGACAGGATTTCCGTCTCGATATTGAGGGCGATGACATATCCGATAAAGAACTGGCAGATTACATTGTCAACGATCTGCGGCTCTTGATGGTGGGAAGTGTGCGCATCCTGAACAAGGAGATCATCACCGAGAAACACAAAC
>Ga0210377_10002608_pt1 | contig 15720 bp, 13 predicted proteins | sample PLM4_65_b1redo_FD_155480 | JGI IMG/M metagenome (GOLD analysis project Ga0210377, IMG submission 155480) | Groundwater sediment microbial communities from an aquifer in East River, Colorado, USA - PLM4_65_b1 redo | ecosystem: Environmental > Terrestrial > Soil > Riparian zone | place: USA: East... | reverse complement strand
CGTGAGCCAACCGTAGCGCACGACGAGATCGGCGCGGAGAAAAGCCAGCAGAACATATCCGCTTCCATAAAGAACGGAACCAATTTTGAGAAAAGTGAAAAATAACAGGGGAAGACTGAATGGCAGGTAGGTCTGCGACACAATGCCCATACCACTGATCGGAACAAGAATGGCGCCCATGACGTTTTTTCTAAATCGCTGGTAACTGCTCAGGTTGGCCGCAAAGGAACGCAAAGAACTCAAAAGGAAAGGCATGAAATCGTGAATTTCAGTCTTGATTTCTCTCTGCGCTCCTGGAGCCTGCCCGCGAAGCTTGAAGCCCGTTAGAACCGTTTCTGTCTGCCGCTTATTACCTTTTTAGATATTTATAACTCAGGGACAAAAGTCGGCTCTAAGCGGGCTGAATCGGGGGTTCTTTGCGTTTAACTGGTTTTGACTTGAGTAGTTATAATTCGGAGGACAGGCGTCTCGCTGTTGAAAGGATTTTCGGATGTCTAATCAGGAAAGAAACGCCTACATCGCTTCCATCGCCGTAGCTCCGGGACCCTATGCTGCGTGCAGGGTTTTGCCGAAGAGTTCATGAGGAAGCACTACGGTGACCGCCTGAGTTCGCGAAGCCTGTCGCTCATGCATGCGCTGTTTTCGCATCCGAGCATCCGGAAAAGGCATTTCGCACTTGATGACCCGCGGTACCTCGTGGACGAAAAACCAGATGCGCGGGGTCGAGCGCTTCACGCGCTGGTTCCTCGATCTCTCGTCCCGCGCAATCAGCGTCGCCCTCGTGCCTCGGCGCACGGGTATCTGTTGAGAAAAAGCTGATCTTGGCGGCACACATAAAAGCCCCCGCCAGTCGGCGGGGGCTTTCAGCATTCAAGCAAACAATTTGGCGGCTGCTAGAATCCCGCGCCCACCAGGTTCCCGTTGTAGTGGCACTTCTTCGCACAGTCGCCCGCCGGATCTGTCCTGCCCGATCCCGGGTTCAGGGTCTGCCAGTTATGAGAGTACCAGGCGATGGCATGTCCGTTCTTGTACACCACGGGCCGGACCTCCTGCGTCACCGGATCGATGAACACATCATGGGAACTCGATGTGCCGCTCGATGCCAGCTCGAAGTTCCGCGCCAGACCGAAGGTATGACAGCCGATGCAGGCCACCTTCGTGCCGGCGGCGTCCAGGTGCATCGCAACCGATGAATTGATATGTACATACGTCCCGTGGCAATCAACGCACTGGATGTCGCCCTGGGTTCTCCAGTCGTACTCCACTCCCGGCAGGTTATGGACGTTGCCTGTCTTGCCGCTGGCGGTCCCGTGGCATCCCGCGCAGGTCATAGCGCTGTGGGCCGTGTTCGTTCCGCCGGTCAGCGGGGAAAGCGTCGTGCTTCCCGAGATGGCCAGTTCCATGGCCTGCGGATGGCGCTTGACGAAGACAGCCTTGACCTTCGCCCATAAGCCGTTCAATTTATCCGTCCAGTAGTAGGCGTTCTTGGCCGGCCGGTTGAAACCGACGTGGCAGGCCTTGCACACACCTTCGGAGTCCGTGGCGAAGTATGCTTTGGTCCGGAACTCGTGCTTCGCAACGTTTTTCGTCCAGTCCATCTGATACTCGGACATGCTGTCGGGGACGGAAGTCGGCGTCCCGCTGCTGACCGGCGTGTATTTATCAGTCGCCTGGATCTCATCCCAATAGTTATCGACAGAATCAGCGTTTTTAGCGGTGATCACGGACTTGAAGTGGCAGGTCTGGCATGCGGCGTGACAGCGATTGCAGTTGCCGACCGCGTAGTCCTCGCCGATGACATAGGGTGTGTTCTCTCCCAGCGTGCTGCTCGCGATCGTCGTCAGCTCGGCGTCGATGTGAGCAGCGCGGTTCTTGAAGATGGTGGCGTGCGCGCTGTTCTTAAAGTTGCTGTATTGGGTGTGGCAGGTTGCGCAACTGTTCGCCACCGCCGTGCTGTAGTAGTTTCGCGTCTTCAGCTCGGCGCCTGCGCCGATCGACTCAACGGCCTGCGATTTGCTGAACCGGGACCAGCCGCCGTACGTCTTGTTCACAGGCCCGTGCAGGCCGCTCGGGTCGATGTCGGTATGACAGTTCACACACTCAAGGGCTCCGTGAACCGTCGTCGCGAACTGCGTCCCGTCTACGTAAAGAGGCACGCTCTCCGTGGTGGTCGCGTCGACCTGGATCGTCTTAACCAGCTCCGAGTTGCCGTGGCAGTTGGCGCTCAGGCAGCTGACATTCGTGCCATTCAGGCCGTCCTTGCCCGCGGGGCCTGTGGCGCCGTCCTGGCTCGTGGGGCCTGTGGCGCCGTCGTCGCCCTTACAGCCTGCGAGAGCGGTCATCATAAACAACGCAAGGACCAGAAATAGAGCGAACAATCCTTGTTTCCGATGAATAAAACTAACAATACTCATATCCTTTCCTCCTTTTTCGGCAATTTGTGTCCTACTACAGCATCTATCGTATAGCTATAGCGTCAAGCCATCACCTCCTCAGTAATCTTTGGTCTTTTCCCATAAGCACGTCTGGTTCCCGCAATTGCAGTTTGGTAAAATACGAAATTACAGCTATTATATTTATATTTATATTAATATGTGATATGCGATTATTGTGCCGCAGGCTCGCGGAATAAAAGTCTTTAAAAATCAAGGAGAAATTAGGCTAGTAATTGAATCCGAAGAGGCAAAAATGACGCACTGGCAGGGGGAAATACATGTATAACCTATTGAAGATACGGGTCTTGGATGGTGCCGTAGAAATGACGCATGCGGTTACTCTTTATGTTCAGCAGAGTTCTTGCCGTATTTCCTCATGAGTCTCTGGAGGTTTGCTCGGTCCAAGCCGAGCTTTTCAGCGGCTTTTGTGACATTGCCGCCTGTCTGTTTCAGCGTGCAGAAGATGAAGCTTTTGTTGAAATCATCCATAACACTTTTCTTGGCGTCGTGATAAGAGAGACTGCAGTCCATTTTTTTGCAGACAATGTCTTTAATCTCGGCAGGCAAATCCTCAGCCATAATGCAATCGGAATTCGAGAATACCACCAGTCTCTCAATTATATTCTCCAGTTCCCTCACATTCCCCGGCCAGTTGTGGTTATTCAGCATGTCTATCGCGGACTGGTGGATGCGTTTCCTGTTTTTCAAGAAGTGTTCAATCAACAGCGGTATGTCTTCCTTCCTGTCCCTGAGAGGGGGGATGTTCAAAGGGAATACATGTATCCTGTAAAAGAGGTCTTCTCTGAAAGTATTTTCGTCTATCAGCTTCCTCAGGTTTCTGCTCGTTGCCGTAATTATCCTTACATCAACGTTTATTTCCTTGTTATCCCCTAACTTGCGGATCTTTTTATCTTCTATCACGCGAAGGAGTTTTGCCTGGACCGATGGGCTTGTGTCCGCGATTTCATCAAGGAATAAAGTCCCTCCGTCCGCATATTCAAATAATCCCTGTTTGTTTTCGGTTGCGCCGGTAAATGCGCCTTTGGTATGGCCGAAGAGTTCGCTTTCAAGAAGCGTGTCGGGCAAAGCGCTGCAGTTGACGGCAACGAAATTCCTGATTTTCCGCTTTCCTGAAAAATGTACTGCCCTCGCGACAAGCTCTTTCCCCGTCCCGCTTTCCCCCAAAAGCAGCACTGCCGCATCGCTGTCGGCCACTTTTTCCGTTAATGCGAATATCTTCCGAATGGCGGGGGATTTCCCGATGATGTTATGGAAGCCGCATTTTTTTGTCAGCTCGGCCCTGAGATACCTGTTCTCTTGGGTCAGCTTTATTTTTTCGAGTACCCTTTTCACCGACATCAGAAGGTCGTCGTTTGAAAACGGTTTGACGATGTAGTCGTAAGCGCCTTTTTTCATGGCATCAACGGCATTTTCCACGGTCGCGAAGGCGGTCATTATTATCACTTCTATATCCGGCTTTATTTTTTTCAGCTCCTGAAGCAGTTCCGACCCGTTCATACCGGGCATGTAAAAATCCGTTATGATAATGCTGAAAGTATCGTTTGTGAAGAGCTCGAGGGCACGTGCGGGATTGTTTTCGGATACGACCTCATAGCCCTCTTTTTGTAAAACCCTCGTCAGAAGGCTGCATGTTGCGGAGTCGTCGTCTACCACTAAAATGCGCGCCATTACCGGTTGTCGCCCCTTGATTTATTTTCAGAAACCATGGATTCTTTTTCAAGCTCGTTTTGCGCCGGCAGGAATATCCTGAACGTAGCGCCGCTGCCGACGGAGCTTTCGGCGTATATTTCGCCGCCGTGCTCTTTTATTATGCCGTAGGAGATTGAAAGCCCCAGTCCTGTGCCGTCTTTTTTTGTCGTATAAAAAGGCTGAAATATTTTCTGGAGCTCACCTTCCCTGATTCCCATGCCGGTATCCGACACCGAAGCCTCTATCCCCTGCCGCACATTTTCTGTTTTTATTATCAGTTCCCCTCCCTCGGGCATAGCCTGCGTCGCGTTCAGGATGAGATTGAGAAATACCTGTTTCAATTGCAGGGGGTCGGCCTCTACCGGGTTTAAACCGCTGTCCATGTCTTTTTTAATAACGATCTTTTTTATGGAGGGCTGGTATTCTATCAGCAGCAGGGTTTCGCTGATTATTTTGTTGACGTCCGTAAACATCTCCTCATGCCTCGGCGCCCTTGCGAAATCAAGCAGCCCTTGCACGATTTTTTTGCATCGCACGGACTCCTGCTCAATCAACTTCAGGTCTCCTTTCAGGGGGCTGCTGCCGTCAAGGTCCGAGATCATGAGCTGCGTGAAACCGAGAATGGTGTTCAGCGGCGTGCTCAGTTCATGAGATACGCCGGCCGCAAGGGTCCCTATCGCGGCCAGGGTTTCGGCCCTGACCATCTGTTCCTGCGCAAGCCTGAGTCCCTCGGTTGCCTCCTTCACCTTTACTTCAAGCTTCTCGTTGAATCCCCGGAGGGCGTTCAGGAGGCCGTCTTTCTCCTTATTCATGGCGTTCAGCTTTTCGGTCATGGCGTTGAACGCGTCTGCCATAAACCCGATTTCGTCTTTTGTCCGGATATCCACCCGTTGGGAAAAATCACCAGAAGCCAGCCTCCGTATTCCCGTAATCAGGGAATTTATAGACGCGGTGACCCCCCTGATCACCGCGACGAACACGGCCAGCGAGAATATTATTGCCAGAAACAGCGTGGTTGAAATTACCGTCCTTGACCTGCTTATCAGGGTATTCCTTTTGCTTTTTATCTGGTCTCTCATCTTGTCCGCGGCATGTTTTACTTTTTCGAGCAGGTCTAAGATCGTATTTCCCTGACTTGTAGCCGTGTGTTCCAGGACTTTTATCTGGCCTGCATCGCTGGTTGTTACAAGAATGCTTACATCCAGCTTGTATTGTTTTATGATGCCTTTTATTTCGGAAAGGATCTCCGACAGCGAGGTAATCCTTCCTTCCACTTCGGAATGGCACTGCATACAGGCAATGTCATGGTGATGCAGGGAGTATTGCGCGGACAGAAAATCCATATTCTCGTCGAACGCCTCTATATAACTTACGAGATCGTTTATATTTCTTGAATAACCCGCCTGGTGTCGGTAAAGCTCCGCCTGCGCCCCCTTGAGCTGGAAAAGCATCTCGCTGTAGGCGCCGATGACGATATCCTGCTCGTTTACGATTTTTTGGTTCGTAACGATGTCGTTAAGATTTTTAGTCACAATATATGCGCTTAACGTGGATATCAACAGCACGAGCCCGAGCCCCAGTATCAGCTTTTTTTTCATCAGCGGCCTCTGAACGGCGATGTCTTAAAGTCAACTCCTGCGTCTTTTACCATCTGACGGAGCATGTCGAATTCCGAATCCGAGGTCACGATAAACTTTGAAGCCTTCAATATCTGCAGCGCTGCTTTGCCGCTGTCGTCGCCGTGCATCGAAAGCAGGGCCTTTTTCAGGCGCTCTTTTGTACCGCCCGCCAGGTCTCCTCTTACACAAAAAGTGCTTGAAGGCACGGAGGGAGAGCTCGCGAGTATTACGATCTCTTCTTTTATCGCCGGATTTTCGGAAAGCAGCCTTTTCAGTATGAGGTCTTTTGCCGCGCCGATTTCCGCCTCTCCTTTGAATACCGACAGGATCACGGCATCATGGCTCCCGATATAGATTATTTTCTTAAAGTGCCTTTCAAGACTTCCGATGCCGTGTTTTTTCAGGTGCCATGAGGGAAAGACATATCCCGCCATCGTTGCCTCATGCACAAATGCGGCTTTCCGGCCTTTCCATGTTCTGACATCTTCCGTCAGTCCCGTGTCCCTTCTCGTAAATATCACAACTTTATAGCTGGCGTCGCCGTCCATCCCGACAGGCCGCGCTATGGGTTCGATTTCCGCCCTTGCTTTGGTCAACACATAGTTGAAGCTTGCGAAAAAAGCCCCATCTATGGTCCTGTTTTTTATTTCATCATAGATCGAACCGTAGCCGTCAAGGAGCTTTATCTTGACATTCGCATTCAAGGCGTCCGACAGATACGCGGCGAGGGGCTTGTACCGTTTCTTCTGCTCAAATACGTTCTGCTCCGGGAGTATCGCAATAGTTATGGTTTTCCCCCTTATTGCGACAGGCTTGGCCTCGTTAATGCCGATGGTATTATCGCTGCAGGAAATTAACAGGAATGCAATAAGAATAAAATGGAATAGTCTCATGTTTATTGTATTCTATCAAAAAAGCAGCGTTGTCCGGTTAGAAAATTGCTTTGATGTTCGACAAGAACAAATGCACATGGGGAAATCTTGTTAATATCCTTTACTTACGAGGAGTTTCGAAACACTCTACACGCTCGACAGAAAAAAAGCAAAAAGAATCGAAAAAGCCATCCATTAAGCTGATGATCAAGTGTTGCAATATGCGTTGAATACGATATCGCTCCTTACAGCACGAGGAAACGGGCCCGCGCAAATGGATTTCGAGGATCAACTCACTCCTGGAGTTAACCAAACATAAAAGGAGCCGCGCCTAGTCGGTTACCGCGTCGGCAAAAAAGAATACCGGGTTGCCACCGACCGTCACGATCTTTCTGCGGAGGAAGTTGCAATGGTTTACAAGCTCCGCTGGAACGTCGAAATCTTCTTTGGCTGATGGAAGCGCAGCACAAGAAAAAATCAGCATTAAAAGAGTCCGGGAGCTTGCATTAAATAAAAAACGAAGCCGGTATGCTGGATAATGTTGTTTTTGGCGAGAGATGGTCCTGATCCTATTGCAAGCATCGAATGTTATCGGAATGCTGTGGCCAGCATTCCAAGCAGCGCCCCGCCCGCGATAAGCCATGTCGAGTTTACCTTGAACCGAATCAGCAATATAAAAGCAGCAAGAGCAACCAAAATAGTAAGTGGGTCAATCAGCGAAGCCCGGCCCAGTTGCCAGGTCACGGCGGCCATCAAACCGAGGGAAGCGACATTGACGCCATCCAACAACGCGCCGACCCATACAGACCTGCGCATCCGGGGAATCAGCGGGTTCGAGATGGCGACAAAGATGAAAGAAGGGAGAAAAATGCCGAGCGTTGCAAGAAGCGCCCCCGGCATGCCGCCTAGAATGAAACCGATGAATGTGGCCGTTGTGAAGACGGGGCCGGGCGTTACCTGTCCGATAGCGATGGCGTCAATCAACTGCCGGTCGGTGAGCCAGCCGTAGCGCACGACGAGATCGGCGCGGAGAAATGCCAGCAGAACGTAACCGCTTCCAAAGAGGACCGAACCGATCTTGAGAAAAGTAAGGAATAACAGAGGAAAACCGAACGGAGAAGAAGCGGCCGACACTATGCCTATGCCGCTGATCGGCAAAAGAAAGGCGCCCATGTTCTTCGTCCGGAGCCGTCGAAAATTTGCGGCGAACATAACCATTAGCCCGGCAGCAAAAAGCAAGGCTATTTCATTGACGCCCACGAAATACAGGACAATGACAAAAACCGCGGCGATCGCAGTCAGCCTGTCTTTGACCGCCTTTTGCCCCAGGGTCCACAGGGCTTGTACGATGATTGCAATTACCACGGGCTTCACGCTGTAGAGCAACCACCCGGCCTGGGGCGTGGAGCCAAACCGCACATACACCCATGCAAGCGACAGCACGATCAGCATGGCCGGCACGATGAAACAGATCCCTCCGATAATGAGCGCCGACCAGATCGAGGAACTCCTGGTCGCTCAGCCATTTGCGCCGTTTTACCGTTTCGTCGTGAATCATGGCAATATGGGCCGCGGGGCCTCCAAAGGCGGTAATGCCCAGCTTGAGAAACAATACAGCCACTTCGGTCAATCTTTGCGAGAACGATGGATGCATTATGTCTATTTTTCTCCGTAAGGTTATGCGGGACTGACAGAAATCGACCAATGGGGCGGAATGAGAGTCTGCCCCGCAGTGGGCCATCCGTTTGATTCGGGTTGGGCGGCGTCCCCTCAAGCTGAATTCTTGACAGCGGAAATCAATTTCGAAAAGAGGTATCTGTCTCTGCTGGTGACTTGAAGACCGACCTTTTGCAATATCTCATTCCAGTTATATTGCAGAAACTGCGGCATATGGCTCGGTTCAAATATCTTCAGGTGAATTGAAAGGATGATCTTTTTGATTAGACCGGTTTCTTGCTCATAATCGATGATATACAGTCTGCCGGACTCTTTCAGGACGCGAGACATTTCTTGCAATACACCCATCATCAATGCATGGTCCAATTCGTGCAGCCCAAAGGAAACCATAACGACATCGAATTCGCCGTCCCGATAGCTCATTCTGGCTGCGTCCATTTGGCGGATCGAGATCTTGCGAATGCTCCGTTTTCGGATTTTGGTCTCGGCTAAAAAGATCATGTCCGGCGACAAATCTATTCCCGCAATCTCATTCTGATCGTTGGCCTGCGAGACGGTTATCGCGCTGTTTGCCGTTCCGATGCACACATCCAGGATGCGCAGAGGTTGGTTGGGTATTTTTGCCGCCAAAGCGAGGCGAGGGTTTCCCCTCCTATTCAGATGAAAAGGGATATCAAACAGATCGTAGAAGGCGGACAGCGCTTTGAACTTGAGTTTGACCTGCTGTTCATATTCCTGCATGCTTGACTCCTTGACGCTTCGCCACGCAATCATTGGAAACCAGCGGCGGCTATTAGCTGAAAGCATATGTCTCATGCGAAATTTTTGCTTAAACTTTTTCCAGAATCATTGTAACAGCTCTTTGCAGTAAGCGGATGCTTGATATCGTTTCCGAAGAATTAAACGATATCAACATCGATCATTTCATGATTTCCCTCATCAATTCCTGCATTTTCTCCTTCATTTCAGACAGGGTGTTAGTCCCTTTGGAGGCGGCCTTGTAATATTTTCGTATCTTTCCGCTCACAAGCACGGAATGCGATTTTAAAAGTTTGTCCTTCTCCAATTTGTGCAGGATCGGATAAAGCGTCCCCGGACTCAGACTGTATCCATGCCGCCCCAGTTCCTCGATGAGCCAGAGCCCGTAAACGGGTCCCTTAGAGGCGTGGTGTAGGATATGAATTTTGATAAAGCCTAAAAAGAAGTCCCTGACCACCGTTTTATTCTTTACCATAGAACGTTAATATATCGAATAACGATATCGGTTGTCAATAATTGAAATGTAGCAATAAGGATGGGGGTCCGCGTTTATGGAAATGTGCCTGTCTTGTTACGGTCTACAAAAATTCACGACGTGTCGATATTTATAAGACGATTAGAAAGAGACGGCGGACTCCGCCCCTCATAGGTTAATCATTTTTGAATTTGTTAGAGGTGCTCGTGATCCGCAAGAGTCCCTCTTTGGCCTTCACTGTTATGCTGTACCGGGCGTAGCAGTTTCTTTTTGCGTGAGTGCAAGGTTTCACCGGGCACCGCTCTTGTCGGTCGCTCTCAAAAATAGATGCCGTTTATTGACCAGAATAGGAAAAGAGCAGCTAACATGTTAAAATCTCCGATTTCTTTCCCAGTAAAAGCCCAGCACCATCAGGCCGAATACAATCCTCTAATAGGTAAAGCCCGCGAAGCCACGCCGAGAAACGTACTTAAGAAATGCCTTAATAACAACCGGCGCGGATAGGAAAGCGATGACGAAGCCGAGGACAAGACCCTTATGAAGAAGCATTTCCATTTATGCATGTCCCCTATTCTTGGAGAAGCCGAAGGCGAAATATGGCTCCCTTTCCCTCTTCGAATTCTTAATATATTATTGCATGAAGTCAACAGGCATCGTGCCGTTTGTCAACCATGAATGTGTTCACGGCTAACCGCATTTAGAATTCATACCGTACCTGGGCATAGAAGTTATCATCGTTCGCGAATTGTCCGAACTGGCTCCATGGCCTGCCTCCGCCGAACACATTCCCACCGAGCGCTATCCATACCGAATCTGTAAGGTTGTACTTCACTTCGGGGTTCAGCAGGTAGTCTCTGTCCGAAAGACCGTAGAACGCGAAGAAGGAGAGTCTCAGGGTCTGATGAATCATGAATTGCGTGAGTCGCACGGAAGTAAGCTGATGAAGACGCTTCTCCTGCGGGAAACCGGAAGGGAGATTCTGAACATAGGCTGAATAATCCTGCATGTATTCGCTGTAATACTGGAGCCCGAGCGTGAAGTCCTCCCAAAGCTGTCGTTGATATCCAATCAGGTACCGCATCTGCGAATTGGGAATCATCGGATCAGCGCCATGCCGGTCCTGGCGCGAATCGTAGTAGCCCGTTTCCAGACTTAGAACACCGTCCAATGCCCTGCCCTGAACGCTCGCGCCATATACTGAAAGCTCGGGATAAAACAGTGTAAGTTTGGTCGGCACAACGGGATTATCCGGCATGATCGACGGTTGTCGTGAATATCCTCGATAGTAATACAGCGAGGTATCGAATCCGGTCACATCGCGATAAATGCGTAAGGCCGTCTCCGCCTTGTGGAAGTCTCTGTATGGATCTTGTGTTTCCCTGTTCGTGATACCCGCCATCGGATCGAACATCCAAAATCTATTTGGGTCAGGATAATTGTTCGGCTCGAAATATGGCGTGGCAATGAACTCGAAATTGACAAAGCCCGGATAGAGTCCGACCTTTGCGCCGTCAATGCCTTTTTTCAGATATTCCATGGGCCTGCCGGAGAAAAACGCTCCATAATCCTTGGGGAAGACATCATTGATGAACAGCAGGTCGCCGACGCCCCAAGTAATGACCTGCCTGCCTATCCGCGCATCCCATTTCTCCGAGGTGTAATCGGCATAACCTTCCCGTAATTCCAGAATGGAATGTTTGTCAATGTTGTCGTGAAACGCGTCGCCCTTGATGAACATGCGGAACGGATCAGCAGTGGCTTCAAGCTTCATCTGTGCCCGCTCCTCAGACCACTTGAAATCCTTACCATCAGGACTGTCTCCTGCCGTGTTCAGCGAATAATTTCCCTGTACAAAGCCGTGAAGGGAGAAGTCGGATGCGAAGGCAGAAGAGAAAAACAGCAACACCATTGCTGTAAGAGAAAGAAGATATTTCAGTTTTTTCTCAATCATTCGCACCTCCGGATACCTTGCTTGCACGGATGCATATAAACCCCGCATCTTCCGAGAGGCCAGGATGCGCTTCCTCTCTGTACGGATTCTTTGACGGCGGTTGAAAGAGGGATGAGCTAGAGGCCTCGATATTCAGTCCGGCCGTCTTAAGCATGGCTGAAAGTTCAGCTGCGGTGTAAAACCGCGCATGCCTGTATATTGGATGGGCTTCAGCCTTTTTTCGCATATAAAGATCACCCCATGCGCTCTCCCGGTTGATGATCCCGACTATCACGCATCCTCCCGGTTTCAGCACCCTTTCTACCTCTGAGAGCACCTTCTCGGGGGTTTCGACAAAGCAGAGTGTGAAGAGAATAAATACCGCGCCGAATGACGAATCGGCGAATGGGATATCCTCTCCCGTTGCTCTCTGCGCTTTTACGCCGCGTTTTCTGGCGAAGGCCAATGACTTTTCGGACGGATCTATACCTGCATCAATCCCCAGTTCCTTCGCAAAACGTCCAGTCCCGACGCCGATTTCCAGGAATGGATGTTCTAGCTTCGTCATGAGCAGTCGTAATGCGCCAACCTCCGACGTAAAAAGCGCCCTCCCTTCGGCTGAATCAAACCATTTGTCGTACTCAGCCGCAAGAGCGTTAAATTCCTCAGACTCCTTGCTCATTCAATCCATTTTTTTGGCGGCTGTTTGAGATACCGTTCGGTAAACAGACTGTCCTCAATTCCGACATTATAGTCCGCCTTGAGATACGACACCTCGGTCGTGTGCCCGCTCAACAGGTTTTTCATCGATCTCTTGGTGATCGTGGGATGGCCCTTCACGTCCTTGATCTCGTCTGCGCTGAAGACCTTGTACAGTTCGTCCTTCTTGTCGTAATACTCTTCCTTGATCGGCAAAAAGGTCGTCTTATCTATCCATGAAAGCTTGTAGCTGTATTCCATTTCCGCCGCCTTGGGAGTGCTTTTAATTACAGTGCAGTCCCGTGTTCCGATCTTCTCGTCTTTCACGACAGTATGGGTATCATCCTCCAGGTTCCTACCGGAAATATCCTCGTAGGTGAAATCGGAACCCACAAAACTCGACCGCTTGTCCTGGGCCGCGATCCGCCTGACCATATTGATGGCGGGGACAAAGAGCCACCGGTCGGCGTCCTTGCCCTGATACTTGTAAACCATGAAGGTCATGTTCCGCACATCCGCAGGCTGAAAGAAATACATGAAATACTTCTGCTCGCCGCCGGGCTGGCCGTAATTCTTTCTGAGCATCATCATTTCACGCACCCGTTCCTGGCCGCCTTTGCTGATGAGCTTCATCATGACCCGCGCTTTGAGGTCGGCGCCGGGATAGAGAAAGGCCGCTTGTGATTTCTTCATGGCCTCATCGGCTGTAATTGCGAGAGCGTTAAAGGGGAGCAGCAGTATCAAAACAAATACATATATTCGGTTCATGATAAGACCTCCTTTTTTTGATTGTGAAGACCTCTTAGAAATATTTCGTCCGTTGAGAGCATTACATAATCTTTTGCATTCACCTTGGCAATCTGAGAACCCTTCCTGATCGTCCATACAAGAAGGCCGATGAGCACAGCCGTGTAGGCAAAAGCAAAAGCATACTGGACATAGGGATTATCCGGTAGAAGCTCCAGCATATTTTTCTCCTTCATGAATCCCCGGGAAAAGAAGATCTCGTCGATCTGGTCCTTGTAGAGCGAGTAGGGAAGATATCCCAGCATGAAACCGGGGAGAGCGGCAAGGCCCGTAAGGTACCCCATGCCGAGCCTTGAGTATGTCCGTATCTCGCAACCCAGCATCATGACGCTCCCGATGCCGAGCATCGGACCTCCGACAAGGTGCCCCAGGTGGAACCCGTACTTGTACCTACCCGCTTCCACCACAACCGGCACGTCCCAGCCCAGGACTATCCAGGTGAACAAGATCGTAAAATTGAACATCAGGATCGCCACGAGCAGACCGGCAAAAGGCATCATGCCCGTGAACATGGTTTGAGTAATTTTGGCAACTTTCATGGCATCAAAATGTTTCGGTTTCATGAGCAGGGACTTGGGCGACATGACCGCGCACTCGGTCCCGAAACCCGATTTGGCTATGCCGAAGCCCACAAGAAAGCCAACCATGCCCTTCAGCAGAATCTCAGCCCAAGCCAGGCCGCCGATGCTGTTCGGCGATTGCCCCTGAAGCGCGGTCCAGCCAGCCGAGACAATGACCAGCAGAAAAAACGCGGTCAGAACAAGCCTGACAGGATCTCTGTCCGGTTTGTGCTCGGGGTCGTAGCACAGGGTCTCTGTCTGGTATTCAAGCTCAACGCATTTCTGGACCGTCGCCTTCACCTCATGGTGCTTCATGAACCCACCCGCATTCAGCTTCGCCATGAGCAGAAACGCAAGATACGCGAATGGGATGCTCACGATCGCCACGACAAGGGAGGTGAGGCTCATTGCCGGGATGCCGCCGAGGTAATGCCACGCCGTGCAGCCCTGAGCAAGCCGCGTGCCGAAGCCGAAGATCATTGCGCCGAAAAATGCGAGGACCGCCACCCGGGGCGGATACTTCACCCAGGTTTTTCGCTCCCGTTCGATGATCGTTACCAGCAAGCCACCCGCGATGATCCCGATTACCACCCAGTGAATATCCGCGGTATACGTCCGCGTAATGAAATCCGTCTTCGTAATGTTCGCCTCAAGGGTTCCGAACATCTTCGCCAGCCCCGTGGTTATCGGGATGGGCGTCTCATACTTGAGGAAGTACAGCACCTCGGCAAGACCCACCAGGAACCCGCCCCAGACAAAAGACCAGGGTTTCATCAGAATATTCTTCATGGATTACTTCTCCAGGGGGTAGTTTTTCGTATTGGCCTTTTCGATGATCGCCTGCATCTGCTCAGCGCCGCCCGAGTCCTTGATCCAGGACGCATAGCCGAAGGTCATGGTATAAGCGTCGTACCCCAGCATTCGAAGCGGCACGACGGGAAGGTTCTCAAGCTGCCCGGTGGCGCAGACCAGAATGATTTTTTTGCCCTTCGGTAGCTTTGCAAGGTTTTCAGTTTTCAGCATCTGATTGTAGGGAATATGAATGGATCCGGGGATATGCCCACTCTGATAAGCCTCAGCCTTCGGACGCACATCCACGACGATAAAGTCAGTCGCCTTCGTCTTTATCCACATGTTGACTTCATCGGAGTTCACCTGCCAGTGACCCTGCTCGATGCCCTTGGACAACACCTCGTTCATCCTTTTTACCAGCACATCCTCCTGCGCAAAGACCGGCAACGCTGTTAGAACGATAGCCGCAAGTATGAAAACCGCCAATTTACTTTTTTTCAAAGTACGAATCCTCCCCTTGAAATAGATAGTGTCTTTACGCATTCAGGGTCACGACCCCGATGAATGCTATTCTCAACCGATGCCGAGCCTGAAATCCTTCACATTCTTCACCACGGTTTTGAGCTTCACCCCTGTCTTGTCCGCGATATCCTGCCACGTCTTGCCCGATTTTTTCATTGCGATAATGTCCTGCACCGGCTTTTTCGACAGATTGGACAGCACGATCACTGTAATAGCCTCGCCCGGAGCGACCTGACCGATCACCGCCGCAATCGCTTCCGGTTTCTGCTCCTCGAAGAAATAGGCCTTGGTCTTCTTCTCGAAGGTCTTCATGTCCTTCGACTGGCGTTCGCTGATCTTCTGGACGAGCCGGTCCAGTTCCTCGGGCTCAGGCATCCGAGCCGCAAAACCCGTTGCGGGAACGAGCAACAAAAAAGCCAGCATCGCATACAGTATATTTGTTTTTCTCATTGCTTTACTCCTCCCTTGAATAGCCAGCCCTGCGTCAACGTAATGAGGGCCGGAAGATAGAGTATCGTCATCAATGCGCTCAGCAGCATCATGCTCACGATGAAAGCGCCTACGGTAATATAAGGCGTGAGCGGAGCGAAAAGCATGACCGCGAAGGCGGCTGCAAACAGGATCGCGTTCCGCATGATGCCCTTGCCTGGCCGCGCGGCGGTCCAGAGCAAGGCTTCAGTTATGAGTTCGGAGTTTTGAGTTTTTAGTTCTTTCGCCTCTCCTGAACCCTGACTCCTGACCCCTGATCCCCGCATTTCCGCCAGCCTCTGTCTGAACCTGCTCACGAAATGGATGGCGAAATCGACGGCCATGCCGAGAGAGAGGCAGCTCATGACTGAGATCGGCATATCGAAGTCTTTCCC
>Ga0210377_10002607_pt1 | contig 15721 bp, 9 predicted proteins | sample PLM4_65_b1redo_FD_155480 | JGI IMG/M metagenome (GOLD analysis project Ga0210377, IMG submission 155480) | Groundwater sediment microbial communities from an aquifer in East River, Colorado, USA - PLM4_65_b1 redo | ecosystem: Environmental > Terrestrial > Soil > Riparian zone | place: USA: East... | reverse complement strand
CCAATAAACCCGGACGATCCCCGGCGACCAGTGATAGCACATACATTCCCTTGTGATCCGGTTTGATATCGACCTCGGTTCTGATCGGGAAGTGCTTGAGCTGGCGGCTGACTCGTCCCGTCGCGGCGGGGGCAATCGGTTTGGCCTGCATGATCTGCTGCGCAAGTTCGAATTCGATGTAGGTCATGATGTCGCGATATACCGTATTGCTGCGCATCGCTTCCATGATCTGGAAGCTGTTCAGTGCGTAACCATGCCGGGTGGTGTGTATCTTGGCCTCGACGATTGTGTAATTCATGCGCGCAAAAAAGTCGCAGATGCGTGCAAACAATGCGCGCTGATCCGGGCAATACACCATCACCTGCAAACCTTCTCCTGCACGGCTAAGGCGCGCCTTCACGATGGCCGTGTCAGTATTTACCTTTAACGCCAGCATGCGGGTATGCCAGGCGATCTCTTGAGCTTCATGATCCATAAAATAACTGTCGTCGAGCTGCGCCCATAACAGCTGGTAGGTGTCCGGCGAATATGCGTACAGGTTCAGTGCATTGGCCGCATCGTGGCGAATCTCGCCGAGCATATCGGCTACTTTGCCATCGCTTAGGTAGCGGCGCGTCTGGCGGAACAAGTCTTCTATCAGTTTGGCCTTCCATGCATTCCATATCTTCGGGCTGGTGCCGCGCACATCGGCAACCGTCAACAGATACAGCGCGACCAGATAGCGGTCGTTTTTGATCTTGTCGGCGAAATTGGCGATCACTTCGGGATCGGACAGATCCTGTTTCTGAGCGGTGGCTGAAAGGGTGAGGTGATGCTCGACCAGCCACACGATCAGTTCGGTGTCGTCAGGGCTGACCAGGTGCTGCACACAGAAAGCGCGCGCGTCTTTTTTCCCCAGTTGCGAGTGATCGCCGCCGCGCCCCTTGGCAATGTCGTGGAACAGACCGGCGATATACAGCACTTCGGGGCGGGCGAATTCACCGAGCAATTTGCTGCATAGCGGGTATTCGTGCGCGAACTGGGGCACGGCGAAGCGGCGCAGGTTGCGCACCACCATCAGGATGTGTTCATCCACCGTGTAGACATGGAACAGGTCATGCTGCATCTGACCGACGATGCGCCCGAACGCGGGAATATATGCACCGAGGATGCCGTATTGATTCATGCGTCTCAGGGCGTGGAGAACACCTTGCGGTTGGCGCAGGATTTCCATGAAGTGTGAACGGTTCAGCGGGTTGCGGCGGAATTCAGCATTGATCTGATGCTGAGCGCGCCACAGGGCGCGCAATGTCTTCGCGCTGAGATCGGTCAGTTCAGGGTGTTGCTCCAGCAGCAGGAAGAGTTCGAAGATCGCTTCGGGTGAGTGCTCGAACAAATGCTCGTCGCGGATATCCAGCAAGGTGCCGATGATTCTGAATCGCTCGTTCAGCGCCTGCTGAGGCGGCACCTCATGGAAAAGATAATCTTGCAGATTTTGCAGCAGGATGGTGTTGAATTGGAGCACCGCACGTTTGGTGCGGTAGTAGCGTTGCATCAAGTGCTCACTGGCACGGCGATTGGTTGTTGCGGCAATACCCATTTGCTCTGCAAGCAGCGTCTGGAAGTCGAATATCAGGCGATCTTCACGGCGCTTGGCGAGGTAATGCAAGCGGATGCGCAACGTTTGCAGCAGTGCGTCGTGGCGTGCGATCTGGCGCGCCTCGACAGGACTGATCAGGCCTGCTTGTGCAAGCTCGTTCCATCGTGTGCCCAAATCCGCCGCACGAGCAATCCAGGTGATGGTTTGCAGATCGCGCAGCCCGCCGGGGCTTTCCTTCAGGTTTGGTTCGAGGTTGAAATCAGCATCCATAAATCGTGCATGGCGCTGCTGTTGCTCTTGCTGCTTGGCAATGAAGAATTTGCGCAGATCGAGATGTTGATGAACGGCGGCAAACAACTCACTGAACAGTTTTGCGTTGCCACTGATCAGGCGCGCCTCCAGCAAATTGGTCTGCACCGTGATGTCAGCGGATTCGGTCAGGCACTGTGCTATGGTCCGGATGCTATGACCTACTTCCAGGCCGATGTCCCACAGGATACCAACCAATTGCTGCAACTTTTGCTGCAGATCATCATTCGGTTCGCCATCAAGCAAAATCAGCAGGTCGATGTCTGACCTGGGATACAACTCACCGCGCCCGTAACCGCCCACCGCTACCAGCGCGATCTGTTCCGGCATGGCGAGTTGTTGCCAGACAAGGCGCAGATACTTGTCTATCAACCGGCTATGTGAGCTCAGTAAACGTGCCGCCTTGCCATGTTGCAGAAAGCTTTGCTCTAGTAATGATCGGTCATTGCGCAATACAGTGCGCAATGCGGCAATATCGTTAGGGAGGGGGAGGGCAGCCATCTGAAACGGTCAACACTTCGAAGCCGGTGTCGGTGACGAGTATGGTGTGCTCATATTGCGCCGACAGGCTGTGATCCTTGGTTACCACAGTCCAGCCGTCGCCAAGCTGTTTTATGTCCGCTTTGCCGGCATTGATCATCGGCTCTATCGTGAAGGTCATGCCGGACTCGAGTTTCAAGCCGGTCTTGGGCCGTCCATAATGCAACACTTGCGGTTCCTCATGGAAATTCTGGCCGATGCCATGGCCGCAAAATTCGCGCACCACGCTATATCCCATCGGTTCGACGAAACTCTGAATGGCATGGCCGATATCGCCGAGATAAGCGCCCGGTCTTACCACGCGGATGCCGCGCCACAACGCCTGAAAAGTGGTCTCGCATAAGCGCCGGGCCTGGATAGACGGCTCGCCGACATAGAACATGCGGCTGCTGTCACCGTGATAGCCGTTTTTGATGACAGTGATGTCCAGATTGACGATATCGCCATTCCTGAGCGCCTTGTCGCTGGGAACGCCGTGGCATATCTGGTGATTGATCGAGGTACAGATCGATTTTGGGTAGGGTCTGTATCCTTTGGGCGCGTAATTGAGCGGGGCTGGTATGCCTTTTTGCACATTCACGATTAAGTCATGACAGAGCCGGTCAAGTTCGTTGGTTGTTACTCCCGCCTTGACGAACGGCACGATGTAATCAAGAACCTCACTGGTCAATCGACCGGCAACGCGCATTTTTTCGATCTCTGGCTGGGATTTGATGGAAACGGGCATATTTATTGGAGTGTTCTCGGACAATTATGAGAATATCATGCGAGTTCTTTTGAAGCCAATTCAGTTCGAATAGACCGGCGTCACATCAGTCCAGTTGGCACCGGAAATTTCGAAAGAAGCTTGCGGCTAATATGAAAGGGAGCAATGACCGAATAAAAATGGCGCAAATGGCGCCATTTTTAATCTTTAAGCCTTCGGGTTGTTTAATGCAGTCAAGGGACTAAATTAATCCTGCTACGGTTATCACAGTCCGGAAACGTAATCCGCCACTGCTTCGATCTCGGCGCTGGTCATCAACTTGGCGATATTGCCCATCATGCCGGCCGGGTCGTTCTTGCGATCGCCTTTATTGAAGTCGGTCAGCGTTTTCACCAGATAGTCCCTGTGCTGGCCGCCGATCACCGGGAACATCGGATTATCGGGTGATTTTCCCTTGCCGTTCTCTCCGTGGCAGTTGACACAGCCATATACACCGCTGGCGTCATTGCCATCGAGGTATAGTTTCTTGCCGGCCTCGCTATTCCCGCCAGACCCCTTCATCTGCTTCTGGCTGGCGAAATAGGCAGTGATATCGAGCAAGTCCTGATGCTCGGTCACAGTCGCCGCCATGGGGCTCATGGTTGGATCGACACGGGCTTCGGACTGAAAGTCATGAACCTGCTTTTGCAGATAGTTCGCAAACTGGCCAGCGAGCTTGGGGAAAGTCGGTGCGTCACTGTTGCCGATTTCACCATGGCAACCCTGGCACATGGCCGATTTGTCCTTGCCGGCGGCAGGATCGCCTTTGCCGATACGCTGCTTGATATCTTCCTTGCTATCGCCGGCATAGGCGGCAGTCACCGCAAAAAGCATTATGGATAAAACAGCGGTAGTGAATTTCATTGTGTATGACATGTCTCCTCGCTTGCAGTCTTTGGTTGTTTTCTTGGGGGGATTGTTTCCGATAACCGTTGCCACGTCAATGGCGTTTTACCGGTCTGATTGCATCGACAGGAGAGATATCGAAAATCGCTTTTATGGTATGAATCTCCTGTATTCATCCTTAGCCAGAACCTCCATAGTTCAGAAAATGGCAAATTTCAGCCATTAGATTCATTTTGCTATTGTTTTGATAAGTCTGGCCCGGTTGATTGCACTTCCTGAATATTACAGACCGGATAGATATTCTGCCACTGCCACGATATCTTCATAAGTCATTTGATTGGCAACCAGGCCCATAATTCCTGATATATCCGTGGTGCGTGCACCTGACTTGAAGTCTTTAATCTGCTTGATCAGGTATCCTTTGTTCTGGCCGCCTATTATAGGAAATATGGCATTGTAGGAGGGCTTACCTTTGCCGATTTCCCCATGGCAATTAAGACAACCCTTCTCGAGATAGAGTTTTTCTCCACCCTCATTTTTTGTTGGCGTGCCTTTCATCTGGTTCTGGCTGGCAAAATATGCAGCGATGTCCGCCAGATCACGTCGATTGGTCAAGGTCATCGCGATTTGAGTCATGTTTGGGTCCCTGAGGGTACCTTCCTGAAAATTGAAGATTTGCCGTTGGATATAGTCGGCGTATTGCCCGGCGAGCTTGGGAATAACCGGTTCGACAGTATTGCCGTCTTCGCCGTGGCAAATTTTGCACTGAGCGGCTTTGGCTTTTCCATCGGCAGGGTTGCCGCTACCGACGCGCCTTTTGACATCTTCGGGATTGTCATCGGCATATGCAGAGGCAACTGCAAATAAAACAACGCCCAGAACGACAGCGATGCTTGATTTGGTAATAACCATTGATTGTCCCAGCATCGAATTCAGCTTGTTAACTTTGACGCAATTGTTTCTTATATGCTTTGCTGCGTCAATGATATTTATTGAAAACAACAGCCTTATGCTTCACCTGCCAGTTTAAGTGGCCCGCTACCCGAAAAGCGATCGAGATAAAGGTAGATCACCGGCGTGATGAAAAGCGTGATCACCTGCGAGAACAACAATCCTCCGACCACGGCGAGACCAAGTGGCTGACGCAGCTCGGCGCCAGCTCCAAAACCCACGGCGATCGGCAATGCACCCATCAGAGCCGCCGAGGTGGTCATCATGATAGGTCGAAAACGCAGCAGGCATGCGGTGCGGATCGCTTCGTGCGGCGCCATGCCTTCGTTGCGCTGGGCGTTGAGTGCGAAGTCGATCATCATGATGGCGTTTTTCTTGACGATACCGATCAGCATCAGGATGCCGATCATGGCGATGATTGAGAGATCGATATTGAACAACCACAACATCGCCAGTGCGCCGACTGCTGCGGAAGGCAGGCCGGAAAGAATCGTGATCGGGTGGATGTAACTTTCGTACAACACGCCAAGCAGCACATAGATCACCAGCAGTGCCACAGCGATCAATACCAGCTGGCTAGCCTGAGATGACTGGAATGCCGCGGCGTCGCCGCCGTAACTGGTGAGTATGCTGACCGGCATATTGAGCTCGCGTTTGAATTGATCGATACGCCTGGAGGCATCACCCAGTGCCGCACCGGGCGCCAGATTGAACGAGATCGTCAGCGCATTGAGCTGCCCAGTGTGATTGATTGACAGAGGGCCCACTTCGCGCTCGACGGTTGCAACGCCAGTCAAGGGAACCAGTGTGCCATTCCTGGAACGCACATATATCTTGCCGAAAGCGCTTTCGTCTGCCCGGTCTTCGGCGCGGACCTGCATGATGACCTGGTAGCTGTCGCTGGAAGTGTAGATCGTCGAGACCTGGCGCTCTCCGAAAGCACTGTAGAGTGCGGAGCGGATATCCGCGATCTGTACGCCCAGCAAGTTCGCCTTGTCACGATTGATGTTGAGTCGCGCCTGCAGGCCCTTCAGTTGCGAGTCGCTGGTGACATCTCGGAAGATCGGCTCCTCGCGCATACGCGCCATCAGGCTTTCGGATGCCGTGCGCAGCTCTTCAGCCCGCACGCTGCGCATGACATACTGATACCGGCTCTTGCTGACACGACCGCCCAGCCTGAGGTTCTGTATGGGGTTGATGAAGACATTGACACCGGGGATGACGCGTACTTCGCGGCGCAGATTTTCGATCACCTTGTCGATGGGCGGACGCTCGCCGCGCGGTTTGAGGCTCATGAACAGGCGCCCGCTGTTGCTGTCGCTGGCGTTGACTATCAGCGTATCGACAGCGGGATCGGCGCGTATCACGTCGCCGGTGCGCTGCAACAGTTCTGACATGGCGGGAAACGAAATATCCTCGACCGCCTCCACCGTAATGATTGCCTGACCAATGTCCTCGTTGGGAAAAAATCCCTTGGGGGAGACCATGAACAGCACGATGGTGACAACCAGGGTGCCGACCGCGATGCCGAGTACGGTGCGGTTGTGGCGCAATGCCCAGTCAAGCGCATGTTCGTAGGATGCCAGCACACGGGCAAATCCATGTTCGAACCATGCTGTCCACTTCATGATTTGCCCTTCTGTTTCATGCTGGGCCAGATAGCGGCTGGCCAGCATCGGAACCAGCGTGAGTGACACCACGGCCGACACCAGCACGGCGATGCCTACCACCCCGGCGAACTCATGGAACAGCAACCCGATCACGCCAGGCATGAAGAATATCGGGATGAACACTGCGACCAGCGAGAGGGAAATCGAAACGATGGTAAAACTGATCTCCTTCGATCCCTGCAATGCGGCTTGCAGCGGCGGCATGCCCCGCTCGACGTGGCGCACGATATTTTCCAGCACCACGATGGCGTCATCTACCACCAGTCCAACCGCAAGCGTGATGGCAAGCAGTGAAATATTGTCCAGGCTGTAACCAAAGGCGCGCATCAGTGCGATCGTACCCAGCAGCGAGATCGGCAGCGATAGCGCCGGGATGATGGTGGCGGTGGGCTTGCGCAGGAACAGGAAGATCACCAGCACGACGAGGACTATCGTGATCGTCAGGGTGACTTGCACGTCGTGGATAGCATTGCGTATCGATACCGATCGGTCATTGCGCAGCTTGAGTTGAACCGACGAAGGCATCTGCGCAATCAGTCCGGGCATCGCCGCCTTGATCGCGTCAACTGTCGATACGGTATTGGCACCGGGCTGACGCTGCACCGAAAGCGTGATGGCGCGCTCGCCGTTGGCCCAGCTTGCCGTCTTGACCGATTCCACGCTGTCTTCCACCACCGCCACATCGGAGAGCCGCACCGGATCGCCGCTCGGGGAGGTGGCCACAATCAGATCGGCAAATGCGGCGGCATTGCGGAGCTGGCGGTTGGCCTGGATGATGAGCGTCTGGCGCGGCCCGTCGAGCGTGCCGATCGGCGAATTGTCGTTGGCGCTGTGCAGCGCGTTGGCGATGTCATCCACGGTCAGATTGCGTGTTGCGAGTGCATCCGGATTCACGCGCACCCGCACGGCATATTTCTTTTGCCCGTTGATGTTTACCTGCGCCACGCCGGAGAGCGTGGAAAGCGTCGGTGATATGAGGTTGCTGGCAAAGCTGTTCAGGTCCGAGAGCGACATCGAAGGCGATGTCAGAGTAAGGAATATGATCGGAGCATCGGCGGGGTTGACCTTTTGATAGGACGGCGGCGTGGTCATCTCCGTGGGCAGAGAGCGTTGTGCACGCAACAACGCCGCCTGCACATCGATGGAAGCGCTGTCGATATTGCGGTCCTGATCGAACTCCAGCGTGATCGAGGTACTGCCCAGCGTACTCGTCGAACTGATCACGGCCAGGCCGGAGATCGTGGAGAACTGCCGTTCGAGTTGCGTCGCTACCGAAGAGGCCATGGTTTCCGGACTTGCGCCGGGAAGCGAAGCGCTGACCGAGATGGTGGGCGTATCGTAGCTCGGCAGCGCGGCAATGGGGATGTCACCGTATGCGATGATGCCTGCCAGCACGGCGGAAGTCGACAGCAGCACCGTCATGACCGGGCGGCGGATGCACAGCTCGGAGAGGTTCATCTTGAAAACCTTTTTTTATCCACGAAAAACACGAAAGTCACGAAATAAATCCAAATGTAGATTGGATGCAACAAGTCACCCAATGGGTATCGCCATAAATCGTGCTTTCGCCTTGCGGCGAAATGCCTGTTTGCCCATTTCGTGTTTTTTCGTGTCTTTCGTGGATAATTGAGTTTTTTAGGTTCATTGTTTGCCTGCGCTGTTGGGTTTAGCGCTGCCCTTGTCGGCGTTCTGTTTTTTTTCTGACTCCGCTACCATACTGCCCGGCCTGAGATTTTGCGCGCCTTCCACGACGACACGCGCCCCTGGCGTGATACCTTCGACCACGGCGATGCCGTTCTGGATCAGTAGCAAATTGATCGGCAGCGATGCCACCTTGCTATCTTCCCCGATCAGATAAAGAAATTTCCGTTCCGGCCCGGTCTGCACTGCCTGGGCAGGAACAGTTAGGGCACCAGCCAGCGTGCGCGGTGCAAGCGCCACCGTAACGAACATACCGGGCCAGAGGCGATGGTCAGCGTTGGGAAACTCAGCCTTGAGACGAATAGTCCCGCTTGCCGTATCCACCGAGTTGTCGATGAATACCAGATGGCCTTTTATGTCCGTTTGGTTGGCCAAATCCGGCTTAGCGCTGACGGGCACTTTGCCTTTGGCAAATGCTTGCTGCAAGCTCGCAAGCTCACGTTCCGGCAACGTGAAACTGACATTGATCGGATCAAGCTGTGTAATGCTCACCAGCACTGCGCCAATCGCGGTCGAAGTGCCAGGTTGCACCTGACTTCCGGGAAATACCGCAATGGCGCCCGTTCGCCCGGTAATCGGCGCCGTGATCTCGTTGAAACTGCGCGCCACACGACTGGCCTCCAGGGAAGCCAGATCAATTGCAAGCTGGCCGCGCAAACCATCTACCAGGTTCTGTGCGGTATCAAACTCGGATTGGGATACATACTCCAGTTTTAATAACCCGCGCTCACGCTCGAGGTTGCGTTCTGCATTTGCCAAATCGGCGCGATCCTTGACCACCTGTGCCTCGGCCTTGCTGAGGTTGGCATCTTCGGTGCGCGCATCAAGGGTGAACAACCGGTCGCCCTTGTGTACGAACTGACCTTCCTTGATATGCACGACTTTGACCGTGGCACTGATCTGCGGACGCACATCGACAGATTGCAGTGCAGATACCGTGCCGTTTGCCGTGAGTATGACTGGCACATCGGCCTGTGTGACCGGAGAGCTCACCACTTGAAATGCGCTCGCTCCCTTGGGGCTGACTGCGGTGCTCCGGGCATGCCATATCCAGGCTCCGGCAGCCAGTGCGATGAGTGAAACGGCGGACAAGGAAATCCACATGCGCCGCTTGGTGCGAGCCGGGAGTTTTTCGTTAGATACGACGATCATCTAAAAATCGCTCCAAAAATTCAATTTATCAATGTTATTGGTAGCGCAACGCATCTATCGGATCGAGCTGTGCGGCTTTGTGTGCGGGATAATAGCCGAAGAAAATACCCACCGCTGCCGCGACGCTGAATGCCACCAAGACCGAGCTGCCCGAGATGATGACCATCGTGCCGGTCAGCGCGTTGGTCAGCAGCGCACCGCCGATCCCCATTAGCAGACCGATGAAGCAGCCGATCACCGAGATGATGATGGCTTCCAGCAGGAACTGCATCAGGATGTCCTTCTCACGAGCGCCGATGGCCATGCGGATGCCGATCTCGCGGGTACGCTCGGTGACCGAGACCAGCATGATGTTCATGATGCCGATGCCGCCCACCAGCAGCGAAACCGAAGCGATCGCACCGAGCAGCAGCGACATGATACGTGTGCTTTCAGCGGCGGAATCCGCTGCGGCGGTAAGGTTGCGCAGGAAGAAATCGTTATCCATGCCTTCGCGTATCCGGTGTCGCTGGCGCAGCAGTTCAGTCATGGACTTTTCCACTGTGGGCATGATCTCCTGGGTAGTGGTCTGTACCATCACCATGCGCACGGAGCCTGGAAACTGTGTGCCAAAAACTTGGCGCTGTGCGGTGGTGAGCGGGATCAGGATGGTGTCGTCCTGGTCGCGCCCATCCATGCCCTGGCCCTTGACAGCCAATGTCCCGAGAACGACGAACGGGCTTTGCCGGATGCGGAAGGTCTTGCCGACCGGATCCTCATCGCCGAACAGATTTTGCGCAGCTGTTTTGCCGATCAGCGCAACGCGCGTGGCCGAACGCACGTCGGAATCAGTAAAGGCGCTCCCTGAAGTCACCGACCAGGAACGCGCATCCAGATAGCCGGGTGTAGTGCCGATAACAGAGGTGTTCCAGTTGTTCGGTCCGTAAACGATTTGTGCGCTGCCGGGATGTATCGGCGCGACGGCTTGCACACCGGGCAGTTCGGCTACGGCATCCGCATCGCCGACATTTAGCGTATATCCACCGCCGCTGCCGGAGCGCACCCCACCCGAGGAAGTGCTGCCGGAAAGCAGGATGAACAAGTTGCTGCCCATCGAGGAGATGGTTTGTTTGATCGCGTATTGAGCACCTTGACCTATCGACATCATCAGAACCACCGCACCGACACCGATCACCATGCCGAGCATGGTGAGCAGCGTGCGCAGTCGGTTCGCGCCCATCGCGCGCCATGCTTCGCCGAGCATCGCGAATATCATACGGTAGACTCCAGTCGCTGCGTAGCCTGATCGCTGACGATGCGACCGTCAAAGAAGCGCACTTTGCGTTTGGCGTGGCGTGCGATGTTCTCTTCGTGGGTGACCAGCACGATGGTGATGCCTTCGCGGTTCAGTTCCTCGAACAAAGCCATGATCTCTTCGCTGGTCTGGCTATCCAGGTTGCCGGTCGGTTCGTCTGCAAGGATCAGGCGGGGGCTGTTGACCAGGGCGCGAGCGATCGCCACACGTTGTTGCTGACCGCCGGAAATCTTGTTGGGCGTGGACGCCGCATAGCTTCCCAGCCCGACCTTGACGAGCAGTTCCTGCGCCCGCTGCTGGCGTTCCTCGCGTTCCACACCGCAATAGATCAGCGGCAGCGCCACATTGTCCAGCAACGACATGCGCTGCAACAAGTTATAACCCTGGAACACGAAGCCGATGGTGCGATTGCGCAGCAAGGCCAGTTCGTCCTTGCCCAACTCCGCGACGCTGCGCCCATCGAGAAAATAGCGGCCGGCACTAGGCTTGTCGAGGCAGCCGAGGATATTCATGAAGGTGGATTTGCCGGAACCGGAAGGACCCATGATCGCGACAAATTCGCCGGTGAAGATGCTGAGATTCACCTCTTTGAGCGCCGGGAACAATCCGGCAGATGTCTGGTAAGATTTGTCCAGGCCTTCAATACGGATGACCGAGTCACTCATCAGAACAATCTCATCGGAGGTCTGCTGCCGGAGCTTGTCGATTTATCAGCCGCTTGTTCCTCGCCAATCACGACCTGTTCGCCTGCCTTGATCTCTCCGCCGACGATCTCGGTATTACGGTTGTCGGTGATACCGAGCGTCACGCTGACCGGTTTCATTTTTCCGTTTTCAAATACATATACCTTGCCGGAAAATGCGTCGCGTTTGGACTTGCCACCCTGTGTGCCGCCGGGACGGGTGCCGTTATTTTTCTGGGCATCACCGCTTGAATTGGTTGCCGGGCTTGGATTGGCGGGGAGCTTTTGTATCTCGGCATTGGCCGGCTTGTAGCGTAGCGCGGCATTGGGAACCAGCAACACATCCTTGCGCTCAGCCACCGCGATGCTCACATAGGCCGTCATGCCGGGTAGCAAGATCTGCTCTGGATTTTCCACGTTGATCACAGCGTCGTAGGTGACTACGTTCGATACGGTAGTGGGATTCAGGCGTACCAGTTTAACCACGCCTTGAAAATTTCGATTCGGAAAGGCATCCACGGTAAAACGGACGGTCTGGCCTACGCGGATGCTGCCGATGTCCGCTTCGGCAAAATTGGCATCGATCTGCATCTTGGACAGATCCTGCGCGATCTTGAACAGCGTCGGGGTCTGCAAGCTGGCGGCAACGGTTTGGCCGACATCCACCGAGCGGTCGACCACCACACCGGACACCGGCGAACGGATCACCGAGTAGGCGAGATTGGCGCGATCTTTTTCCACGGTCGCTAGAGTCAATTTCAATTGCGCTTCGGCGGCCTTTTTGGCTTGCACTGCGCTATCAAGTTCCTGGCGTGAGACGTATTCCTGTGAGAACAAACTGCGCATCCGTGCTTCGTTGGCAGTCGCCAGCTCCAGGGAAGCTTCGGCACTTTGCACATTGGCCGCGCTTTGCTTTTGCTGTGCCGTGAGCAGGGCATCATCAAGTTCGAGCAGAATCTGACCCTTCTGAACCTTGCTGTTGAAATCCACATAAAGTCTCTTTACCGTCCCGGAAACCTGCGTGCCGACACTCACCAGCGTCACCGGATTGATCGTGCCGTTGGCCGAGACAGTCTGGCTGATGTCGCCTTTTTCTGCGGTCTGTGTACGGTATTGCAGCGGCGCAACCATGTAGAACTGCCAATAAATGGCGATGCCGGCGCCGATGACCGCGACAGAAAGAATGACCAGCGCTAGCGGTGATCGGAATAGTCTTTTCATGGCTGGATTTTCTGCGATGGAATTTCGCCTGGCTTTTGAACGATGACACCTGCTGATTGCCCGCCAGCATCCGATAACGTTTGCAAAAGGCTTACATCAAGACTACCCATCGCTTGGGCCAGCGTGGCACGGCTGATGTTCCAGCTAAAGGTTGATTGAATACGTTGCTGACGCGCGCTGGCTAAAGCACTTTGCGCATTCAATACATCCAGCATACTGCCTACCCCGGCCTTGTAACGACCGAGCGCGACGCGTTCAGATTGTTCCGCGCTGTTCAACAAGTCAGCGGTAGTGCGCAGGGATTGAGTCGCAGTGGTGAGCTGCTGATAAGATGTCCATACATCCAGAGCGACTTGCAAACGCAACTGCTCAAGTTGAGCATTTCTGGCATCCATTTGCGCCTCTGCAGCACGAACGCTATAGGTCGGCGCGTAGCCGGAAAATAATGGTACATTCAAATTGATACCGATCAATGAGCCGTGTGAGTTGGTTCCCGCAAAATTGAATTGTTCAGCGGAAGCGTTCAGGGAGATAGAAGGGTTACCAGCCGCACGTGCCGCATCGATACTGGCCTGTGCGGCCTTGACTTGTGCGGCAGCAGCCTGCAAATCGGGCCGACGCCGACGCGCTTCTTCTATCAGCGAGTTTATTTCACCTTCAAATTCATTGGGTATTGACGTGGTATTGGCAGGTACCAATGATACATTCCGGTTGGCATCCATTCCGATCATATTGGCTAGCACACCCTGAGCATTTTTCAGATTGCCAGCGGCGGTGATACGGTTCAACGTAGCCTGAGAATAGGCAGTCTGTGACTGTAACTTGTCGGCAGGTGTTGCGCTGCCGGCTTTATAACGAGCTTCAGCAGCGGCGAAACTTTCCCTGGCGGCTCGTTCTGATTCGAGTGCAGCATCGAGCGCGGCCATCGTTGCCTGTTCCTGGTAATAGGCCTGCACCGCAGCGATGAATATCGCCTGCACCGTGCTGTCTTGAGTGGCACTTGCTGCAACCAATAACTGGCGCGCAGTTTCCAGATTGGCAGCACGCAAGCCGAAGTCATAAAGCAGATAGGAAAGTGTCAGACTTATGCTACGTTGATCCACACTGGGGGCGTTACCGGTTTTACTGCTACTGACGGAGCCGTCCAGGTTTACGCTGGGCAAATAAGCCGCCTTGCTCACCCCTAGTTGCGCTGCAAATACCCTTGAGTTCGCCCACACCACTCTGGTTTGTGGGTTGTTGCACAAAGCCAGGTTGACCACCTCTAGCAGATTGAGTGCGCCATTCGGCATGGCTTCCGCACATGGATCGCCAACCGCGCCTTCTGTGCGCAACGCGGGCTTTTGTGGAAGCAACGCTTCGGTGCCGAATGGATCGGGGCTTGCCCATGAAATGTTCTGGTAGCTCGATAGAAGGAGCAGGGCGTATAAAGCTGAGCGCATCGAATCAGTGTACAAGATTGGAATGTTATTGGCTTTAGTTTCTTAGTGTCATCACTAGTTCAATAAGTGAAGTTCAGCGAATGTGCCTGCGATCCTGTGCAAATGCCAGTGGCGCAAGTACCGGACTGGCCTCCGACGATTGTGCCGTTGACATAAAAGGTTTGCGCAACTTCACCACGCAACTACTTAATAATGCAAACATATTATTATTTAGTATTGATGAATTTTCAATTATCTGTACAAGGAGTACACATTTTTTCAGGGTAAGGAATCAATAGTTGCTAAATATCTGACAATTTGTCAGGAAAATGACACCTATGTCGGATTTTCGTCAGTGCCGTGTAGTCTGTGAATGTTGGTAATGATGTATCCGGGCAATAAAAAAGCACGCCTGAGCGTGCTTTTTTTTGCAATTTAGCAATTCCGCTTAACGGCTGTTGCCGTTATTGCCGCGTCCGAGCGCATAACTCGGGCGGTCACCGTTACGGCGCGGAGCACTGTTGCCACCGCGATTCTGGTTGTTGCCGAAGCTGCGCTCCGCGCTGCGTAGTTGACCGGCACCTTGCCCGCGACCTTGCCCGCCAAAACCCTGACCACCGCCAACACCCAGAGTATGAGAAACATTTATCCCGGCACCGGTATGACCTTGGGTGCTGTTGCCGTTGGTTTTGCCGTGCCATTGACCATGGCCTTCTTTCGGGTGCCCGGCATGGCTATGACGGCTGTCCGGCGCGCTATGGTGAAAACCATTTCCGGTTTTGCCGGCAAAACCGCCGCCGGTTTTGTTGGCTGCATAACCACCGGTGCGATTGCCGCCGAAACCGGCGTTGTTGCCACCGCCGAAGCCACCGCCACTACTGCGGTGCGGCCCGCTGTTGCTGCGCGGACGATCCGATGAAGGTCCGCCGGTGCGCAGTTTGTACTTGGGCTCCAGTCCTTCGATGGTGTGCATCTTGATGCTTTGCTCGGTGTAGCGTTCGATGCGCTTCAGCAGTTGCACATCGCGATTCGAGGCGAACGAGATGGCAATGCCGGACGCACCCGCGCGACCGGTACGGCCGATGCGGTGCACATAGTCTTCGGCGAACTTGGGCAGGTCGAAGTTGATCACGTGTGAAATGCCGCGCACGTCGAGACCGCGTGCTGCCACGTCGGTGGCGACCAGGACGCGCACGCTGCCGTTGCGCATATTGAGCAGCGTACGGTTGCGTTCGCGCTGGTTCATGTCGCCGTGCAATGCCGCGACTGACAGGCCTTGTGCGGACAATCTGTCGGCCAGCGAATCAGCTTCGCGTTTGGTGGAGGTGAATACCAGTGCCTGGTTCATGTCCACGTCGGTCAGCAGATGACTGAGCATCTTGTTCTTGTGCGCCATGTCATCGGCGAACATCATGCGTTGCTCGATATTTTCGTGCTTGTCCTTGGCAGCCGAAACGGAAATACGCTTGGGCTCCTTGAGCAGACGCGAGGCCAGGTTGCCGACCACGCCATCCAGCGTCGCCGAGAACAACAGAGTCTGGCGCGTCTTGGGGGTGGCTTGCGCGATGCGCTCCACATCATCGACGAAACCCATGTCCAGCATGCGATCC
>Ga0210377_10002606_pt1 | contig 15724 bp, 15 predicted proteins | sample PLM4_65_b1redo_FD_155480 | JGI IMG/M metagenome (GOLD analysis project Ga0210377, IMG submission 155480) | Groundwater sediment microbial communities from an aquifer in East River, Colorado, USA - PLM4_65_b1 redo | ecosystem: Environmental > Terrestrial > Soil > Riparian zone | place: USA: East... | reverse complement strand
GCACGCGTCGGGTGGCGGCGCCACCGGCCTGGCCCTGCTCGCGCTCTACAACCTCGCGTTCATCGTCCCGCTGGTCATCCTCCTGACGGCCGTCAGCAATCGCCGCGTGCTCGGCCAGCTCGGCCGATGGAACCGTGCCAACTCGCCCTGGATCAAGGCGGGACTGGCCATCGCTGTCCTGGCCATGAGCTTCGGGCTGCTGGTGACGATGTGATCGAGACGATCCGGTTCCCGGTCCTCGGGATGACCTGTTCATCGTGCGTGAGCCGGATCACGCGGTCGCTCCGGAAGCTCGATGGTGTCGAGCGCGTCGAGGTGGATCTGCGCCGGGAGACCGCCACCGTCCGCCGCGACGTCGGCTCGGTCTCGAACGCGGCTCTCGCGAACGCCGTGGCTGCCGCCGGTTACCAGGCAGACCTCGAGGCCGCGCTCGGAGTCCCGTCGAGCGTCGATCGTCCCGGCATCGCAGCGAGGCTCATTGCCCGCGTTCGGTCATGACCCTCTCGATCGATTTCGACCCGGTCGCCTTCACGCTCGGCGGCTTCGCCGTTCGCTGGTACGGGCTGACAGCGCTCGCGGCGATCGCGCTCGCAGTCGTCCTCGTCCGACGTGGCGCTGTCCGCGCCGGTGTCCCAACCGCGGTCGTCGACGACGGTGCGATCTGGGTCGGGGTCGCGGCTCTCGTAGGGGGCCGCGCCCTCTATATCGTCCAGAACGAGCTGCCCGATCTGGCGATCCATCCACTCCACGCGCTCGCGATCTGGCACGGCGGCCTGTCGTTCTATGGTGGCCTCGTCGCCGGCCTCATCGTGCTCTGGCTGTTCGCGCGCAGGAGGGGCCTCGCGTTCGGCCGCGCGGCCGACCTCGTGGCGCCGGCGGCGGCGGCCGGGCAAGCCGTCGGTCACATCGGCTGCCTGATCGGCGGCGACTCGTACGGACTACCCTCGGATGGACCGCTGGCGATCGTCTATCGAAACGCCGGCGCGATGGCGCCACAGGGGATTCCGCTCCATCCGACGCAGCTCTACGAGGCCCTTGCCCTGGCGGGCCTGGCGGCTGTGCTGTGGGTCGGCAGGGGACGCCTGGGCGCTATCGGTCCGGGTGCGATCGCCGCAACCTACCTCCTCGCCAACGCGGCCATCCGCTTCGGGTTGTTCTTCCTGCGCGACGACCTCGTCGTGGCCGGCGGTCTGAAGGTAACCCAGCTCATCGCGATTGCCATCGCGGTCGGAGCGCTGACCTGGCTCGTCGCACTTCGCCGTCCGGGACGGCTGCCTCGGCTCGCCGAGGTTCGAACGTGACCGGCACGCAGGCCGGGATCACGGTCGGCCCGTAGCCGTGGACCTTCCCGCGATCGCAGCGCTGCTGCGGGAACGCGCACGGCTACGAAACCGCGACAGCTGGAGCAGGGACGAGATCCTGGCCCACCAAGCCCGGCGGCTGGGCGAGCTCCGCGCCTACGCAATGGCGCACTCGCCGTTCTATCGCGAACTCCATCGAGGGCTTGATGAGGCGCCGTTGAGCGCACTACCGGTCGTCACCAAGGCGACCCTCATGGAACGCTTCGACGACCTCGTAACGGACCGTGATGTCCGCCTCGCCGAGGTCGAACGCTATGTCCCGACCGCGTCGGCGACCGATCGCTTCCGGGATCGCTACCGTGTTGCCGCCACCGGGGGCACCACCGGTCGCCGCGGGGTCTTCCTGGCCGACCCTCGAGAGTGGACGCAGATTCTCGCCTCCTACGCACGCGCCTACGCGTGGGCTGGGGTAGCCGCCGGTCTGACCAGTCGGATCCGGATGGCGGTCGTCTCGTCGCGAGATCCCAGCCACCAGTCCTCGATCGTGGGCGCAACGGTTCAATCGCGGTTCATCCCGACCCTCCGGCTGGACGCCAGCCAACCGATCGATGAGGTCGTGGCCACCCTCAACGAGTTCCGCCCGGATTCGCTGGTCGGGTATGCGTCGATCCTGCGGATCCTCGCCGAGGAGCAGGCAGCCGGCCGGCTGCGCGTTTCTCCGCGGGCCGTGATGAGCGCGTCCGAAGTCTTGACCGATGGCACCCGCGAGCGGATCCGCTCGGCATTCGGTGTGGCCGCCACCAATGTCTACGCCGCGACCGAAACGGCCGGCATCGCCTCCGAGTGCCGCCTCGGGCATCTGCACCGGTATGAGGACCTGGTGATCGCCGAGATCGTCGACGAGGACAATCAGCCCGTGCGCGATGGCGAGTACGGCGCCAGGACGCTCGTGACCGTCCTGTTCTCACGCACACAGCCGCTCATCCGCTACGAACTGTCCGATCACGTCATGGCGCTCGACGGCGCCTGCGCAGACGGGTTGCCCTTCGCGCTGCTCGGCGGGGTCGAGGGCCGCCAGGAGGACGTGCTCACCCTTGCCGGGATCGTCGTCCACCCCCACGTCTTCCACGCCCCCCTCGAACGCGTTGCGGTCGCCGGGTGGCAGGTCATCGAGGAGGGCGGACGGCTTCGCGTGCTGCTCGCCCGGCCTTCGGCTGGCATCGACGCCGCCGCGGTCGCCGGCGACCTCGTCAGGGCGCTCGAAAGCGTGGGCGTTCACGGCGTCGTCGTCGAGGTCGACCTCGTGGACGAGATCCCTCGAACAGCCATGGGCAAAGCCCCATTGGTCCGGCGGATTCCGAACGACTCACCGCAAGCCACCCGATCCTGACCATCAAGACAGGCCGAACGGCCCCTCGACGGGGCAATCGCCATCCGTTAGGATACCCCCCAGGAGTATGCAGACCGAGATGACCACCACGCTGCCGTCGATCGAGATCGTGTCCTTCCCCGTCGAGGGGATGACCTGCGCGTCGTGCGTGAACCGGATCACCCGCTACCTGACCAAAGTCGACGGTGTCGAAGACGCAAACGTCAACCTTGCCAGCGAATCGGCGACGGTCCGGTTCGATCCGGCTCGGGTCGCGGTCGCTGAACTTGCGGCGGCGGTGGAAGCCGCCGGATACGTGGCGCGCACCGAGCGGGTCGCCGCGGCCGATCACGATGTGGACGTCGCCGAGGCTGCCGAAGCCAGGTCCGAGCGCGATGAGTCGGCGGCCAACCATCTTGCGTCGCTCCGGCGCCGCCTGGCCGTCGCCGCCATCCTGACCATACCGTTGCTGGCCGGGCTCGCCCGGATGACGGTGGCCCCATTCCTGCCGGCGATCCTGTCCGAGCCCCTCTTCCAGGTGGCCCTGGCGACGCCGGTCCAGTTCTGGGCCGGCTGGCCGTTCTACGCTGGCGCCTGGAAGGCGCTTCGCCACCGCTCCGCCGACATGAACACCCTGATCGCGGTGGGGACGTCGGCCGCCTATCTGTACTCGGTCGCGGCGATCGTCACCCCGGACTTCTTCCAGGCCGCCGGACTCGGGGCGGGGGAGGCGGGCCTGCCCCTCTACTTCGACACCGCGTCGACGATCGTCACCTTGATCCTGCTTGGCAGGTTCCTGGAGGCGCGGGCGCGGCTGCACACGTCCGATGCCATTCGTCGACTGATCGGACTGGCGCCACGGACGGCGCGCGTCGTGCGCGACGGGACGGAGGTCGACCTGCCGATTGCCGAGATCCGCGTCGGGGATATCCTGCGCGTCCGTCCGGGCGAATCGATCGCCGTCGACGGCGTCGTCGTCGATGGGGCGTCCGGCGTCGACGAGAGCATGATCACGGGCGAAAGTCTGCCGGTCGTCAAGCGAGCCGACGACCTCATCATCGGCGGCACCCTCAACACGACCGGGACCGTGACCTTCCGGGCGACCCGGGTCGGCGCCGACACGGTGCTTGCCAGGATCATCCGGCTGGTGTCGGAGGCGCAGGGCTCGCGTGCGCCGATCCAGCGCCTGGCCGACGTGGTGACCGGCTACTTCGTCCCGGCCATCCTGGGGCTCGCCGCCCTGACGTTCGTCGTCTGGTTCGTGGCCGGGCCCGCTCCCGCGTTCAACCTGGCCCTCCTCAACACGGTGGCCGTGCTGATCATCGCCTGCCCCTGCGCCCTGGGCCTGGCCACCCCGACCTCGATCATGGTCGGGACCGGCAAGGGTGCCGAGGCCGGCGTCCTGTTCCGCAACGCCGAGGCGCTCGAGCGACTCGGGTCCGTCCGGGCCGTGGTCCTCGACAAGACCGGCACGCTGACCGAGGGCAAGCCACGAGTCACCGACGTCTTCCTCGCCGAGGGGGCCCCGACCGCGGATCGGCTGCTCCAGCTGGTGGCGGCCGCCGAGCGCGGCTCCGAGCACCCGCTGGCCGACGCGATCGTGCGCGAGGCGGCCGAGACGCGCGGCCTCGCCCTCCCGGAGGCGACGGCGTTCGACGCGACCGCCGGTGGCGGCATCCGCGCGACGGTCGGTGCGACGACCGTCCTGGTCGGGCGGGCAGGCTTCCTCGAATCGGGCGGTGTCGACGTGACGGCGCTGCTGGGCCCCGCCGACGCCCTGGCCGCGGACGGCAAGACGCCGATCCTGGTCGCGCTCGACGGTCGCGCCGCCGCCGTCATCGCCGTCGCCGACACGCTCAAGCCCGGCTCGGTCGAGGCCGTCGCCGAGCTCCACCGGCTCGGCCTCGAGGTCGCCATGCTGACCGGCGACAACCGGCGAACGGCCGAGGCGATCGCCCGCGCGGCGGGCATCGACCGCGTCCTCGCGGATGTCCGCCCGGAGGGCAAGGCCGATGCGGTCAAGGCGCTCCAGGCCGAGGGCAAGCCGGTCGCGATGGTCGGCGACGGGATCAACGACGCACCGGCGCTCGCCTCGGCCGAGGTCGGCATCGCGATGGGCACCGGGACGGACGTGGCCATGGAATCTGCCGGCGTCACCCTGATGTCGGGCGACCTGCGCGGCCTCGTGACCGCGATCGCCCTGTCGCGGGCTACGATGGGCAACATCCGGCAGAACCTGTTCTGGGCCTTTGCCTACAACGTGATCCTGATCCCGGTCGCGATGGGCGTCCTGTACCCATTCACCGGGATCCTGCTCGACCCGATCCTGGCGGCCGCGGCGATGGCCCTGTCGTCGGTGACGGTCGTTTCGAACGCGCTCCGCCTGCGCCGGTTCCAGGTGCCACGGCGGCACCAACGGGCGACCCCCGACACGACGGCCGCGCCGGCCCAGGCCGCCTGACCCACCCCGCATCCCGGAGGAACCGATGCTCCCTCGCCGACTTGCACTCATTCCGGGCGGCATGAAGGCCTCGATCACCGTGACGGACTAGAGGAGAACAAGACGTGATGCACGACCACATGAGCCACGACCGGACGGCCGGGCCCGAAACCGATCCGGTCTGCGGGATGTCCGTGGATCCGGCCAGGGCGCGCACGGACGGCCTCGTCACCGAGCATGACGGGACGAGCTACTACTTCTGCGGCAAGGGCTGCATGCTCGAGTTCCGAGACGACCCCAGGCGGTTCCTGGGCCCGGGCTACGTCCCGTCGATGTAGCGGCCGAGCCGGGGTCCGAGCCCTCAGCTGGCGCTGACGTCGATCGCGTAGTGGACGAACAGCCGCTGCTTCTTCGACTCGACGCTGAGCAGGATGTAGAAGCCTGACCCGTCGCTCGGAACGGTCACCTCGGTCGTCCAGTCCGCCCCGGCACCGGCCGCTGTGACCGGCACGGATTCGAGGTCCGGGCTCTCGTAGAACCCGTACAGGATCCCGTCAGCCCCGATCACCGGCGGCACGCCGATGTGGACATTGGACGGGTATTCGCCCGGGTTCTGGGTGTGCCAGTCGAACGCCAGCCCGGTGTCGGTCCGCTCGACACCCACCAGGGTGAGCAGGACGTCGTTGATCGCCGTGATCTCGACGTCGGGCGCGACGACGATCCCCTCCACCGTCTGGGCGATCGGGTAGGCGAGGTCCGTGGCGAGCTGGTCCAGGTTCACCTCGAGCGTGCCCGTGGCATGCCCGTCGTCGGGGTGGTAGTAGTTGTAGTCGCCGGTGACGTAGCGATAGTTGAGCGACAGCTTCCCGCCGGCTGCTGGCGGGGCTCCCACGCATTCGACCCCGATCAGCTCGATGGTCTGGGCGGCCTTCGGACCGGCAACGTACCCCCGCATCTGCATGCCCGGTGCGAGCCTGTGCCCGCCCGTCCCGACGAAGACCGAGGCACAGCTGGCCGAGCTCCCATCGGCGGCGGTGAGGCTCGCCGGACCGGTGGCGACCATGGCGCTCCAGTCGGCGGTCTGGTTCTGGATCGTCAGGTCGATCCGCAGGTCGCCGCTGTCGGCCGGCCCCACGCTGGTCGCCACTGCTGTCCAGCCTTTCGACTCGCCACCCGCGCGGCCGCCCTCTTCGGCGGGCACGACGATGTAGGCGCAACCGGCAACGAGGACCGCGCCGCAGAGCAGGGCGACAGGCCGCGCGCCACGGATCATGCCGGACCCTCCTGCAGGGCCGTCTCGCCGGTCGCGGCGTGCCCTTGCCCGGTTCTCCGGCTCGAAGCCGGCCGGCTCTTGCGGGCAGCCAGTCCGCTCTGGATCCCGATGAACGCCAGTGTCAGCGCCCCGACCACGATCGGGGTCCACCACGAGCTGAGCTGCCCGTTGAACTGGATGAGGGTCTGGATGACGCCGATGATCAGGACGCCGAACAGGGTTCCGATCACGTACCCGACGCCGCCCGTCAGCAGGGTGCCACCGATCACGACGGCCCCGATGACGGTCATCTCCATGCCCGTGGCGTACAGCCCGTGGCCGGACGAGACGTCGATGCTGAGGGCGATCCCGGCGAGCGCCGAGCAGAGGCCGTTGATGGTGTAGACGAGCATCTTGGTCCGGTTGACGGGCAGGCCCATCAGTCGAGCCGACTGCTCGTTGCCGCCGACGGCGTAGACCGTCCGGCCAAACCGGGTGTAATGGGCGATGAAGATGGCGACCATCAGGATCGTCAGCTCGGCGATGACCGGGATCGAGATGAACGCGCCGACCTTGGTCACCGGGTCGCTCAGCCCGGGGATCAGGATCCTGGTCTGGCCCAGGACCGTGTAGAGGCGGTTGTGGATCGGGATGGCGTCGTCGCTGATCCAGAAGCACAGGCCTCGGGCGACCCACAGACCGGCCAGGGTGGCGATGAACGGCTGGACCCTGAGGTAGGTGATCAGGAAGCCCATGGCGCCGCCGAGGACCATGCCCATCACGAGCATCAGCAGCATGATCAGCCACGGGTCGATCCCGCCGGCCCGGAGCAGGGCGGCCGAGGCGACCGTGGTCAAGGCGACCACCCCGCCGACGGACAGGTCGATCCCGCCCGACAGGATGACCAGGGTCATCCCGACGGCGCTGATCAGCAGGAACGGGCTTGCGCGGAACAGGTTCAGGAAGACCTGCGGGTCGCGCATCCCGTCGTACATGACCGCGCCGAACAGGTAGGCGACGGCGAACAGGCTGACGGTCGCCGCGAGCGGCGCGAACCGCCGGTTCCGGGCCAGGCGTGGACCGATCGACGCCAGCACGGTCAGGCCGTCTTCGACCGGCGCGTGCCCAGCCGCCCGACCACTTCGCGGAACTGGGCCGACAGCAGCAGGATCACGGCGACCACCACGAGGCCCTTGATCGCGAGCAGCGCGTTGGCCGGCACGCCGACGGCGTACATCGAGGTGGTGATCGCCTGGATGACCAGCGCCCCGACGATGCTCGCCAGCAGCGAGAAGCGGCCTCCGGCGCCGAGTGCGGTGCCCCCGATGACCACGGCCAGGATGGCGTCGAGCTCGAGGTTCAGGCCGATGTTGTTGGCGTCCGAGGTACGGATGTTCGAGCTCGCGACCAGGCCGGCCATGCCGGCGCAGAGGCCGCAGAACATGTAGGCGACGAGCTTGACCCGCTTCTCGTTGATGCCGCTGTAGAAGCTCGAGCGGGCGTTGATGCCGACGGATTCGATGAACATGCCGAGCGCCGTTCGGCGGGTGGCCAGCCAGGCCACCACGAACACGGCCCCGACGATGAACAGGGAGACCGGGACCACGATCCAGCCGTTGCCGAGGTAGGCGTACGGCTCGTAGAAGATCTGGATCCTGGTGCCGCTCGTGAGGAGCTGGGCGATCCCGCGACCGGCGATCATCAGGATCAGCGTCGCCACCATCGGCTGGATGTTCCAGTAGGCAACGAGGATCCCGTTCCACAGCCCGCAGATCGTGGCCACCACCAGGGTCAGCACGATCACCAACGGGAGCGGGGTGAACGTGTAGGCCGCGTCGCGGCTGAGCTCGAGGAAGTCGGGGTTGATCAGGATCGCCGCGACCGACGCCGAGATCGCCATCACGGCGCCGACCGAGAGGTCCACCCCACCGGTCGCAATGACGAGCGTCATCCCGATCGCCAGGAGCATGACCGTCGACCCGTTGCGCACGATGTCGACCGGGCTGCCGTACAGGTGCCCGTCGATGATCTCGAGCCGGAAGAAAGCCGGATCGAAGGCCAGGTCGAACAGCAGGATGATGGCCAGGATCGCGAGCGGGAAGAACAGCCGGCCCTCGGCGATCCGCCGCCAGGACAGCGCCGGTCTAGTCCTGGTCATGTTCCGTCCCGGCGATCGCCTGCATCAGGCGGTGCTCATCGACCTCGCCGGCGAATTCGCGGACCTTGACCCGGTCGCGCAGCACGACGATGCGCTGGCTCGTGCGCAGGACCTCGTCGAGCTCGGATGAGATGAAGACGCAACTCTTGCCCTCGCCGGCCAGGGCCAGGACGAGCCGCTGCACCTCGGCCTTGGCGCCGACATCGATCCCGCGCGTCGGCTCGTCCATGATCAGGACGCTCGGGTTGGTCGCGAGCCAGCGGGCGAGGATCACCTTCTGCTGATTGCCGCCGCTCAGGTTCCGGACCGGCTGATCGGCCGACGGGGTGGCGATCTTGAGCAGCTCGATGTAGCGATCGGCGATCTCGTACTGCTGAGCGAGGGTCAACGACCGCGTCCAGCCCCGTCCAGCCTGGACGGCCAGCACGATGTTCTCGCGGACGGTCAGATCGTCGACGATGCCCTCGGCCTTGCGGTCCTCGGGGCACAGGGCGACACCTCGCTCGATCGAGGCGAGCGGGGAGTGGTGGTGCACCGGCTTGCCGCCGACGGTGAGCGTGCCGCTGTCGGGCTTGTCGACCCCGAACAGGAGACCGGCGATCTCGGTTCGACCGGATCCGAGCAGCCCGGCCAGGCCGACGACCTCGCCGGCGTGCAGCTCGAGGTCGAAGGGTTCGATCGAGCCGACTCGCCCGAGCCCCTTCGCCACCAGCCGAGTCTCCCCGACGGTGGTCTCGCGGCCGGCAAGCTTGATCTTCGACATGTCCGCGAACTCGGTCAGCTCCCGCCCCAGCATCTTGGCGATCAGGTCGAGACGCGACAGGCTGGCCGTCCCAAAGGTCCCGACCAGGCGCCCGTTGCGCAACACCGTGATCCGGTCGGACACGGCATAGACCTGCTCGAGGAAGTGGGTGATGAACACGATGGCCAGGCCGGCCCGCCTGAGCTTGCGCATGACCCCGAACAGCTGCTCGGTCTCGTGGGCGTCCAGGCTCGACGTGGGCTCGTCGAGGATCAGGATCCGCGCCGACGAGATCTCGAGCGCTCGCGCGATCGCCGCCATCTGCTGGATGGCGACCGAGTAGCTGCCCAGCGGCTGGGTGACGTCGATGTCGACGTCCAGCCTGCGCAGGATCTCCTCGGCGCGCCGGTTCAGCGCCGGCCAGTCGATGCGACCCCAGCGCCGTCGCTGGCGGCCGATGAGGATGTTCTCGGCGACCGACAGGTTGGGACAGAGGTTGACTTCCTGGTAGACGGTGCTGATGCCCAGCGACTGGGCATGCTGGGGCGAGCGGACCTCGACGACCTGGCCGGCATAGGTGAGCACGCCCGCGTCGGGTCGCTCGACGCCGGTGAGCACCTTGATCAGGGTGGACTTGCCGGCGCCGTTCTCGCCGACGAGCGCGTGGATCTCGCCTGCCTCGAGATCGAAATCCACGCCCTCCAGCGCCTGGACACCCGGAAACGCCTTGTCGATGCCGCGCGCCGACAGAAGCGCCTGCGTTTCAGCCACCGCTTGCACCATCCGAACGATGTTGATGGATGAGTGTGACCCGTCGGGCGACGCCGCGGAACGCCGTCGCCCGACGGGGGAGGAGGAGAGGCGGTCAGTAGGTCCGATCCGGGAGGACCGTCGCGGCGTCCTTCTGGTAGAAGACGCTTTCAAGCGAGGGAACCCACTTCGGCAGCGTCTCGCCGTTGACGGCCTTGAGGGCCGCCTCGTAGACCTGCGGCGCGAGCAGCGGGTTGCACTCGACGACGGTGTTGATGTCGCCGGCGATCATCCCCTCGAACGCGCCCTTGGTGGCGTCGACGGTGATGATCTTGACGTCCGTCGCCGGCTTCAGCCCGGCTTCCTTGAGCGCCTGCACGGCGCCGAGGCCCATCTCGTCGTTCTGCGCGAAGACGCCCTGGATGTCCTTGCTGTCCTGCAGGAAGGCCTGCATGACGGTCTTGCCTTCGGTGGCATCCCAGTTGGCGGTCTGTGACTTGGTGATCGTGATACCGCAATCGCCCATCTTCTCGCGGAAGCCCTTGCCACGATCGATGGCGGCCGACGAGCCGACGTTGCCGACGAGCTCGACGACGTTCTTGGTCGTGCTGCCTTCGAGCAGGGTGCACATCTCGACGGCGGCCTTGCGGCCTTCCTCGGTGAAGTCGGACCCGATATACGTCGCGTAGAGGTCCTCGGGCGCGTCGATGCGGCGGTCCTCGAGCACGACGACCTTGCCGGCGTCCTTGGCTTCCTGCAGGACCTGGTCCCAACCGGCTGCCTCGAGGGCGGCCAGGATGATCACGTCCACTTCGTCATCGGCGATGAAATTGCGGAACGCGGACAGCTGGTTCTCCAGCTTGTTCTGCGCGTCGTAGAACTTGAGGTTGATGCCCAGCTGGGTGGCGGTGTCCTTGAACGACGCCGTGTTCGCGGCGCGCCAGCCGCCTTCGGAACCGGTCTGGATGAACCCGACGGTCAGGTCCGCGTAGGTCTGGGCCGCAGGGGCGGCCTCGGTGGGAGCGGCGACGCTCGGGGCGGCGGCGCTCGGGGTTGCCCCGCCCGACGACGAGCAGGCGGCCAGCAAGGTCACCATGGTCATCGCCAACGCGGCGGTGATTGACTTCGACCGTGTCATGTCTGTCCTCCAAGGATGTCCGCGAATTGGATCCAGGTCACTGGGACGGACTGGCTGCGGGAGCCGATGCCCGCATGGTCTCGACGAATGGCCCTCCCTCGAACCCGAATCAGCAGGGTGCTGTCGACATGGGCACCTCCTCCAGTCACCGAGCCGGCCGGATGCTCGGAGTACCGCCCCGCGCGATGACGGACGTCGCGGGCTGACGACGAACGGAGCGCGTGGTTGCCGCGGCCACGCCGATCGCTCGCTGGGTGTCGCGGAGAAGGGGATCCACGTTCGGCACCATCCGGGTAGGCGTCCTCGTGTGGTCTGGATTGCCCATTGCGTTGGAGCGCATTGGGCGTTACCGTTCCCGTTACCGTTCCCGTTATCGCTAACGGGACCCTACATCTTCGGTTGTGGAACCGTCAAGATGGAGTTATGAATCGAGCACCCGGACGACAGGAGCGATGAGACCCCGCAGGCGTCTGACGATCAGGGAAGTGGCCGAGGCGGCCGGCGTTTCGACACAGACCGTGTCGCGCGTCCTCAACAACCGCCCGGATGTGTCTGCCGAGACGTTTGAGCGTGTTCAGCAGATCATCACGGACACCGGGTACGCCCCCAACATGCTCGCCCGCGGACTCATCCAGGGTCGCAGCCGGACGCTCGGTGTCGTCGCCTATGGCCTCGAGTACTTCGGGCCGACGCGGGTGCTGACCGGGATCGAGCAGCAGGCCGCCGAGATGGGCTATTCGATGTCGCTCAACCTGATCCACCAACCCGAGATGGACGGCGTCGACGGGTTGCTCAACAGCCTGTCGGCTCGCCAGGTCGACGGGATCATCTGGGCGATCCCGGAGGTGAGCCGCAACCGGACCTGGTCCCACACCAAGGGGCCCGATTTCCCGGTTCCGGTGCTGCTCGTGGGCGGCATGTCCGGGCACAGCTCGCTGCCGTCCATCGCGATCGACAACTACGCCATCGGCCGGCTGGCGACCGACCACCTGCTCGACGGCGGGGCCAGGCGGATCGGGATCATCACCGGCCCGCTGAACTGGTGGGAAGCCCAGGAGCGACAGCGCGGCTGGCGCGAGACGCTCGAGGCGCGCGGCGTGCCGGCCGATGACCGCCTGGTCGTCGAGGGCGATTGGACGGCCATGAGTGGCGAGCATGGCCTGGACCGGCTGCTCGAGACGGCCCCGGACATCGACGCTGTCTTCGCGTCCAACGACCAGATGGCGCTCGGCGTCCTGCACGGCGCCCATCGCCTCGGCCGTCCCGTGCCCGACGACCTGTCCGTGGTCGGCGCCGACGACATCGCCGAGGGATCGCACTACTGGCCGTCGCTGACGACGGTCCACCAGCCGCTGCGAGACGCCGGCGCGCTCGCGGTCAAGACGATCGACGAGCTGATCCGGCGCGCGAACGGCGCCGTCGACGCGGGTAACCCGACGATCGAGCGTGACCGCCTGCTGGCGCCGGCCCTGATCGTCCGGGAAAGCAGCCGCTTCGTGCCGAGCGCGGACGAGCCCAGGGGTGCTGCCGGGCCGTTCGACCGCGGGACGTAATGACTGCCGGGCCGCGCTCGATCCGGGCGACGGGGCCGCGCCGCGTTCGGGTCAGGTGGCTCGTGTCGATGCTGTGGCTGGCCTCGCTCGTCCTCGCCGGGTGCGGCGCGGCGGGCCGGTCCGCCGCCTCCGACGCGCGATCCGAACCGACCGCCGGTGCTTCGGCCGGCGCGACGCCGGACTGGTATCGGGTCGAGCTGACCGACGTGCGGACGGGCGACACGTTCACCATGGACCAGTTCGCGGGCAGGGTCGTCCTGATCGAGGCGATGGCCGAATGGTGTCCCACCTGCCTCGAGCAACAGGCCGAGGTCAAGCGCCTCCACCAGCTGCTGGGCGCGCCGGCGGATCTCGTATCGGTCAGCCTGGACGTCGACCTGCACGAGGACGCGGCATCGCTCCAGGCATATGCGGCCGAACACGGACTCGACTGGCGTGTCGCCGTGGCGCCGCTCGAGGTGGCCAGGGCGCTTGGCAACCTGTACAGCTCGCAGTACCTGAACCCGCCGGTGTCCCCGATGCTGGTCATCGATCGCAAGGGCACGGCTGTCCAGCTGCCATATGGCGTCAAGCGGGCCGAGGATCTCCTGGAGATGCTGGAACCGTTCCTCGCCGGCTGAACGGGCGATGGACACCGCGATCGCCTCGTTCGCCCTGGGCCTCCTGTCGACCACGAGCCCATGCGTGCTGCCCCTCTTCCCGGGTTACCTCGCCTATCTCAGCGGGCAGGGCGGCCGGCAGCCGGGAGCGAGGTCGGTGTGGCTCGGCGCCTTCGTCCTGGCTGGCGTCCTCACCACGATGCTCGCTCTTGGGGCCCTGATCGCGGCATTGGCCGTTCCGATCGGTAGCGCGCTTGCCATCGTCGTCCCGCTCGCCGATGGGCTGATCCTGGCCCTCGGCGTCGCGCTCCTGCTCGATCGAAACCCGTTCAAGACGCTGCCGCAGATCCGGGTGCCGATCCTGCGCCGGCCCAGCGCGAACGCGTTCCTGTACGGCATCCTCTACGGTCCGATCGCCCTGCCCTGCTCGGGACCGCTCGTGGTGAGCATCTTCGCGCTCTCGCTCACCGCCGACGAGGCCGTCGCCAGGTTGTGGGTCTTCCTGTGGTTCGGGCTGGGCTTCGGCCTTCCCCTGTTGGTGCTGTCCGTGCTGTCTGCGGGATTCCAGCGCCGCCTCACCACCCTGTTCGCGGTGCACAGTCGGGCCGTCAACCTGGTCGGGGGCGTGCTGCTCGTCGGCGTCGGGCTCTATGACCTCCGCCTGAACTGGGCGATGCTGACCGCCTTCTACAGGTAGGTCAGCGCATCCGGGTCCGGGTGGCGACCATCAGCTCGTGGCCGGTCCAGTCGAGCGCTACCGCTGTGGACAGCGTGCGGCCCCAAGCGGCGGCGCGTTCCAGCTCGCCTTCTTCAAGGCGTTCGAGCCCATGCCGGCGTTTCTCGTCCGCCGGTGAGTGGTCGCGCTCGACAAAGAAGCTCTGCGGCGGGCCGACCAGCTTGCAGCCCGAGCGGCGCAGTCGGCCGGCGGCCTGCCCGGCGGCCGAACCCGAGAACAGCGTCGCCATCCGGTAGCGCGTGTCGAACAGGGCCGCCCGGCGATCCGCGAGGCCGTCCCGGGGGAGTGCGTCGATAAACGCTCGCAGCGTCGGGCTCATGCCGTGGCGCTGGGTTGGCCCGCCGATCACGACCAGCTCGGGCCAGGCCGGCGGGTTGGTCAGGGCGACGTAGACCGGCAGCAATTCGACCTCACCGTGCTCGGACAGCCCACTTGCGATCGCCCTGGCGATCCGCTCGGTGTTCCCGTAGTGCGAGTCGTAGACGACCATCGAACCTGGCATCAGCGCACCTCCTGGTCCGGGCGTCTGCCCGGCTCAGTGTTCGGGTCCCAGCCCAGCTCGCGGTCGATCCTGTCCGCCCAGGCCTCGAGATCGTTGAGATCGCGGAAGTCCCCCGCGCGCAATCCGGCGCTCACGAACGGGATCGCCCGAAAGGCACGGTCGCGAACGCCCAGGGCGTTCGGGTCGAGCGCGCCGAAGAAGACCCGGTGGCCCCGGGCGCCGACCAGCTCGGCCAGTTCGGCAATCTCGCGTGGCTCCGCTGCGATCAGCTGCTCATCCCTCTGCTCATCGATCGGCTCGTCGGAGAGCGGTCCGCTGCTGAACAGCCAGGTGGGCTGGCTGGCGAGGACGGCGGCATTCCGACGAACGAACGTCGTGGCGTCCGGGAGCCATCGGCCACGGTAGGTGGCGCTTCCGACGACGAACGCGTCGTAGCCCGAGAGGTCGTGGACCTCGGTCACGGAGGTTGCCACGGCGTCGTGCCCGACGTCGCGCAGCCGTGTGCCGATGGCCTCAGCCATCTCGAGCGTGGATCCATGCCGGCTGGCAACCGCGATCAGGATTCTCATACCCAGCCTCCCGGCCCCGGATGGCCGACAGGTCCATTTGCGGGGGTACCGAATAAGCGCACCAGTGCCGGAGTACCCCTCGGCGGAGGACATCCGGGACGACGAGACGATGTCGCTGGGCCCTTACTCGAACTCCCTCGTGCCGCGGCCGAGAACGGCTCGCCGCGCCCCCTGAACGCCGGCGTAGGCTCGAAGGAGTTCGTCGAGGTCGTCCAGGGCCCGCACCACCTCCTCGCGGGCGCCGTCGTGGTGGCCCTCCACCGTGACGAGGATGTCGGTGGTGTCGTCACGGGCTGCACTCTCGGCGCTCTGGCGCCAGCACCAGCGTCGTGCGACCACGGTGTCGGCCTCGTCGGCGAAGATGACTTCTCGCGGTTCCGGTCGATCGGTCGTGCTCGCCCCGAGGTCGGACCAGCGCTCGTCGCCGCGCGCGAACCGCACCGTCACGCCGTCCAGGATCGAGCGCAGGTCGAACACTGCGACCGGCATCGCGTGGCGGATCGAGACCAGGTTGGCCAGGTCGACCAGCGTTCCGATCGACGGCAGCTCGCCCTGCTTGGTCAGCCGGCGGAGGAGCGCCTCGGCGGCCGAGCGGTACTGCGTCGGATCGACGCC
>Ga0210377_10002604_pt1 | contig 15728 bp, 12 predicted proteins | sample PLM4_65_b1redo_FD_155480 | JGI IMG/M metagenome (GOLD analysis project Ga0210377, IMG submission 155480) | Groundwater sediment microbial communities from an aquifer in East River, Colorado, USA - PLM4_65_b1 redo | ecosystem: Environmental > Terrestrial > Soil > Riparian zone | place: USA: East... | reverse complement strand
TGCCATGTGATCACGCGGCTGCGCGGGTCGAGCTCGATCACCCTGCTGTACTTGCGCATGGATCCGTTGTCGAAGATCAGGAGGTTTCCGTCGTCGAGCAGCGTGGGGTGGTGCGGCCGCTGGATCTCGCCGGGGCCCCAGGTCCAGACGACCGCCCTGCGCACGGGGTCGACCACTGCGATCAGGTCGAGCTCGCGAATCGAGATCAGCACGTCGCCCGGTGCTCCGAGGCCCTCGACGCGGCGATCCAGGATCTGGATCGAATTGGCGTGCAGCAGATCCATTCGGTCCGGCTTGAGCTCGATGCGCCCGAACAGGCGTAGAATCCGACTCTCGAGCCGGCCCGTCTGCTCGTACACCTTTGCGAGTCGCCCGCTGGAGATCCGATCGCCGAACAGCTCGAAGAGCGAGATCTCCTGCGTCACGCCGGCTCGTGGCGACAGCGAGACGATGGAGTTGTCGATGATCGGAAGCTTGCGATCCCTGAATGGGATCTCGATCAACCGGCTCGTCAGGGTATGGATCTCGCCCGTTCCCGTGAGGGCGATGTCGTGGTGCGCCGCGAGGGATCGCTTCCACGTCACGTTCGATTCCCAATCGAGGGACATCAGGAAGGGGCCGGCCTTCGCCTTGACGATCACCAGCAGCTCTCCCTCCGGAGTCATCTCGACGTGTTCCCAGTGGACGTCGACGCCTGGAACCCGCCACCGGTGTACGACGTTTCCGCGCATGTCGACAAGCTCGGCCCCGGATCGCGCGTGCGAGCAATAGAGATTCAGGCCGGGGTACGCGCGTGTGGGGTCGTGCAGCGTGACGCCGCGCGGCGTCGACGAATCGCCCGCGATGTCGACCCAGTCGACGTATCCGAGGTCCGTGAGCTGCGCCACGAGACTCGGGTCGTCGAGGGCGAATCCCGGGCCGACGGAGAGGCTGCGCCACGCCCCGTAGCCCGCTGCGAGCGCGAGGGCGCCGAGGGCAATCGCGAGGATCGACTTGCGCGTGCGTGACATCACCCGAGCGCGTCGACCCTCACCGGAAAAGGCTCGCGGCGAGTGCGCCAGCAATGGGGAGCAGGTCAGTGGTCCTTGCCGTGACCCTTGCCATGGTCCTTATCCGAGCCTTTACCATGACGCTCTTGATACCGCGGAACGTACACGTCGTTGTACCAAGTCTCTTGCACAAAGTAGACCGGTCGACCGCAAGCATCGTAGTGACCGCAGTGTTTCTTCCAGTCTTTCGCATGCCCCGGAGGCACGATCAGATACACCGGTTCAGGCACCACCGCGACACGATGAATGATGACGGGTTCGACAAAAACCAGCTGCGGTTGCGGAAAGTCGCCGATGTCGATGCGGCCATAGAAGCCAGGTTGGCCGACGCTAACCGAAACAGCGACGTCGGCGGCCAGCGACGGAGTGACCCCACCGGCGGTCAGCAATAGCAATGCGAATACAAAACGTTTCACATCGAGAACCTCACACTCGTATAGGTACACAGAAGTTGGAAACGTAGGATAGCTGAGTTCTGGTGCCGCGGCTAAGGGAGACATACAACCGCCTGTTCATCACGGGGACCGTCGACACCGGCGGGTTGGATGCCGATGCAGTCAAGCTGCCATGGAGGATCCCCCGAGCCACACGTCGGAGTCGAAACGTCGACGCGCTCTATTCGCTTTTCGACGCGGCTGCGAACCCACGCCCGCGAGGGCTACATTCGGCGGTTATGAGACGGAAGATCCTCGCTGCGGTTCTGCTGGCCGCCTCGCTCGGCTGCGCCGGCACGGGTGCGCCGAGTCGGCCGCGGGAAGCGCCGGCCGCCTCCGGGCACGGCTACGCGCTCCTCTATGAGATCCTCGGGCAGGAACGGCAGGTCTCGAGGCTGCTGATCATCAAGCAGGAACGCCAGGCGCTCGAGACCGTCATCGACGCGATCGACGAGACCTGCGGCGCCGCGTACGAGCGGCTCGAGGAGCTCGCCAACGAGAACCCGCGCCTCGATCTGGCGGACACCGGGCTTCCCGTGGAGGAGGTGCGGACGCGGCTGGCGATCGCTGCCACGCGACGCGATCAGCTCCTCGCGGCGAGCGGGAGGGAGTTCGAGCTGGAGTTCCTGTGGACTCAGAACGAGGCGCTGACGTACGCGGCGCATCTCGCCGATACGTTGTCCCGAAGCGAATCCGACCCGGCGCGCCTCGCGTTCGTCCGAGCGCTCTGGAAGGACATGGCGCGGCTCGTGCAGGACGTGCAGGCTCTGCTGCGCCGCCCCGCGCGATCCGGAGGGTGAATCTGCCCTCGTCCGCTCGCCGTCCAGCTATTGCGACACCAGCCCATGAAGCCTGCTCGCTCATCTTCCAACATGGTACGAAGACATCGGTCCCAGCACGCCGAAGGCGGAGAGGAGCCAGAGCACCACGGCGATCACGACCACGATGTTCAGGATGTTCTTGATCTTCGCATCCATCGGGATGTAGTTGTTCACGAGCCACAGCAACACACCGACTACGATGAGTGCAATGATGACGTTGATGAGGGGCATACACTTCCTCCATGTGTCGAGTCGCGCAAGCACGCGCCAGGAGACGTCCGTGATCGCTCACAGTCTGCCGGCCACGAGCAGGACGAGGACGATCAACGGGATGAGTCCACCGGCGCCATATCCGAAGTCCATGCAGTCCGTCCTCCTCGCGTCCTGGAGAAGAGCAAGACATGTGCCATGACGAAGCGGCGATGGCTCGGTCGCTGCGTGTGCGGAACGGGCCGCGCACGCGAGCCGCAGAACCCTGGCCGCAGCGGAGGGCAGGGAGGAGCCGCCTTTGTACAATGCGCTCTCGCGTCGACGTTTCCATCGGCGAATGGATCGGGACAGTCGACGCCGAAGCTGGCGCCGCGAGGCGCGGCGTCTCCGCGCAGGCCGGCGAGTTGGCAGAGCGTTCGAGCCACCGCTGCTGGGCGGGAGCGCGCCCCTGAAGCCACCGCTACAACCGCTCCAGCATCTCGAAGTAATCCGGCCACGTCTTGCGCACGCACGCGGGATCCCGGATTGCGACCCCCGGGACGCGCAGCCCCACGAGGGCGAAGGACATGGCCATGCGGTGATCGTCGTAGGTTTCGATCTCCGCGCCGTGCAGTCGGCCGGGCTCGATGCGGAGGCTGTCGGCCGTCGTCGTGGCCCCGGCGCCGAGCTTGCGCAGCTCGGTCTCGAGCGCGAGCAGGCGATCGGTCTCCTTGATGCGCAGGTTCGCGATGTTGCGCAGCTGTGTCGGGCCGCCGGCGAACAGGGCCACGACCGCGATGGCCAGCGCCGCGTCGGGCATGTCGTTCATGTCGACGCTCACGCCGCGCAGGCGACCCACCGGCCCGCGCACCTCCGTGAAGTCCGCGCCGCACAGCACCTCGCAGCCCATGGCTTCGAGCACGCCGAGCACCTTCATGTCCGCCTGAATCGAGCTTGCCGGGATGCCCTCGACGCGGGCGCGCCCGCCGCTGATCGCCGCGGCGCAGAACGGATAGACGGCGGCCGAAGCGTCGGGCTCGATCGCGTAGGCGCGTCCCTGGTAGCCGCGACCGGCCTTCACCCGCAGCGCGGAGGCGCCGCTCCAATCCGCCTCGGCGCCGAACGCGCGCATCATGTCGAGCGTGAGATCGACGTAGGGCTTTGAAACGAGGATGCCGTCCGTGAACTCGAGCACCACGTCGCTGCGCGCGTAGGGCGCCGCGAGCAGCACCGCGGACACATACTGGCTCGAGTGGCGCGCGTCGATCTCCGCGCGCCCCCCCGGCAACGCGCCGCCGTGCACGCGCACCGGCGGGCAGCCCCGCTCCCCGAGCACGTCGACGCGCACACCGAGCGCTCGCAGCGCGTCGGCGAGATCCGCGATCGGACGTGCGCGCATGCGCGCGTTCCCGTCGATGACGACCGTCCCATTCGCGAGCGCGGCCGCCGCCATCAGAAACCGCGCGGTGGTGCCGGAGCCGCGCGCGTGGATCGCGGCGGCCGAGCGCTGCAGCCTTCCGCGCCGGCCCTGCACGCGCCAGCGCTCGGGGCCGAGCGTGATCTCGCAGCCGAGCGCCGTCAGGCCCTCGACCATCGCCAGCGTGTCGTCGCTCTCGAGCGCGCCCGAGAGCTCGCTCTCGCCCGTGGCCAGCGCTGCGATGAGCAGCGCACGGTTGGTGATGCTCTTCGAGCCGGGCACCCGCACCACGGCGTCGATCGCGCCGCGGCTCGGGATCTCGAGGACAGGCGGCAGATCGCGCAACTCTCCCAGACCTCCGCGTCATGCGCGCTCGGCAGCGTAGCGGGGCCGGACGGGCGCACGCCGCGGCGGCCGCTCCCCGACCCACCAGCGTTGACACCCTCCTGGGTCTCCGGCACACTTCGACCTCCGTGCGTCTTTCCTCATTTCTGACAAGGCTTTAGCGCCGAAGTCGTGCGCTGGAGCGGTGCGCTGGGCTCCCGCGGTTGGGGTCGAGCGCTTGCGCCGCGTCTGGCCCCAGCGGGGTCCGCGCGCCCCGCTTCGGTGCGCAACGCAGCTGCGCGCAGACGCGCAGCGGAGAGGCAACCGTGGCCAGGGTTCTCGTATCGGATGAGCTCGCCAGCCAGGGGCTCGAGATCTTCGAACGCGCGCGCGGCATCGAGGTCGACTATCGGCCCGGAATCGCGCCGGGCGAGCTGCTGAACGCGATCGCCGACGCCGAGGGGCTCGTGATCCGCAGCGGCACCAAGGTGACCGCGGACGTGATCGCTGCGGGTCGCAAGCTGCGTGTGATCGGGCGCGCCGGGATCGGAGTCGACAACGTCGATGTCCCCGCCGCCACCGCTCGCGGCATCGTGGTGATGAACACCCCGGGCGGCAACAACATCACGACCGCCGAGCACGCCATCGCGCTGCTGATCTCACTCGCGCGCCACATCCCGCAGGCCACGGCTTCCATGAAGGCCGGCCAGTGGGAGAAGACCAAGTTCATGGGCATGGAGCTCTACAACCGCACGCTCGGTATCCTCGGCCTCGGCAACATCGGCCGCATCGTCGCCGACCGCGCGCGCGGTCTGGGCATGAAGGTGATCGCGCACGACCCGTACCTGTCGGAGAAGCAGATCCCCAATCTCGACGTCGAGCTCGTCTCCTTCGACGCGCTGCTCGAGCGCGCCGACGCCATCACCGTCCACGTGCCGCGCACCAAGGACACCACCGGCATGCTCGGCAAGGCTGCATTCGCGAAGGTGCGCCGGGGGGTGCTCGTGGTGAACGCCGCGCGCGGCGGAATCGTCGACGAAGCGGCGCTGCTCGAGGCGCTGAAGAGCGGGCAGGTGGGGGGTGCGGCGCTCGACGTCTTCGTGACCGAGCCGCCGGCCGCGGGCCATCCGCTCGTGAGCCACGAGCAGGTGATCTGCACGCCACATCTTGGGGCGTCGACCGAGCAGGCGCAGGTGAACGTGGCGATCGCGATCGCCGAGCAGGTGCGCGACTACCTGCAGTCGGAGATCGTGGGCAATGCGGTGAACATGCCATCGGTGCCGAAGGAGCTGCTTGCGCGCATCCGGCCCTACCTCGTTCTCTGCGAGAAGCTCGGACGCTTCCAGGGCCAGCTCTGCAAGGGCGCCATCGACCAGATCGAGATCGAGTACGCCGGCGAGGCGGCCGATCTCAACGTCGCGCCGCTCACGGTGGCGGTGCTGAAGGGTCTGCTCGAGTCGGTCACCGACAAGGTCAACATGGTGAACGCGCCATCGCTCGCCCAGCAACGCGGCATCAAGGTGATCGAGTCGAAGTCGAGCCGCACGCGCGACTTCGCGAGCTCGATCGCAACGCGCGTCACCGGCTGCATCGACCGCACCATCGTGGGTGCGCTCTTCCACGGCGGCCAGCCGCGCATCGTTCGAATTGACGATTTCATGCTCGAGGCGATCCCCGAGGGCCCGACGCTGCTCGTCCACAACCACGATCGCCCGGGCGTCGTCGGCACGGTGGGCACGGTGCTCGGCGAGACCGGCTTCAACATCTCCCGCATGCAGCTCGCGCTCGTCCGCGAACGCAACGAGGCGGCGATGATCGTCAACATCGACACGGCGCCCGACGAATCCGTGCTCGAGCGGCTGCGGAGCCTCCCGCACATGATCTCCGTCCAGCTCGTGGATCTCGGCTCGTGACGACGCTCGTCGCGGTCGGCGCCCAATGGGGCGACGAGGGCAAGGGCAAGATCGTCGACTGGCTCGCGCCGCAGGCCCAGCTCGTGGTGCGCTTCCACGGCGGCAACAACGCCGGCCACACGCTCGTCGTGGATGGCGACAAGACGGTGCTGCACGTGGTGCCGGCGGGCGTTCTCGACCCCTCGACCGTGAACCTGATCGGCCCCGGCGTCGTCGTCGACCCGGGTGACCTGCTCGGCGAGCTCGAGGCACTGAAGCGGCGCGGCGTGCTGCGCGATCCCTCGCGCGTGCGGCTCTCGGGCCGCGCGCACGTCATCCTCGAATGGCACACGGCGCTCGACAAGGCGCGCGAAGAGGCGGCGCAGGGCCGCGCGATCGGCACCACCGGACGTGGCATCGGGCCCGCGTACGAGGACAAAGTCGCGCGGCGCGGGATTCGCGTTGCCGATCTCCTTGATCCCGAGGAGTTGCACGGGCAGATCCGTCGGCTCGGCGAGCAGAAGAACTTCGAGCTGGTGCACTACTACAAGTGGAAACCGGTCGACGTCGAGGCGGTCTGGGAGCGCGCGGTCGAATGGGGGCGTCAACTCGCTCCCTACGTCGATCACACCGCGCGGGCGCTCGAGCAGGCGCTGCGCGAAGGCAAGAACGTGCTGTTCGAGGGCGCGCAGGGCACCTTCCTCGACATCGACCACGGTACGTATCCGTACGTGACATCGTCGAACTGCGTCGCGGGAGCTGCCTGCACCGGCGCCGGCATCGGGCCCACGCGCATCGACCGTGTGCTCGGCATCACCAAGGCCTACACCACGCGCGTCGGCGGCGGTCCGTTCCCGACCGAGGAGAAGGGCGAGTTCGGCGAACGGCTGCGCAAGGCCGGTGACGAATTCGGCGCGACCACCGGGCGCCCGCGGCGCTGCGGCTATCTCGACGCCGTGATGCTGCGCGAGGCCGCGACGGTGAACGGCTTCACCGGCTTCGCGATCAACAAGCTCGACGTGCTCTCGGGCCAGGGCAAGCTCAAGATCGCCACCGCCTACCGGATCGACGGCAAGCTCGTGCACGAGTTTCCGATGACGCTGCGCGAGATCGAGCGCGCCGAGCCCGTCTACGAAACCTACCCCGGCTGGCACGAGGATCTGCGCGGCTGCCGGCGCTACGAGGATCTGCCTGCGGCCGCGCGCGTCTACGTGGAGCGGGTCGAGACGCTGGTGGGCGTCCCCGTCGAGCTGATCTCGATCGGCCCCAACCGCGACGAGACGATCGCGCGCATGGACCCGTTCCGCGCTTGACGCGCCCCGGCGCGCGCGGGCCAGCGCCCGCAGTTCACCCGTGCAAGGCGGCGAAGCCGCCGCGCAGCGAGGCGGAGCCGAGCGAAGCTCAACCAGGCAAGGCGAAGCCGCCGCGCAGCGAGGCGGAGCCGAGCGAAGCTCACAAAGCCTTGGTCGACATGCACCCCGTCGGGTGGTACCCACCCGACGGGCCGCTAGCTCAGTTGGTAGAGCACCGGGCTTTTAACCCGAGGGTCCGGGGTTCGAGTCCCCGGCGGCCCACCATCGCCATCACGAAGTTCGCCGCCCTGGAGCTCTGAAGGGGGCCTGCGCGATCACAGCATGCTTGCAGCACACCCGACTCAGGCGCGTGCGCAGCCATCCCGCTGGGTCCGGGTCTGCCTGCTCGCCCTCCTCGGCGCCACGCTCGCCGTCCGACTCGTGGTGGCGCTGGCGGATTATCGATCGCTGATCGCCCAGGACATCTATCAAGACGACGCCTTCTACTACTTCAAGATCGCTCAGAACATCGTCGGCGGACGCGGCGTGACGTTCGACGGGGTGACGGCGACCAATGGCTTCCATCCCCTCTATCTGGCCCTGCTGCTTCCCATCATGGCTGCGTCGGGTGGCGATCTGATCGCACCGATTCACGCATCGGCAATTCTTTTGACCGCGGTCGCGTTGGCCACGGGCCTGCTGATCTTCCGACTGACGCTGCGGCTGGCGGGGCCCGTGACGGCACTCGTCGCCGTCGCCCTCTGGGCCGTCAGTCCCTACTTCACGATCCTGGGCATCAACGGTCTGGAAACCGGTCTGGCGACACTGTTCGCGGTCGCGGTCCTGTGCGCTTACGTCGAGTGGGTCGAGCTGGAGAGCCAGCTTCCGTCCCGCCGGCGCGCGGCTGCGCTCGGCGTCGTCTTCGGGTTCGCGGCGCTCGCCCGGATCGACCTGCTGTTGCTGGTAGCGGCGGTCACCTTGGATTGGCTGGTGGCCGGCGCACGGCTAAGACAAACCCTGCGGATTCTGCCTCGGATCCTGGTGACGGTCGCGGCGACGCTTGCCGTCTGGCTGCCGTGGGGTGTGATCAGCCGGACCCAAACGGGAGTCTGGCTACCCGCGAGCGGCTCGGCCAGTCGCGAGATCGCGCTTCACTACGGGTGGCTGAACCTGGCGCCGGTCTGGTCGACTGCGCGATTCGCCAAGCCCGGGGCGAGTCCGTTCTTCGACCTCGATGACGTGCCGGCGGACTACTACGCGGACGTGGCGACCCAGCTGGTGTTCGACTTCTCGCTCGAGCAGCCGCTGCTCGCCCCATTGCGGGCCCATCTGCCATTCAGCGTCTGGCCCGGGCTCGATCGCTACCCGCCGTACCTCTGGTTTCGCGGCTCACCCGTGGGCGGGACGCTGCTCCTACTGCTTCTTGCGGGCGGGGCGATCCTGGGGATCCGGCGTGCTCGCCGGCACGCCTCCAGCGAGAAACGCGCAGCTCGCGGAATCGCAGGCGTAGTCGGTCTCTATTTGTTGCTGATGCTGCTGGGATACACATTCTACTGTCCTTCTCACTGGTACTACTCGCGCTACTTGATGCCTGCGGAATTGGTCACGCTGGTGTTCGGCGTCTCAGCGCTGCATGGAATCTTCTTGCCCGCGTGGCGCCGCAGGAGGGGGGCTCGAGCGTGCCTGACGCTGGGGATCCTGTTGCTGGTTGCGGCCCAGCTGGCGATCGAGCGTGGCTCCACCTTCTCACGCATCCAGGGGTCGGAGGCGGAGCTCGGTGGGATTCTTCGGAGCTGGAGATCCCTCGAGAACAAGATCGATCGCACGCGAACGCTCGGCGCGTTCCAGGCTGGCACGCTCAGCTACTTCGGGCAGCTGGATGTCGTCAATCTGGACGGAAAGATGAATCCCGACGCCGCCCGTGCGCTGGCCGACGGGAAGCTCCACGAGTACATCGCGGCACGCCAGATCGACTACATCCTCGATTGGCCGTGGATCCTGCGCAGCTTGTGCAAGCGACACATGCGCTCCGAAGACCTGGGCTTCCGCGTGATCGCGCGCGAGCCACCGGGCGGCCTCGGGTTCGTGCTCTGGGCGGTCGAGCGACCGGGGAGTAGCCTCGGCGACGCTCCGCGGTCACGGGGGCGTGCGCCGGGGTTCGATTCCCCGGCGGCCCACCAAAACCATCACGCAGCAAGCATCCGGAAGCGCTCGCGTCGGGACGCGCCACGCTGACAGCGTCAGAGGCTCAGCCACGAGCTTGGACGATGTAGCCCCACAGAGCGAGATGGCGGAACCAGGCGGGGAACCGCTCGAACGTGAGGGTCGAGAACCCGGCGCGACGGAGGGAATCGCGGATCTCTGCCGCCGTGTAGAGGTTCGCCTGCCACCACTGGCCGATGAGAGGGCGCGTCAACCCGTTTCGGCGCGTGATGAAGAGTAGCAAGCTGCCTTCTGGATTCAGAAGCGCACGCAGGCCACTGAGCCCCGCGACGAGCTGATCTCGTGGGAGGTATTCCAGCATGGAGGCAGAGACGATCAGATCGTAGTGGCTCCAAGAGCGCGGAAGGGCATCCAGTTCGAGAACATCGCCTTGCACGATGCTGACTCCGTCGATCCCCCGCGATTGAAGGATCTGATGGAAGCGCTCGAGCATCGCGGGAGTAAGCTCAAATCCCTGCATCGGCCCGAGGCTCAGACGCCGGCTCGACAGAGCCTCGCGCAGGGCGAGCGTGACGACTCCGGTTCCGCATCCCGCGTCGAGAATGTGAAGGCCGGGACGCAGGAGAGAGGATCCCGAGAAGAAGGCGCGAATTCCCTGCGGGTACCGCACGACGCGCACGAAGCGCTCGTAGCTTCGGCTGCGTTGCGTAAAGAGTCCAAGCGGATTGGATGCCGTGTTCATGCTTGTCTTCGGCAGAGCCGGACGCTCGCGCTCGGCGAACCCACACCGGCGCCGCTCAACGGACCGGGCGACGTTCGAAATGGCTCACGTCTTGCGCTTCAGCTCGGCGCGGTCGGAATGGCCCAGCGCGACGAGGAACATCACGCTCTTGCCCGCGGCGTGGGGCGAGAAGAACTCCGTCACCTCATCGTCGAAGAACGTGAGTCCGCTGGCGCCGAAGCGCTGGGCGTAGGCGCTCAGGTACATGCGGCCTCCCGTGATGCCTGCTTCGAGCTGCGCGGCCCGGTAGCCGCGATTTCCAAAGCGGGCCAGCAGGGCCGGGAGGCGAGCCAGGCTGTACACGTTCACTGCGGCGTCGGCGGGAAGCTCTTGGCCGAGACCGAGCCGGCCGGCAGGTTTTCTGAAGTCCCCCTCGCGGAGCCGTTCCAGCGATCGCTCGGAACGGCGGTAGTAGTAACTGCCCGGGGCCAGCCCCTCGACTGCGTGCACGATCAGATAGAGATCGAGGAGGGTCGCGCCCGGCGGATCCAGGAAATCCGCGGGCACGCCGCGGGTGGCGCCGTCGAGCAGCGTGGAGAGCTCTTCGAAGGAAATCGAGCGGCTCGCGTCGAACGCACGGGTCGACCCACGCCGTCGGATCACACGCTCGAGGGATTCCTCGGAAAGCTCCGGCTGGGTCTTCGGCCGGAGCGGATGTAGCGAGCCGCTCGCCGCGGGCTCGTGCGTTGTGGGGGTGGTGCCGCGCCAGGAGGCCGCCTCGGCGCCATCTGCGAGCGTCGAGGCCGCGTGCTGCGCGCGGATCGCCGGGTAGTCGACCTCGAAGCGCGAGAGGGGCTCGGTCTCGAGCCGCAGTTCTCTTGCCGGCGGTGCGGCCGGCGACGGTCGCCGGGAGCGACCCAGGGTCACGAGCGCGATCACGCCCTCTCGCGCGGGATCGAGGCCCAGCAGCTGCTCCACGGGACGGTCCGCGAATCCGATCACCAGCTTCGGCTCGAGGGCTTCGGAAACCGCCACCGCGAGCAGGTTCGCGTGCAGTGTCCCGCCGTCCCAGAAGCAGTGCCGGTAAGCGCGCGCCTGATACTTCCAGGCGTTGCGCCAGTACGTCGAGGCGCTCGCGATCACCACCGGGGCGCGGGAGACGTCGGGATTCTCTCCCGACGCTTCGAAGAGCTCGCGGCGATAGTCGCCCGCCCGCAGTCGTCGCAGGGCGCGGTCGTGCGGACCGAAGTGATACACGCCGGCCGCAAGACCCGGGAGCTCGCCGGCGACGAGATAGAGGTCGACGTGATGGAGCGCACCGGTGTTCGCGTAGGCGCGGAACAAGATCTCTCCGCCCGGGTAGCGCTTGCGCTTGGTGATGCCCGCCGATAGGTCGAGGACACGCGCGAGCGTCGCGAGGTCTGGAATCCTTTCGCCCTCGGCTCCCGCCTCCCACGCCGCGACGGGTGTCGCGATCGCCTGGAGCGCTGGAAAGTCATTCGCTGGAGGGCTGCGCGGCAGCGGGATCGCCTCCAGATCCCGATAGATCTTGAAGGGCAGCGGCTTGTTCTCCCAGTCGAGAAAGTGACGGCTCGCACGCGTACTCTGCTCGCTGTGCTTGGTCGCCTCGTGATAGTCGAGCGTGGCCGTGGTATCCCGATTGGACATTGGATCCCGATTGGACATTGGATCCATTCCCGCTTTCGCGAAGCTGCGAAATCCCGTGATCGATCCCTACGCGGCCGAGGATCGTTCCTCAGTCGGTAGGAAAGCTCGCGACCAGCTCCCGCAGGCGCTCGCGACCGCCGGCACGGATCGGAGCTCCATCGCCGACGAGCAGCGCATCGAAGTCGAGCTCGAGCAGCCGCCGGACGCTCTCGCGCAGGCGCGCCGGGTCGTCCATCACGCGCTCGCGCAGCAGGGAGAGTTGCCCGGGCGGGTTCCCGATCACGGCATCGCCGACGATGAGCAGCCTGCGTCCGGGGTCGTGGAGGGCGATCTCTCCGGGCGACTTGCCGGGCACGCCGACGACGGTGAAGGCTCCCACGCGCAGACCGACTGTGAGCTCCGCGTCGATGGGAGTGCCATGCTCCCGGGCATAGCCCGCATCGGCGGGGTGGATCGAAACGCCGGCGCCCGTGCGCTCGCGCACCAGGCTCGTGGCCCGCGTGTGGTTGCGGTTGGTGACCAGGATCCGCTCGACCCCTTCCTTGGCGAGCCGATCGAGAACCTCCTCGCTGGGATCGACCGGGTCGATGCAGAGGTTTCCCTCCTCGCACCGGACCAGCGTTCCATTGAAGTCGTAGCCGTGGGGCTCCGAGTGCCAAGCCCAGGTGAGAACGCCGGGGAGGAACTCGTGCATGAGCCGAGTCTACACCCCGCGCGTGGCAATCCATCGCGCGTCGGGAGCTGTGGGGAATCTTGGGGGCCGCTTTCAACGCGACGCTCCGGGATTCGATTTCCCGCCGGCCCGCCGCACGATAAGCTCGGCTGATCGTGCGGCCCTCGATTCGTCAACTCGAGTACCTGGTCGCGCTCGCCAGCACGCGTCACTTCGGGCGCGCGGCGAAGGCCTGCGCGGTGACGCAGCCCGCGCTCTCGCTCCAGATCCGTCAGCTCGAGGAGCTGCTGGGCTTGCGGCTGTTCGAGCGCGGCCGGCGTCAGGTGCTCGTGACGCCCGCCGGAGCGCGCGTGATCGAGCGCGCGCGCGAGGCGCTGCGCCGCATCGACGATCTGCTCGACGAGGCGCGCATGGCGCAGCGTCCCCTCACGGGCCGGCTCTCGCTCGGTGTGATCCCGACCGTGGCGCCGTATCTGCTGCCGCGCGCGCTACCCGCCGTGCGCGCCGCGTACCCCGAGCTCGAGCTGCTGCTGCGCGAGGATCAGACCCAGCGCATCGTCACCCGCCTGCGGGCGGGCGAGCTCGAGCTGCTGCTGCTCGCGCTGCCGGTGGAGGGCGACGATCTCGAGACACTTCGGCTGTTCGAAGAGCCGTTCGTGCTCGCGGTGCCCGAATCGCACCCGCTCGCGCGCGGCCGCGGCCCGCTGCCGGAGACCGCGCTCGTGGGCGAGCCCGTCGTGCTGCTCGAGGAGGGCCACTGTCTGCGCGCGCAGGCGCTCGCCTTGTGCGACGCGGTCGGCGCGCGCGAAACGGGACGCGTGCAGGCGACGAGCCTGGGGACGCTGGTCCAGATGATCGCGAATGGCCTCGGTATCACGCTGCTGCCCGCGATCTCGCTCGAGGTCGAGGCCCGCGCCGGGAGCGGCATCGCCTTGCGCGCCTTCGAGGCGCCGGCCCCCGGGCGCACCATCGGCCTGGCGTGGCGGCGCGGCTCGGCGCGCGGCGCGGAGTTCCGTGCGCTCGGCGAGATCTTGATCCGCTGCGCGCCGCCGCTCGAGCGTTGGCGCGGCGTGACGGCGAGCGGGGCGCGGAAGGACGCCGCTAGCGCGTCCAGCAGCCGCTCGCGTTCGAGCGGTAGCCGAGGCAGCGGTAGACGGCGTCGACGAGCGACTGTCCGCGCTCGTTGAGCAGCACGCCGTGCCCCATGCGGTTCATGCTGTAGCCGAAGGCGAGCCCCGCCTCGGGATCGGCGAAGCCCAGGCTGCCGCCCGCGCCGCCGTGACCGAAGGCGGGCGCGCCGACGATCGCGCTGTCGCGGTCGCCGCGCGGGCGCCGGCGATTGTCGATCGACTTCATGAAGCCGAGGGCGAAGCGCATGGGCAGCAGCAGGGTCGCGTCCTCGTGGGTCGCGGACGAGACCTCGGCCATGCGCGCGAGCGTGTCGCGATCGACGAGCCGCACGCCGTCCCGCTCGCCGCCGTTCGCGAGCGGCGCGTACATGCCGGCGAGGCCGCGCGCGTTCGTGATCCCGCCGGCGCCGCCGATCTGCGCGGCGTGACACTCGCGGCTGTTGGGATCGAAGCCGCCCGTGTTGAGCAGCGAGAGGGCTTGCAGCGACTGTGGCTGCGAGATCAGCGTACGCGTGAACTCGCCGAGATCGCTGCCCGGCGCGGGCACGTGGAAAGTGACCGGCGACACGCGCGGCTCTTGCTCCTCGGGTAGACCGATCCAGAAGTCGAGCCCGAGCGGCTCCGCGATCTCCTCGCGGAAGAAGTCGCCGAGCGAGCGGCCCGAGGCCCGGCGTACGAGCTCGCCCACGGTCCAGCCGAAGTTGATCATGTGATAGCCGTGGCGCGTGCCGGGCTTCCAGAACGGCGGCTCCGCCTCGAGCTTCTCGATCATGTAATCCCAGCGCGTGCAGCCGCCGGGATCGAGCGGCGTCTTGAAGGCGGGGAGTCCCAGGGTGTGGTCGAGCGCCATGCGCACCGTCGCGTCGCGCTTGTCTTCGCGCGCGAGCTCCGGCCAGAGCTCGCGGATCGGCGCGTCGAGATCGAGCTTGCCGCGGCTCGCGAGCACGTGGGCGCACAGCGCCACGGCGCCCTTCGTGCACGAGAAGACGATCGAGAGGGTGTCGCGCTGCCAGGGCGTGCCGCGCGTCGGATCCGCGACGCCGCCCCAGAGGTCGACGACCGTCTCGCCGCCCGAGATCACGCACAGCGAGGCGCCCACTTCACCGCGCTCGCTGAAGTTGCGCTCGAACTCGTGGCCCACCGCCGCGAAGCGCTCGTCGCAGCGGCCCTCGACCGGGGCGGTGGCGAGCGCTGCCTGACTCATCCTCGGCGCCCGCGGCGGCGAGGTGCAGCGAGCGCCGCCAGCGCGGCGCCGAGCAGGAGCGCACTCGCGGGTTCTGGAATCGCGAGCAGCGTGAAGATGGGCGGGAACAACCGGGAATTCGAGAAGGCCGCGGGGGAAGCGGCCCCGTCCTCAGCGTGCAGCAACCCCGCGAAGACCTCGGGCGACACCCGCGCGAGATCGGGGAGCGTGTGCGGAGCCATCGCGACGTAGCTGGCCGGCGTGTCCGCTATCGGGTCCGCGGCGGCCAGCCATTGGGCCGGCAGGGGCGTCACGGAAGTCGCCGGCAGCAGCGTGTGCAGCAGCGAGTCCTTCCATTCATCGCGGTCGAGTGACAGATCCGCCGGCTCGCTCGCGGCGCGCGTCGCGTACGCGAGCGCAGGGGAGGGGAGTGCGGCTGCGAACTCTTCCCGCCAGCTCTTCTCGCTGCTGCTCCGGCCGGCGCCGCGCTGCGAGGTCTCGTGGGAATCCGCGGCGGCTACCGATCCAGCGCCTCGGCTGGGCACCACAACGCTGGGGCTGCGTGAAGCGTGGATCGGCGAAATCGGGCCGGACGAAATCGGGCTGGACGACAGCGGACCCGACGCTCTCTCGGGCAGCGGAAGCGCGGAAGCCCGAACGCCCGCGACCCCCGGCGCCGGCTTCGCCGAGCTCGGGCGATCGGCCGGCACGGCGCTGAGGACGGCAAAGCTGCGCGCGGGAGCCGCCGGCGTCTCCGCGCGCGCGAGCGCGG
>Ga0210377_10002603_pt1 | contig 15737 bp, 15 predicted proteins | sample PLM4_65_b1redo_FD_155480 | JGI IMG/M metagenome (GOLD analysis project Ga0210377, IMG submission 155480) | Groundwater sediment microbial communities from an aquifer in East River, Colorado, USA - PLM4_65_b1 redo | ecosystem: Environmental > Terrestrial > Soil > Riparian zone | place: USA: East... | reverse complement strand
GCTCGGAAGTGCGGTCGCTCGGTGGCGACAAACGGGAATGGCGACTACTCACCGAAGAAGAACTGCTGTATGAAGCCACGGTGTGTGTATTCGGGAGCCAAATGATCTATGAGGTTGCTGTGGCTGCGGCCGATCGTGCGAGAGCAGCCGGCTTCTTGAATTGTGAGACAATCGCCGGCATGCATCCCGACTATGAACCCCGCTTGGTCGCTGTCCTGACCGCGCCCTTGCATGTGGAAGTTGGTGGGGTCTGTCGACTTATGCGCCCTCGGTTCAAGAACCGGTTAGCGGTTCTGCTCGCTTCAACTGTGAGGAGGATTTACGATCGGGGATCTTCCTTGCAGGAGATTTTGTCTTCAGCGACGTCAGCGCGACATGCGAGAGCATTGTTGGTGGAGGCAGTATCGGGATTTGGCCCCAAGCAAGCGAGCCTGTTTCTAAGACGAGTCGGTTACTGTTCAGAGCTCGCCGTCCTCGATACGCACATATTGGATTACTTAAGGATGGCGCACGGGATAGATCAGAAACCGAGCTCTATCTCTCGGCTGACGTGCTACGAGCGTGTCGAGGCCCAGTTTCAATGCATCGCTCGCGAGTTCGGCCACGCAATTGGCTGTGTTGATCTGGCGATGTGGGTCACCATGCGTGTCGCGAAGCGTGAGGTTGCGCTGTGAGCTTGGTTAATCTTGTATCCGGAGGCCTTGATTCGACACTCATAGGAGTTATGGCACGTGAAGAGGGGATCAGGACGCATCCCCTCTTCATAGACTATGGCCAGCGTGCCGGGCGACGCGAATGGGAAACCTGTCAGCTTGTCCATCAGCAACTTGGCTTGCCAGCGCCAACCCGGATGGCTCTTTCTGGATTCGGCGAAGTCATTCGGTCTGGGCTGACATCAATCGACAGGGATGTGAAAAGCGAGGCTTTTACACCTGGGAGGAACCTGTTATTCCTGCTCATGGGCGGTGCGTATGCATATCAGGTTGGGGCTGGCAAGGTGGCAATTGGCCTACTTACCGAAAAGTCTAGTGTGTTTCCTGACCAACAGACTGGATTCATTGAGCAAGCGGAGCGAGCGATTCAAGCAGCGCTGGGGCGTGGGATTCGGATCGTGACCCCACTCATCGAGTTTAGTAAGGCTGACGTCGCCAAATTGGCCAGGGAGAAGGGAATCCGAGGGACATACTCCTGCCACACAGGCGGAGAAATAGCATGTGGAAAGTGCATCTCGTGTCTGGAGACTGTTGGTATGGCCAATTAAGGAGGACTTATGGGCGGTGGTTCAGGTGGGGGGCTCCCATCAGATATGATTCGCAGGCTTGAGGAAAGTGCGAAGCAGAAACTCAAGGAAGGCACTGGGGACATAAGCCGCCATGTGTTTATCAGCTTTGCGCACGAAGACCTCATCGAGGTCAACCTACTTCGTGGCCAGGCCAAGAATGAGAAATCTGATTTGCAGTTTGATGATTACTCAGTGAAGGAACCATTTGACAGCGCCAACGCAGAGTACATCAGAGGTCAGATAAGAGAAAGGATAGACAAGACCTCTGTGACGGTTGTCTATCTCTCTGACAACAGCGCTAAGAGCCGATGGGTAAATTGGGAGATCGAGGAGAGTCTGAAGCGAGGTAAGGGCGTGATCGGTCTTTATAAGGGGGATACGCTGCCCACGGCCCTCCCGATGGCCTTTGTCGAGAGCGGCTGCAAGTCTGTGAAATGGACCCACGATGGTCTTATGAGGGCGATCGAAGACGCAAGCAAGAAACGCGAGTAATAAGGCAGACGGGTGAACTCTGTTTGACTAGAGGGACCCCTGGGAGATGGAGGGGGACGTTCTTAAGTTGTTAAGTATTTAATTAACAACGTCCCTCATTGCCTGCGCACGAACATGCACTTCACCCTCAAGACCAACCCCCTCAAGCGCTCCGATCTCGACGAGTTCGTCACGCTCTACAACTCCAAGAACCGCCACACCCGTAAGCCCACCTGGTCCGACAAGACGCCCACCGGCCGCTGGCGCGCCTACGACTACAACGACCTCATCGCCCGCGACAAAGCCAGCCTCGACATCTTCTGGCTCCGCGACGAAAGCCTGGAAGATTCCGACAATCTCCCCGCCCCCGGCGTGATCGCGCAGGAAATCGTGGAGGATCTGGAAGCGGCGTTGGAACAGTTCCGGGACATTGCCAGTGATCTCGGTCCGCCGTTGGCGGGGAGCCACCTAGCCGTTGAAAGACTCGATGGTAGCGGGGCAAGTCAAAATGACAAGGAGGGATAGGTCATGAATCTGCGATGGCGGGTGTCGTTACCACTGTGGTCCCTTTTCCTGTTCGTCACATTTTCAGCTTTTGGCTGTGCCGGAGCGAGCTATGTCAGGGCGACCGTGCAAGACAATCCCCTCCAGAGAGTCGCCGAACGCGCCCAGGAGGAGTGGTCGGTTGAGCGAGTGGACGAGAACACGTTGCGTCTTCGGGACTCCTGGCCTATCCATAGCGTTTTTGCTCTTGGCTATAGCGCCTCGTACGCTAACTTGTTTTATGACCCGTCTGGATCGGAGCTCTATTTTCAGTATTATTTCAAATCCTTTCAACCCCTGACTCTTTGGATTCCCTACTCCATCGACGCCGAACCCGGCTTCGTGGGTGGGGCCCTCAAACCGATTATGAATCAGCAGATTGACGATATTTTGAAGTGGAGCGACGCGACCGTCACATCGAGGCGCTCCGGTTCGAGGTCCGAGGCGTTTCCCCAAGTGGGAAGTACGTTGCCGCCTGCGGACTAGAAACAGGGCTGTGCGCCGGAAAAGGGGACAGGCTACTTTTTCAAAGTCATCGGGCAGCGGACAACGATGTTGAAACGTACCCTCAGGTAGCCACCCGTTCGTGGGGACCAGAAAATGGGACAGGCTACTTTTCTAGGGTGGGTTTGGGCGGCGGTTCGCGAGGCTGGGTGGTTGGCGCGCCGAAGGGGGCTTGGCGATTGACGCAGGTACGGAGATGAGTCCGCTCGTCCGGAGGTAACGACGATGGCGATGTACACAATCACAGGGGCGACCGGGAACACGGGGCGACGTATCGCCGAATCATCGGGGCTCGGGTCGGACCGGCCTAAGTGCTTGAACGATCAACGGCAGTCCGTCAAAATGGGGCACTCTACCGGCTTAGCGTCCACTTTTTGATCGGTAAACCGCGCGTCTAACGAAGAGGGTTGCGTCATGCCGCGGGCTCATCGCTATTTTCTGCCGCATCACGTCTGGCACCTCACGCACCGCTGCCATCAGCGGGACTGTTGACCTCAAAGTCTGGAATGGGTTATGTTGGGGGGCTGAGACGCTCCATGCTCCGCCTGTTTCCGGTCTGGAAAGACGTGGAAGGCGCTCGGCTGGACGAGGTCTCCGCAACGGTATAGCAAACCATCGGGCTGTACGGCCTGACAAAAGAAAGGCTGCCAATGAACACATCCAATCGTCTCGCCCTCGCTCTGTTAATGTCGATCATGCTCCTCATGTTCATCACGCTCGTGAGGGGCCCGGTGGTGGAAGCCACGTCCGGAGGCAGTCCCTACGACGTTCCCGTGGTCACGGACACGAACCTCGATCCGAACATCGTCGAGACCACCATCACGGCCAACGAGACCGACGTCACGATCGGCGGCGGGGTCACGGCCCACGCTTATACATTTAACGACACGATCCCCGGCCCGGAGTTCCGACTCACTGTGGGCCAGCGGGTCATCGTCCACTTCAAGAACGAGCTGAACGAACCCACCGGCATCCATTGGCACGGCATCGAGCTGCAGCAGCCCAGTGACGGCACCCCGCTAAGCCAGAACCAGGTCCAGCCCGGCCAAACGTTCCTCTATGACTTCGTGGTGAGACGCCCGGGCGTCTACTGGTACCACCCCCACCACGAGTTCTCGACCAACCAGGTCTTCAAGGGGCTATACGGCTCGATCATCGTCACGGACCCCAACGAGGCCGCCCTCATCGGCGCGGGCATCCTGCCGTCGGCCGCGAACACCCGCACTTTCTCTTTGAGCGACATCACGGTTTGCAAGGCGACCGGCAGCAACGACCATTTCACGTATGACCTGGGCGAGACGGATGCGAACTTCGATCCCATTCTCCCGTGGGCAGGCCCTGGGGGAGCTTTGCCCGAACAGCAGCAACCGAATCCCACGACGTTGTGCGACACGCCGATGGATAACCACGGCGAACCGCTCGGTGGCCCGCTCGCAGCGGGCGACGTCCCGAATATCCAGAAGCACACCGGGCGGGTCAACGAAGGCCAGACCGTCCTCACCAACGGCGTGAATGTGGGCGGCCGAGCGGGGACACCTTCGGCGCCCGGCGCTCTGGCGGTTGGCGCGTCCTTGCTCGACGTGAGCCCCGGTCAGGGGCTGCGCCTCCGGATCGGCAACGCTGCGACCACGCGCTTCTTCCGCCTGCACCTGACCACCAACACGGGCGCGAACGTCCCGCTGTACCGCGTCGGCGGCGAAGGCGGGCTGCTCGACGAGGCGCAGCTCGACGGTACCCCCGCCGGCGGCTTCGACTTCGACTACAACGAGGGAGAGATCCTGCTCGACCCAGGCGACCGGACCGACGTGGTCATCGCGTTCCCGGGCGCCGCGTCCGGAGTCTGGACCTTGTGGACCGAAGACTTCCGGCGGACGGGGGCCGGTGACAGCGCGGATGGGTGGACCCGCATCGCCACCGTTCCGGTCGCGCACTTCAACGTGACCGGACCAGCCGTTCCCGCCTACACGATCGCGGAAGGGACTGACCTCCGCTTCGCCACAGGGAATCCCGTCGAGGTCTTGCCGGTGGCGACCGGCCACCTGCTCGATCCGGCCCTCTTCCCGACACCGCAGCTCGGGATGCCCAACGAGGACATTCGGATCACGGTGAGTCCGCCGTCGATCAACGGCTTCGCGGGCGAACACGATTTCACCGTGGACTACACGTTGCAGCCGCACGGTGGTGCTTCTCGTTGGGCGCTGATCGGCGACGTGCTCCAATTGACCGTCACCAACACCAGCCCAGCCGACCACCCGTTCCACCTCCACGGGTTCTCCATTCAGCCGCTGACGCTCACCAACTGCACGACCTTCGGTGGGGTCGCGACCCCGGACTACACCTTCCCGCACGAGTTCATGGATAACATCGACATCCCCGGCAACTGCACGCTCACGCTCAGAGTTCAGCTCGACGATCGCGCGTTCCCGGACGGGACGCCCGGGGCCGGGATCGGCCGCTGGATGTTCCATTGCCACATCTTCTTCCACCATCACCAGGGGATGGTGTCGGAGCTCAGTGTCGTCCGACCCGAGGTGACGATCACCACCGTCGACCCGGCGGGGCTGGTCTACCCGGTCGGCACAGCGGTCACCATCACAACGGAGGTGCTCGGGATCGCTCCCACCTACGACTGGGATGACAACGGTGTCACGACGGTTGGGGTGCATACAGTCGGCGCCGAGTACACCTCGTCCCACACCTTCACTCAGGCGGGCGTTTACACCGTCACGGCCACCGTCGCGAACAGCGTCTTCCCCGCTTCCGACAGCGTGATGATCGTCATCTTCGACCCCAGCGCGGGATTCGTCACCGGTGGCGGCACCATCGCCTCGGGAGCCGGGGCATATCCGGCTGATCCGTTGCTGACCGGAACTGCCAGCTTTGGCTTCGTATCGAAGTACAAGAAGGGGGCGAACGTCCCCGACGGTCAGACCGAGTTCAAGTTCCAGGTCGCCGACTTCGACTTCCACTCCACGGTCTACCAGTGGCTCGTCGTCGCCGGCGCCAAGGCCCAGTACAAGGGCACCGGCACCGTCAACGGGACGGGGCACTACGGATTCCTCCTGAGCGCCGTCGACGGCCAGGTGAACGGCGGCGGCGGTACCGACAAGTTCCGGATAAAGATCTGGGACATGGACAGCGGTGACGCCGTTGTCTACGACAACAATCTCGGCGCCTCTGAAGACATCGACAACGCAAGTCCGCAAGCCCTCAGGTCCGGAAGCATCGTCATCCACAGCGGGAAATAGCGTGGGAATCTAACCTGTCGAGGCGGACACCAGTCGGTCGCCCAGGCGACCGACTGGTGTCCAACATCGAATCCGCGGCCGACCTCGATACCGTGGCCACCGGTGACTGTGGTCACCCCGCCGCGCATGGTGACGGGCGCGGCGGCGGCCAGACATGGCTAACGCCGCTATGGTACTGCTCGGAGCGGGTTTTCTCATACTGTACCAGGGAACTACCTGGTGCCGAGGGGCGCAGCCGGGGTCAGGCAAGAGTATTGACTTATCTCGGCACCGCTCCGGGGCGGTGCTTCCTTGCTGCGTTGCGCTGCCCGCACCACATTGACATCGCTCGGTGAGGGAAGCCGGTGTCCGGAACCAATCAACTGGTATTCCAGCCTACTTCTTCGCCGCCGCCCCCGCCGCCGTGTGCATCAGGTACGCCTCGATGAACCCGTCGAGGTCGCCGTCCATCACCGCCGAGACGTTGCCCACTTCCTTGCCGGTGCGGTGGTCCTTGACCATTTGATAGGGCTGGAAGACGTAGGAGCGGATTTGGCTGCCCCAGCCGATCTCCTTCTTCTCGCCGGTGAGCTTGGCCATCTCCTCCTCTTTCTTGCGCTGCTCCAGCTCGTACAGCTCCGCGCGCAGGACCTTCATCGCGACTTCCTTGTTCTGGTGCTGCGACCGCTCGTTCTGGCATTGGGTGACGAATCCCGTCGGCAGATGCGTGATGCGGACCGCGGAGGAGGTCTTGTTGACGTGCTGGCCGCCGGCGCTCGAGGCGCGGTAGGTATCGATCCGGAGGTCCTTCTCGTCGATCACGATGTCGATGTCGTCCTCGAGTTCGGGGTAGACGAAGACCGAGGCGAAGCTCGTGTGGCGGCGCTTGTTTGCGTCGAACGGCGAGATGCGGACGAGGCGGTGGACGCCGGCCTCCACGCGGAGCCGGCCGTAGGCATATTCCCCATTGACGGTGAACGTCACGCTCTTGATCCCGGCCTCGTCGCCCCCCTGCAGGTCGATGACCTGCACGGCGTAGCCCGAGCGCTCGGCCCAACGCAGGTACATGCGCATCAGCATCTGCGCCCAGTCTTGGGACTCGGTGCCGCCGGCGCCCGGGTGGATCATGACGAACGCGCTGTTGATGTCCTTCTCGCCGGAGAGTAGGTTGTCGCGTTCGAGCTGCGCGATCGTGCGCTCCAGCGCGTCGAGCTGCGTGTCCAGCTCTTTGAGGAGCGACGAATCGCCCCCGGCGGACAGCTCGATCGCCGCGGCGACGTCATCCGCCCGGCGCTGGGCGAGGGCCCACTGGTCGAGCTCGCGCACCAGTTTGGATTTTTCCTGGGTGATCGGTTTGGCCCGGCGTTGGTCCTGCCAGAAGTCGGGTGCGGCGGTGAGGCGCTCGATCTCGTCGAGGCGCGCGGTCAGGCGGGCGGGGTCAAAGATACCTCCGCAGAGTCGTCATGCGCTCGCGGAGGGCGTCGAAACGGGTCTGGCATTCTTCCAACATCACGGGCGGGTCTCCTTACGATCGAGTCAGTATGGCGGCATTGTAGCACGGCGGGCTGTGTCGCTTCCACCGCGGGCGCGACGGATCTCCCGGGCGAGCAGGGCGGCGGTCACGCCCACGCAGAGCCAGGCGAAGACGTCGCCGTACCGGGTGTAGAACGTGGTCCGGGTCCGGGGCGCGAGCGCGGCGGCGCGCGCGGCCGGCACGAAGAGATCGCTGGCGCTCAGCACGCGGCCGGCGGCGTCGATGAAGCCGGAGACGCCGGTGTTGGCCGCCCGGGCGAACGGGATCCGGTTTTCGACGGCGCGGAACACGACCATGTCGAAATGCTGGTAGGGCGCGGCCGAGCGGCCGTACCACGCGTCGTTGGTGATCGTGGCCATCACGGTCGCGCCGTCGGCCGCCGCCCGCCGGGTCAGCTCGGGGAAGATCACCTCGTAGCAGATCAACGCCCCGATCCGCGCCGTGCCCACCGGAAAGACGGTCGGCCCGGCGCCCGGCGAGAAGTCGGCGATGCCCTCCACCAGCTTGTCGACGAAGAAGAGCAGCGAGGACAGCGGCACGTACTCGCCGAATGGCACGAGGTGCCGCTTGTCGTAGCGGCCGAGCACCGCGCCGTCGGCCGAGACGAGGTAGGCGCTGTTGTAGGCGCGCGCGACCCGGCCGCGTTCCACGTCGAAGGCCGGACTCCCGAAGAGGAGGACGAGCCGTTCCTCGCGGACGAAGCGCAGCAGGTCGTCCCGCTCCGCCGCCTCGCGCTCAAACCAAAACGGCATCGCGCTTTCGGGCCAGACGACGAGGTCCGGTCGGCCGGGCGCGAGTTCGCGGGTCAGGGTGTGGTAGCGCGCGATCGTCTCGCGGAGAAATTGAGGGTCCCACTTCCGGTGCTGGTCGATGTTGCCCTGGACCACCGCGACCGTGAGCGGCTCGGTTCCGACGCCGTCGCGCTCCAGGCCGTCCAGGCGCCAGTGACCGTAGATGAGGACGGCGTTGAGGACGAGGATGACCGCCGCCAGCGGTCCCAGCACGGCGCGACGCAGGAATGGGTTCGGGCCGCCCATCGGCGCGAACGACGCGACCGGGAGCGGAATCGGCATCTCCCCGGCGGGCCGGAACGCGTCGAGCGCCTTCGCCAGGGCCGCGTTGACGAAGACGATCACGAACGAGACGGCGTAAACGCCCCCGAGGTCGGCGATCTGGATGACGGGGAGCGTCGTGGCCTGCGAATAGCCCAGGCTGGCCCACGGGAAGCCGGTCAGGAGGTGGGCGCGGGCGTATTCGACGGTTGTCCACAGCGCCGGCGCGGCGAGGAGTTGAAGCGGCGTTGAACAGGCGGCCAGGGCGCGGACGCCCAGACCGAAGAGCCCCACGTACAGCGCGAGGTAGGCAGCAAACAGCGCGAGCAGCAGATAGCTCAGCCACGGCGGGAGGTGACCGTACTCGACCATCACGGTGGTGACCCAGTGGAGGGTGCCGGCAAAGAAGGTCAGCCCTGTCACCCACCCCAGGACGAACGCGCCGCGGAGCGAGGCGTGGGACACCGCGGCGAACAGCGGCACCAGCGCGATCCACGCCACGGTGGAGAGATGGGGCAGGGGAAAACTGACGGTGAGCAGAACGCCCGAGAGCGCGGCCAGCGCGAGGGGGCGTCCGGACGGGACGGTCATCACCGCGTCGGGGCTGCGGGAGCCTTTTCCTCGGCGGGATGATGGTCGATACCGATGTAGGCTTCGATGAAGCGCGTGATCCGGGCTTCATCGTACCGATCAAGGGTGTCGATCCGACCCCATGCGGTGAGCGCGATCGTCTTCTCCATGTCGGGATACGGCGCCACGATCAGGTGGTCGTAGCGGCTCCGAACCGGTTCGTCGGGTTTCTTGAGCAAAGGGCTCACCTTGGCGCGCTCGGCCTCGGCCTTCTCGCGATACCGCGCGGCCTGGGCCTCCAGCTTCGCGACCAGGTCGGGGCACGGCGTGTCGCAACGGTACTGGATGAGGACCCCGCCGTCCTCCAGGTTGTGGACCTGCAACTCGCGCAGGATCGGCGTCTTGTGGACGCCCCACTTCGCCACCCACTGGAGGTGGGGACCCGACGTGGGGGGCGACGTGTTGTATGGAATGTGCGGCGTGCTGGGCGAGGGGACGTGCTCGTTGCCCAGTGTCGGCACAGCCCGTCCCGGTCCCCCGTCGGCCGGGGCCTTCTCGCCGGCGGCGCGCGCCGGAGGCGCCGCGCCGAGCAGCATGGCGATCAGCGCCACGGCGATGAGCGCCGTCGAACCACGACCGATCATTCGTTCGTCCCCCGCATGGTCCATCGTCTCCCTCTGAATGCCGGCTCGATCTCGCGGCATGGTAGCAACCCGGCCGTCGAAAGTAAAGCCGGCGCCGCGCGCCGCGCGGGCGCACCCCTCTCGTCGCCGACAGGCCGAAAAAGGAGTTGACATCAAAAAAAACGTTGTAGTACCATACGGCCTCCTTTGGCGCCGGGTGCCGTGATTTTTCGAGTTGGTTGGGTGAAGGATAGGGGTTTTGCCGTCGAAAGATCGATCTCAAGGACAGCGGGGGGCGCGGTGGGGGTTGCGGTGGGTGTCCGTGCTGGTGATGGTGGGCGCCGGGGTGGTGGGACCCGGCGCGGCTTGGGCGACCCACGAAGTCGAGCATCGGTTCGTCGTCTCCGGATCTATCCGGACGGACGACGGTGCGCCGCGTCCTGATGTGAAAGTGGTCGTCGCCCACCCGAAGAGCCAGCTCAGCGAGACCGTCTTCACCGGCCGGAACGGCGAGTACTCGGCGCTCCTCCATCTCCACGATCGGGACGCGGGCGACCCCGTGACCGTGACGGTGGGCGACGAGGTCAAGACGATCAGGGCCGCCTACACTCCCGGCGATCATCACACCCCTCGCACGGCGCGCGTCGATTTCGGGCCGTCCGTGGCCGGGGAGCCGTCGGATCATTCGATGGCGTGGTGGTACGGCATCGGGGGCGGGGTGGTGCTGGCCGGGGGGCTCCTGTACTGGCGATATCGAGCGAAACCCGCTTCGCGCCGTCGACGCGAGGCGCGGCGTCAGTCGCAAAAGACGCCTCGAAGGTAGCAGGGCGGGTCGCATTTTCTGAGGAGGGGGTGACGTCATGACGGCCAACCCGTCGGTCCCAGATGCTCAGCAGGCGTTGAAAGAGCAGGAAATGTCACGCCGCAGGTTTTTCGCTCTCGTCGGCTGGGGAGGATTCCTCGCGTCGATGGGGGGCGCCGCGTTTGGGACGTTCCGGTTCATGTTCCCCGAGGTGCTATACGAGCCGCCGACGATCTTCAAGATCGGCAAACCCACCGATTTCGGGATGGGCGTGACCGACACCTTGAAGAAGGAACGCCAGATTTGGGTCGTCCGCAACGAACGAGGACTCTACGTGCTGGTGGCGATCTGTCGCCACCTCGGGTGCACTCCCAACTGGTTCCTGGATCAGGAGCGGTTCCGCTGTCCCTGTCACGGCAGTATTTACGATGTCTACGGCAACGTCCGAGGGGGGCCGGCGCCGCGAACCCTGTGGCGGGCCGCGATCAATCTGGACCCGGTCGACGGGCAGGTGGTCGTGAACTTCATCCAGCGCCAGGATCCGGATCCGAAGTCGACGCCGGAAGGCCTGACGGTTCTCGAACCAGGGCGCGAGGTTGCGCCGTTCTTCATCACGACATAACTCCAGGGAAAATGACATGACTCGTTGGCTTGAGAAGCTCCAGCAGCAAATCGTCAGTACCCAGGTGTGGCGCTCGCTCTTCCGGCACGGCTACCCCGACACGGACCTGAACCGGGCGCTCGTGATGTTCTCCAACGTCATCCTCCACCTCCACCCCGTTCGGGTCAAGCGCGGGGCCTTGAAAATCCGGTACACGTGGTGCCTGGGGGGGCTGACCTTTTTCATGTTCATCATCCTGACCATCACGGGTGTCTTTCTGATGTTCTACTACGTGCCGGATACCCGCCGCGCGTACAACGACATCAAGGATCTGCAGTACGTCGTTTACTTCGGCAACCTCATGCGCGACATGCACCGCTGGGCCGCGCACGCGATGGTGTTTCTCGTCTGGCTGCACATGACCCGCGTCTTTCTCACCGGCGCCTACAAGCCGCCGCGCGAGTTCAACTGGGTGGTGGGGGTCGTGTTGCTGGTCTTGACGTTGATCCTGTCGTGGACGGGCTATCTGCTGCCCTGGGATCAGCTCGCGATGTGGGCCATCACCGTCGGCGCCAAGATGGCGGAGGCGACGCCGGTCATCGGGGTGGCCGGGCCCTTCGGGATCCAGTTGGGCATGCGTCCCGACAACGATATCCGATTCATGTTGCTGGGGGGCACGGTCGTCGGCCAGAGCGCGCTGCTGCGCTTTTACGTGCTGCACTGCGTCGGCCTTCCCTTGATCGCCGCCCTGTTCATGGCGGTGCATTTCTGGCGCATTCGGAAAGACGGGTTTTCCGGACCTTTGTAAGTAGGAGCGGACATGGCTGATCAGACCCACGCGCCGGTTGCCGCGCGCGATCCGAAAAAGACATACGGCCTTGCCGATCTGGTCCGCGGGGGGGCTCCCGGTACCGCGCGGCCCCCCGAGGAAACGATGTTCACTTGGCCCCACCTCGTCTACATCGAGTTCATCGCGATGCTGCTGGCGACGGTGGTGCTGATCGTCCTGCCGTTGCTCTCGGGCGCGCCGCTCGAAGAGGCGGCGAGCGCCGATACGACCCCCAACCCGATGAAGGCGCCGTGGTACTTCCTGGGGTTGCAGGAGCTCCTGGTCTTTTTCGATCCGTGGTTGGCGGGGGTGGTGCTGCCCGGTCTGATCATCGTCGGCCTGATGGTCATCCCGTACATCGACATCAATCCCAAGGGCATCGGACAATACAATTACAGGGATCGGAAGTTTGCCGTCCTGACGTTCTGCTACGGTCTCGCGCTTTGGTACATCTTCATCGTGGTGGGTGTGTACATGCGCGGTCTGGACTGGCAGTGGTACTGGCCGTGGGACAACTGGAGCCTCCACAAGGAAGCGTCGGCGGTGTCCCTCATAGACCTGGAAATCATTTTGTATCAGGCTTTGGGCATCCCCCAGTCCATCGCCAACGTGCTGACCTATCTGATCACCGGCGCGTTTTACGCGATCGGATTTACGATCCCGTTCCTCTTTTTCCGGAAATTCTACGAGGCGCTCGGCTTCGTGCGGTACAACCTCATGATGTTCTTCTTCATGACCATGATGTTGGTGCCGCTGAAAGTGATGATCCGGTTGATGTTCAACATCAAATACCTCTTGATCACGCCGTGGTTCAAGATTTAGGCGGGCGCGGCATGGGCGCGGCAAGCCTGAGAGTCTGTGAGCAAATCCCCGGACCGAGGTGGGTGGCCGAGACGCAAGCAGCGCAAGGCGCGACGACGAGGCGTAGCCGGAGCGCTACGGTGAGGAGGAGCAACGCGGCGATGCGAAGCGAATCGGCCTCCCAGCGACGGGAGGGGATTTGTTCACAGACTCTGAAAGCGAGGAGCCGACGATGACAGCGCAAAACGTGGGCATCGGCCTGTTTCTGGTCGTGGGGACGGGCCTCATCATGGCGGTGTTCGTGGGGTTGGCGATTTGGCTGGAGCGGAGTTTCAAGAAGTAGCGGGCGTTCCCCCTCGTCACGCGGAGTCAGAGACCGATGTTGTTTAAAAATGTGCTGTTCGGCTTCTTGAGCCTGACGCTCCTCGGGTTGTTGGGCTTTGTGGTGTACACGCAGGAGAACCCCGAATGGAAGCCGTATCAGCGCCAATATTTCCGCCTGCTCGCCGAGAAGATGGGCGACCCCAAGCTGGCGAGCACGCCGCCCAAGCTGGTCCAGACGTGGCTTCCCGATCTCAGCCGCACCGATCGGTGCGTGAATTGCCACATGGGCATCGCGAACCCGGCGTTCGCCGATCAGCCGCAGCCATTCAAGGCGCACCCGTTTCTCGATGGATATATGAAGAGCCATCCCTTCGAGAAATACGGATGCACGGTCTGTCATGACGGCGATGGACCGGCGACCGTGGTCGAGAAAACGCACGGGATCGTCCACCACCTGGATCGCCAGTTGGCGACGGGGGTCATGGTGCAGTCGGCGTGCGTGCGGTGCCATGCCGACATGCACGAGCCCGGGGTCGAGTACCCCGAGGCGCCGGCGATCATGTGGGGCAAGCAGTTTGTCACGCAAACCGCGTTCATGAAGTGCGGGGCCTGCCACGCCGTCAAACAGTACGGATGGACCGCCGTCCTGGCGCCGGAGCTCTCGGGCATCGGCAGCCGCACCGAGCTGTCGTTCTATCTCGTCCATGAGTTCCAGCACATGGAATCCAAGATCCACACCAAGGCCCAGTGGGAGTTCGAGCATTTCAAGGACCCGCAGAAGATCACGCCCGGCAAAAAGCAGGTCAACAAGGAGACAGGGCAGGAAGAGTGGGTCGGCCGGACGATCATGCCGAATTTCGTGGCCATCCACAAACTCACGGACGAGCAAACGTGGATGCTGGCGGCCTGGGTGATGAGTCTCCGCGATCCCAAGGTCGAGAAGATCCCGATGGCCTACACGCCGCCGCGACGCAAACCGGTCCTCGCGGGGGCGGAGCCGCTCAAGCCGGCCGGCAAAGCCGGTCCTGCGCCCGCCGCGAAACGGAAGACCTGAGGTCGGAGGAGTCGATCGCATGCAGAAGAAATACCTCTTAGCGCCTGGTCCGACCGCCGTCCCGCCCGAGATCCTGCTGGCGATGGCGCAGCCGATGGTGCACCATCGCTCGAAGGATTTCGAGCCGATCGTCGCGTCCGTCAAAGAAGATCTCAAGTGGTTGTTCCAAACCCGGCAGGATGTCATGATCCTGGCCTCGAGCGGCACGGGCGGGATGGAGAGCGCGATCGCGAACGTGCTGTCTCCGGGTGACCGGGTCATCGCGATCAACGGCGGGAAGTTCGGTGAGCGGTGGGTGAAGATGTGCCAGGCGTACGGCCTGAACGTGGACGAGGTCAAGGTGGAGTGGGGCCAGTCCGTCGATCCCGCGGCGATCGAACAACGGCTGAAGCGCGAACCCGCCAAGGCGGTGTTCGTCCAGGCGAGCGAAAGCTCCACCGGCGTGGCGCACGACGTGAAAACGCTGGGCGCGATGGTGCGGAACCATCCGAACACCCTGCTCGTCGTCGACGCCGTGTCGGCGATGGGAGTGTTCGACCTGAAGACCGATGAGTGGGGCCTGGACGTGGTGGTGACCGGCTCGCAGAAGGCGTTGATGCTGCCGCCGGGCCTGGCGTTCGTCTCGCTCAGCGAGAAGGCGTGGGGGATGGCCGAGAAGGCGACGCTGCCCAAGTTTTATTTCAACCTGAAGCGAGAGCGGGACAACATCAGAAAGAACACGACCGCCTACACGCCCGCGATCTCGCTCATCATCGGATTGCAAAAGGCATTCGAGTTGCTCAAGCCGGAAGGCCTCGACGGCATCTTTGCCCGGCATCGCCGGCTGGCGCGCGCCACGCGCGAGGCGATGAAAGCCGACGGCCTGGAGTTGTTCGCGAAGACGTCGCCCAGCGACGCGCTGACGGCGGTGAAGACACCGGAGGGCGTCGACGCCGAGGCGGTGTACAAGGCGCTGCGCGATCGGTACGGCATCACCACCGCCGGCGGTCAGGATCATTTGAAGGGGAAGATCTTCCGAATTTCGCACATGGGGTACGCGGATACCTTCGACGTGATCACGGCGGTGGCGGCGGTCGAAATGGTGCTCAAGGGTATGGGGCACGCCGTGACGCTCGGGAAGGGCGTCGGCGTGGCGCAGGAGATTCTTTTAAATAAATCGTAGGGGCGATCCTTGTGATCGCCCCGATGGGCGAATACGAGATTCGCCCCTACAGGGGAAAAAAGTTAATGCGGGTATTGGTCAGCGATAGTCTGTCGACCCAGGGGGTCGAGATCCTCAAACAGGCCGGCCTCCAGGTCGACGTGAAAACCAAGCTGACGCCCGAGCAATTGCTGGACGAGATCAAGCAGTACGAGGGCTTGGTGGTCCGCAGCGCGACCAAGGTGACGGCCAAGGTGCTCGACGCCGGCGTGAAGCTGAAGGTCGTTGGCCGCGCGGGCTCCGGCCTGGACAACGTCGATCTCGAAGCGGCGACCAAGCGGGGCGTCGTGGTGATGAACACGCCGGGCGGCAACACGAT